>WNFM01329332.1_pt3 | contig 18232 bp, 20 predicted proteins | sample 5400271 | NCBI WGS metagenome assembly WNFM01 (sample SAMN13153352, study PRJNA577476) | soil metagenome | isolation source: 60 cm saprolite on Douglas fir-dominated hillslope | place: USA:California | collected 2013-09-17 | reverse complement strand
AGAGCCTCCGTTCGGCTGACGGGCAAGGAAGTACGGATGGCCGAGGTAGCGTTCCACTTCGCGCTAAGCCACGTCGTTTACCTGTGCGGTGCGCTGCTCAAGCGCGCTCGCAAGCTCATGCTCGGCCGGGTCCATGCCGACAGGTGTACGGGCCACTGCGCAACCACTTACCGAACGACATCTCAGACGTAGCAGGGTCCCACTCGTCACGTGTTTGGCGGCCTCCATACCGGTTTGTCAATATCGTGCGCGTCACAGGCGCGGGTAAGCTGAGGACGGAGGGAGAGAGGGTAGGAGCGGTCGCCTGCCTAACTTGCCTCAGCAGTATAGCAGGCAGGCACATCTAGTGTGCCCAGGTCTGCCGCAGCGAGCTGCCTGCGCCTCACAAACTTGACGGAGCAGACGGAGCCACCCGACGGATGTCCAAGCCATCGAACTCTCGGGAGGGCGTTTGTGTTTCCTCTTTCTCCACCACGGAAGAGAACACTTCATCTGAGTCGCCCTTGAGCTGGCGATGTCGCGCGCCATTCCCTCTTGACTGTTGACAAAATTCACGATATATCTTGTTATATCGTGAACATTAGAGGGGGAGCGTCGGAGCACGAGCACTGGATGCATGCTGGGCTGACGGCGCGATTGGCGCGCCGCTGCGCGAAGTCGCCCTTGACAACATAGAACCGATGTTCTAGTATTGTCGGCGGCGCTCCTGTGAGCGTGTGTTGTAGCGATCCCGCACTCCCACAAGAAAGGCACCCGCGTGACGCATGGTAGCAGACCAGCCATCCTCGCTGAAGGGCTGGAGAAACGCTTTGGTGAGACCCGCGCCCTGGCTGGTCTCGATCTTTCAGCGGAGGAGGGGACGGTGCTCGGCGTCCTCGGCCCCAACGGCGCCGGCAAGACCACGGCGGTCCGCATCCTGGCGACGCTGTTGCATCCCGACGCCGGCCGGGCGGAAGTTGCCGGACTGGACGTCGTGCGGCACGCCGATCAGCTGCGCGCCCGCATCGGGTTGGCCGGTCAGTACGCCGCCGTCGATGAATACCTGACCGGACAGGAAAACCTCGAGATGGTCGGGCGGCTCTATCACCTCCCCGGCGCAGTAGCACGGCGCCGGGCCGACGAGCTGTTGGAGCGCTTCGAGCTGACCGACGCAGCTCGCCGTCCGGTGAAGACGTATTCCGGCGGCATGCGCCGGCGCCTGGACCTCGCCGCGAGCCTGGTCATCGCGCCGCCAGTGCTGTTCCTCGACGAGCCGACCACCGGCCTCGATCCGCGCGGCCGGCTCTCGATGTGGGACATCATCAGCGGCCTGGTATCCGAGGGCAGGACGGTGCTCCTGACGACGCAGTACCTAGAAGAAGCCGACCAGCTCGCCAGCCAGATCGTCGTCGTCGACCATGGGCGCGTGATCGCCCAGGGCACCGCGGACGAGCTGAAGGCCCAGGTCGGCGGCGAGCGGCTGGAGCTGACGGTCGCGCGAGGAAGCGCTCTGGATGCCGCCGTGCGGGCGCTCAAGCCATACGGCGATGGCGACCTGCATGTGGACGAGCATCGGCGCCACGTCGTCCTCCCCGTGGTCAATGGCGCGCGGCTGCTGGCGAATGTGGTGCGCGATCTGGATGCCGCGGGCGTGCGCGTGGACGATTTGGGCCTGCGGCGCCCCACATTGGACGATGTCTTCCTTACGCTGACGGGGCACGCGGCAGAAGAGACGGTGCCCGAGCAGCGAGACGACCTTGAGCAGTCCGCCCAACGCGGTGAAAGGATATCCGTATGAGCCTCGCTGTCAGCTCCTCAGAGACTGAGCTGAAGCCGCTGCGCCGCAACCGGCTCTATTGGGTGGTGGCCGATACGCTCGTGCTTGCCAAGCGCAACCTCACGCAGATACCGCGCATTCCCGAAGAGCTGATCTTCGCCACGATCCAGCCGATCATGTTCGTGCTGCTCTTCACCTACGTCTTCGGGGGCGCCATCGCCGTCACAGGCACTACCTACGTCAACTTCTTGATGCCGGGCATCTTTGTGCAGACAGTGATCTTCGGCACCACGACGACCGGCATCGGGCTGGCCAACGACCTCCAGAAGGGGTTGATCGACCGCTTCCGCTCGCTGCCTATGACCGAGTCCGCGGTGCTGACCGGACGCACCATCGCCGACATGACCCGCAACATCTTCGTCGTGTTCATCATGCTGGCTGTCGGCTTACTGGTAGGGTTCCGGCCACAGGGCAGCGTCTGGGGCTGGCTAGCGGCCTTCGGCCTGATTATCCTCGTCAGCTTCGCGTTCTCCTGGATTTCCGCGACGATCGGACTCGCGGTGCGCAGCGTGGAGGCGGCGCAGTCGGCGGGCTTCGTCTGGCTGTTTCCGCTGACCTTTGCCAGCACCGTGTTCGTGCAGGTACGCAGCATGCCTTCCTGGCTGCAAACGTTCGCTAAGAACCAGCCCGTCTCAGTGGTAGCCAACGCTGTGCGTGCGTACTTACTCGGCCAGCCGGTGGGCGACCTGGGCTGGCGGGCGCTGGCCTGGTGCGTGGGGATTCTCGTAGTCTTCGTTCCGCTGGCCGTGTGGGCCTACGAGCGACGGACCTCGCGTTGAAGAAAGCGGCCGACACTCGTGTGCGTTGGGGCATGATTCGGCGAACTCAGTTGTTATAGCCCACCACGCGCACGTCATAGACCGTCAGGCCACCTGCGGCGCGCACCTGTTCGAGCGCGACGGCCATGGTGCTGTTGTTGCCGGCGTCGCGCTTCCAGCAGTAGTTATCGGCGCAGGGAGTGGCCAGGTCGCCGTCGTAGGGAAGCGTCGTGGTCGGCGTCCAGCCGTTCGCCAGCATGTGCGACACGTAGAATGCCCGCACAACGTCGGGCGTTGTAGAAGGTGCACAGACGTCAAAGACCTCGATTGAGAACGAGTGCGCGACCCCGTCGATCGCGCTCGCGCTGCCGCCGATGCTGACGGCGTCCGTGGGCAGCGGAATCATGTAGCTGGTGAGATAGGTCACAATCTCCGCCGGGCTGGCGGCCAAGACGGGTGTTGCCTGGACGCCACTCGCAGCGGCGCAGAGCTGCTGGGCCGTTTGGGTAGGCGTCTCAGTCGGCGCTGTGGTCGCCAAGGCAGCGACCGCCGTCGCCGACGCCGTTGGCACGCCCGTCCGCGACACGCCCGTCCGCGACACGCCCGTCCGCGACACGCGGCTCGCTGCCGCGCACGCGCTCGTGCCCAGCAGGAGCGCGCAGGTACACGCCACAGATACCACACGCCAGGAGAGGAGCTTCAAGCGTTGGCCCTTTCACGAGCGCGGCGGGCTGTTGGTCCGCCGTCCCCGCGCGACGGGACCAGCTGCACCGGAGCTATACTGTACCGGAGCCCCATCCGTAACGCAAGCGCGCCTTGTGCGCCGGAGCCCTCGGCCCAGCGACACACGGCGACTGCCGCTGTAGTTGAAGCCCAACGGCTTACTTCATAGCGATGCAGCCAGGGAGGCTGAGACATGCCAGCGCCGATGATGACGCTCGCCGAGGTCAACGCCCGCGATCGCGACGCCTTCGTGGCGGCTCTGGGCGGCCTCTTCGAAGGGCCGCCGTGGATCGTGGCGCAGGCATGGGAGGCCCGTCCCTTCGCCAGCGTGGCGGCGCTGCACCAGGCGCTATGCGCGGTGATGCTGGCCGCGCCACAGGAGCGACAGGTGGCGCTGCTGCAAGCGCACCCCGATCTGGTAGGCCGGGCGGCCCTGGCGGGCGCGCTCAGCTCAGCCTCCACGAACGAGCAGGCGGCAGCGGGCCTGGACCACCGGACGCCGGAGGAGATCGCCACCTTCCAACGGCTCAACCAGGCCTATCGTGACCGCTTCGGCTTTCCGTTCGTGATCTGCGCGCGCGAGAATAAGAAGCGGAGCATCCTCGCCGGATTCGCCGCGCGCCTGCGCAATACGCGCGAGCAGGAGATCGCTGCCGCGCTCGACGAGGTTGCCAAGATCGGCGCGCTGCGGCTGGCCGATCTCGTCCGCGAGGATGCGCCGCCCGCGAGCGCGTAGGCTCGTCATGGCGTCTGCCGTTCACATGCACGCCAGGCGCACGGTGCGGCGTCGTGGTCCGTTCAGCTCAACCAGAATGACGCGCTGCCATGTCCCAAGCAGCAGCCGGCGGTTGGCGCAGGGCACGGCGACCGACGGGCCGATCATGGAAGCCAGGAGATGATCGGGCGGGTGGGCGGGATCGTGTGGGTGGCAATAGTTGACACTCTCGTGGATAAATCCGGGAGATTCTCAGGCTAACCGTCTGAAAGGATGATCGCAGCATGCCATACATCCCCGCGGCTTACGGCCTGAAGGGCCTGCCCGGCCCTACTGGACGGTTCATCCATCACCAGGCGAGCTATGCTCAATAAGCTCTGGCTCAAGTGGATGGCACCCGTTCCAATAGACCCTCGTGCTTTTACCCAAGCGAGGGACTTAGCCTGGAACCCACCGAAACACGATTCTGTTGGCAAGGTGCACGTGTCCGAGCGCAGTCTACCACAACCAGCAGAACGGCGCTATAAGCCAGTGGGCCTGCGCGCCGCAGAGGAGGGTCAGTTGCGGCAGCAGCTTGCGCAGCGCCTGCAACAGGTCTTCGTCGGTGCCCGGATCCAGATCCGCGGTCGTGAGCGCGCAGGTGGTATGGGCGGCGAACGCCACGCAGACGCCGCTCTCCTTCTCGGCACGCCGCAGGTACTCCGCGATGGACTCGGTGAGATCCACGACCTCGTCTTTGCGACTGGTTGGGACGACGATGCTGTGCACGCGAGCCTCCTCGCTCCCTCTCTCGCAGGATGCGCTCCCCGACCGCTGACCCGCAAACTGCAGCCGTGTGGGACGACCCGATGCCACTCGCTGTATACTATGCTCCACGAGCGACGGCGCGATGACGCTCGCGCGGTGCGGACACTGGCGCGCGGGCAGCTCAAGTGGGAGCGACTATGGGCGCGGAGCCGACGTATTCCATCAGCTATGGCAAGGCGCGGGTGCCGTTCTATCGCGTCTATGCCCAGCCGTTGGTCGGGCTGACCCCGATTCCCGAGTCTGAGTTCACCGAGCGGCCGAATGTGCTCTTCGCCGCCGAGGTCGATGTCGAAGTCTTCGGCGACAACTTTCTCCCCGCCTACACCGAGGGCGACAACGCCAATGTCGTCGCCACCGACAGCATGAAGAACTTCGTCTTCGCGCAGGCGCTGGCCTATGAGGGCGCCACGCTGGAGGGCCTGCTCGAACACCTGGGCCGCTCGTTCCTGGCGACGTACGCGCAGATGCAGCGACTGCGGCTGACCGGTCGCGAGCTGCCTTTCACCGCCGCGCGCGTGCCCCAGGGCGCGGGCTTCGGCGCGAGCGCCGTGCTCTTCAGTCGCTCGCACGACGACCATACGCTGGCCGTGCTGGAGTTCGTCCGCGAGGGCGACACCGCTGTGGTTAGCGGCCATCAGTGTGGGCGCGCGGGCCTGCAGCTGCTCAAGGTCACAGGCAGCTCGTTCACCCGATTCGTGCGCGATGCGTATACGACACTGCCCGAACGGGGCGACCGTCCACTATTCATCGCCATGAACGTGTCCTGGAAGTACGCCGACGTGGCGGATGCGCTGGGCCATGATCCGGCACGCTATGTGCCTGCCGAGCAGGTGCGCGATCTCGTGCAGGTGGTCTTTCACCAGTTCGTCAGCGAGTCGATCCAACATCTGGTGCATGCGATGGGGCAGCGGATGCTGGAGCGCTTCCCACAGCTGGCTGAGATCACGCTCGAAGCGCAGAACCACACGCCCGACCCGCTGGCGATCTCCGAGACCGATCCCAAGGTCAAAGTGTACAGCAGCCCGTTCCCGGCGTATGGGCTGATCACGCTGACGCTCGCGCGATGAAACCCCAGCCCGCGCCGCCGGGCACGGGCGAGGAGGCGGCCCTGCAGGCCGCGGCCACTCCCTCCGGCGCGACTGCGCTTCGTGGTCCTCAGGCCCCGAGGTGCGGGTTGACCCGCCGGCTATGCTAGCTCCAGCATGGTAGACATCGCCGCACCTTTGGATATTCTAATGGCATGGATGGTTTGACAGGAGCGAGCAGGTGACAGCTATGGCGGGTCAGCTCACGACGCACGTGCTGGATATCGCGCGCGGACGGCCCGCCGCCAACATGGCCATCGAGCTGTGGCGGGTGGACGCGTCGGGCGCGCAGCGTACGCTGCTACAGGCGACGCGTACGGTGGCGGACGGCCGGACGGAGGCGCCGCTGTTGGCCGAGGGCGAACTGACCGTGGGCACGTACGAACTGGTCTTCGCCGTGGGTGACTACTTCGCGGGGCAGGGCGGCGAGGGGCAACCCTTCCTCGATCGTGTGCCCGTGCGCTTCGCGGTCAGCGATCCCACCGCCCATTACCATGTGCCGCTGCTGGTCTCGCCCTGGGCCTACAGCACCTATCGAGGGAGCTAGCCCGCTTGCCTCACCCGCCGCTACGGGACGGAGCCGATGCTTTATGTGAACGCGCAGGTGGCGGCATGGATGCGCGCGGCAGGCATGACGGTGCGCCAAGACCATCTCGGCAACCTGATCGGCCGGTATGCAGCGCGCGATCCACAGGCCCGCACGCTGCTGCTCGGCTCGCATCTCGACACGGTGCGCGACGCTGGCAAGTACGATGGACCGCTGGGCGTGATGATCGCGCTGGCCTGCGTCGAGCAGCTGCACGCGCGTCAGGAGCGGCTGCCCTACGCCCTGGAAGTGGTGGCGTTCGCCGATGAGGAGGGGCTGCGCTATCACGGCGGCTACCTGGGCAGCAGCGTGTTCGCCGGCACGTTCGATCCCGTCATGCTGCAGCGTCGCGACGCCGATGACATCCCATTGGCCGAGGCGATTCGCGCGTTCGGCGGCGACCCTGACGCCCTGGCCGTTGACCAGCGCGCGGCGGACGACCTGCTGGGCTACTGTGAGGTCCACATCGAGCAGGGGCCTGTGCTGGAAGCGCGTGAACTGCCGGTGGGCGTCGTCTCGGCGATTCAAGGGCAGAGCCGCTTCGCGGTGCGCTTCACGGGCGTGGCCGGGCACGCCGGCACGGTGCCGTGGGCGCTGCGGCGCGATGCGGTGGCCGCGGCGGCGCAATTCGTGTTGGCCGTCGAGGCGCAGGCGCGCACGCGCGAAGGACTGATGGCCACCGTCGGGCAGTTCGTGGTCTTCCCAGGCGCCAGCAACGTGATCCCCGGTCAGGTGGCGCTGAGCCTGGATGTGCGCCATCCCGAGGACGCCGCGCGCGAGGAGGCGTGCCAGGAGCTGCGGAGGCAGGCGGAGCAGATCGCGATGACACGCCAGTTGGCGCTGGCCTGGGATTTCCAGGGCGCCAGCACAAGTGTGGCGTGCGCGCCGCGCTTCATCGGGCTGCTGACGCGCGCGATCGCGCAGCAAGGCCTCCCCGCGCTCGCGCTCGCCAGTGGCGCCGGACACGATGCCGTCTCGCTTGCGGGGATCACCGACGTCGCCATGTTGTTCGTGCGGTGCGCGGGCGGCGTCAGCCACAATCCAGCGGAGTCAGTGACGGTGGAGGACGTCGCGGTCGCCATCGCCGTGCTGGAAGGCTTCCTGACGCGCCTCGCCGACGAGGAGGGAGGCGGCGCATGAGCACCTACGACGTGATGGTGCGCGGCGGCACCGTCGTGCTTCCAGATGGACCCGTCCAGACCGACCTGGCGATCGCCGACCAGCGCATCGTCGCCCTGAGTCCTGAGCTGGCGGGGAGCGCCAGGGAAGAGATCGACGCGCGCGGGCGCTACGTCTTCCCCGGCGTCGTGGATGCGCACGTGCACTTCAACGAGCCAGGCCGCGCCGAGTGGGAGGGCTTCGCGGCGGGCACGCGGGCGCTCGCGGCCGGCGGCACGACCACTTTCTGCGATATGCCGCTCAACGCGCACCCGCCGACGCTCGACGGCGCCAGTTTCGATCTGAAGCACGCGGCGGCGCGGGCGGCTTCGTTGGTGGACTTCGCGCTGTGGGGTGGGCTGGTGCCGGGCCCGATGGATCGGCTGGCGGAGCTGGCTGCGCGTGGGGTGGTCGGCCTGAAGGCGTTCATGTCCGACAGCGGCATCGACGACTTCCCGATGGTCGACGATCTAACGCTCTACGAGGGCATGCGACGCGCGGCGCAGCTCGGTCTGCTCGTAGCCGTCCACGCTGAGAACGATCAGCTGACCGCCGGGCTGGCCCAGCGCGCCATCGCCGAGGGACGCACCGGCGTGCGCGACTACCTGGCTTCGCGGCCGGTGGTGGCTGAGCTGGAGGCGATCGCGCGCGCGATCACTTTCGCCACCGAGACGAGCTGTCGCCTGCACATCGTCCACATCAGCAGCGGGCGCGGCGTGGCGCTGGTGGCCCAGGCGCGCGCGCAAGGGGTGGACGTCAGCTGTGAGACCTGCCCGCACTACCTCGTCCTGACGGACGAGGACGTGGAGCACCTGGGCGCTGTCGCCAAGTGCGCCCCACCGCTGCGCCCGCAGGCCGAGCAAGACGCGCTCTGGGCCGCGATTGCCGCTGGCGCGCTGCCGATGGTCGCGTCGGATCACTCGCCCGCGCCCCCAGCCATGAAGATTGCTCCGAGTTTCTTCAAGGCGTGGGGCGGCATCTCCGGCTGTCAGCACCTGCTGGCGCTCATGCTCACCGACGGATACGACGCGCGCCAGGTGCCGCTGGCACGCATCGCGGCGCTGACGGCGGGGTATCCGGCGGAGCGCTTCGGCCTCGCGCAGAAAGGCCAGATCGCCGTGGGGCACGACGCTGATCTGGTCCTGGCCGAACCTGGCGCGCGCATCGTCGTGCAGTCCGGCGATCTGCTCTATCGCCACCAGCATAGCCCCTATGTGGGCAGGACTCTCGGCTGGCGCATCGTGCGCACGCTGCTTCGCGGCACGACGGTCTGCCGCGACGGGCAGATCGTCGCGGAGCCGCTGGGGCGGCTGATGACGCCGCATCAGGCGAAGAGCGCGACATAGCGAGAGCGCGAGAGAGAGGAGCCAAGTCATGTGGCAGATCTATCTGCGACCGACGCGCCTGGACGAGGCGCTGGAGCTGCTGGCTGCGCATACGGGCCGAGCGCGCATCGTGGCGGGCGGCACCGACGTGCTGGTCGAGCTGCAGCGCGACATGCAGCCCACCACGACGCTGATCGACATCACCGCTCTGCACGAGCTGCACTACGTGCGCGACGAGGGGACCCGTATCGCGCTGGGGGCGCTGGCGACGCATAACGACGTGATCGCCTCGCGGGCGTGCGTGGAGCGCGCGCTGCCGCTAGCGCAGGCGTGCTGGGAAGTCGGGGCGCCGCAGATTCGCACCCGCGCCACTGTGGCGGGCAACCTGATCACCGCCTCGCCGGCCAACGACACCATCACGCCACTCATGGCGCTGGAGGCCGATGTCGTGCTGGTGAGCCGCGCTGGCGAGCGGGTGGCGCCGCTGCGTGACTTCTATCGCGGAGTACGGCGCACGGTGCTCGCGCCTAGCGAGCTGCTGCGGGAGATCCGCATCCCCGCGCTGCGAGCGGACCAGCGCGGGCTCTTCCTCAAGCTGGGACTGCGGCGGGCGCAGGCGATCTCCGTCATCAACGTGGCGCTGGTGTTGACCTTCGCGGGCGAGGAGGTGAGCGAGGCGCGTATCACGCTGGGTAGCGTGGCGCCGACGATCGTGCGGGCGAGTCACGCCGAGGCCTCGCTGGTGGGCAAGCGCCTCGATCAGGCGACCTGCGCTGAGGCCGGACGGCTGGCCCAGGAGGACGCCGCGCCCATCGACGACGTGCGCGGTACGGCTGCCTACCGGCGATCCACCGTGGCTGCCCTGGTAGCGGAGGGTCTGCGCCGCCTCGCGAGCGGCACGCAGGCGGCGGGTTGGATGGAGCGCCCCGTCTTGCTCGACACCGGCTGGGACGCCCCCGCCGGGCCGGAGACCTTCGACGGCGCCATCCGGACGACGATCAATGGCCAGGCCGCCGAGCTGCCGCACGCGGCGGGCAAGACGCTGCTCAACGCGCTGCGCGAAGACGCCGGGTTGACGGGCACGAAGGAGGGCTGCGCCGAGGGCGAGTGCGGCGCCTGCACCGTCTGGCTGAACGGGCAGGCCAGGCGCACGGCGCCGCCATCACCACCATCGAAGGTCTTGCCGCCACCGCAGACTCTGCCTCCCCTCTCCCCGCGGGGAGAGGCGCCGGGGGTGAGGACTCCACGCCTCTCCACCCGCTCCAGCGCGCCTTCATCGAGCACGGCGCCGTGCAGTGCGGCTACTGTATCCCCGGCATGCTGATGGCCGGGGCCAAGCTGCTGGAGGAGCAGCCGCAGCCCGATCTGGCGCGCGTGCAGGTGGCGCTCAGCGGCAACATCTGCCGCTGCACCGGCTACCGCAAGATTCTGGATGCGATGCTGAGCGCAGGCAGCCAGGCGCCAGGAGGTCCAGCATGACGACGCTGATTGGCGCCTCCCCGCCGCGGCCCGACGCGCTGGGCAAAGTGACCGGGGAAGCGTGCTATCCGGCCGACCTGGTGCGACCCGACATGCTGCACCTCCAGGTCGTGTACGCCCACCGCCGCCACGCGCGCATCCGCTCTCTGGACACGAGCCACGCCCTGCGGTCTCCCGGCGTCGTGGCCGTGCTCACGACGGCGGATGTGCCGTACAACGCCTTCGGGTTGATCGATGCAGACCAGCCGGTGCTCTGTGGCGACGAGGTGCGGTTCGAGGGCGACAAGGTGGCGCTGGTGGTGGCGGAGGACAAGGCCGCGGCGGTGGCGGGTGCGGCGCTGGTGGCCGTCGAGTACGAGGACCTGCCAGCGGTGACCGATCCTCGCGCCGCGATGGCCCCAGACGCGCCGTTGGTCCACCAGCGGCTGGGCACCAATGTGCTGCTGCGCGTGCCGATCCGCAAGGGCGACGTCGCGCGGGCGCTCGCCGAGGCGGATGTGGTGCTGGAAGGGGATTTCAGCACGTCGTGGCAGGAGCACGCGTTCCTACAACCGGAGGCAGGCATCGCCTACGTGGATGACGAGGGTCACGTGGTGGTCGAGACGGCGGGTCAGTGGCTGCACGAAGACCGCCGTCAGATCGCCCAGGTACTCCAGCTCGCCCAGGAACAGGTGATCGTCCGCTACGCGGCAATTGGTGGCGCGTTCGGCGGGCGCGAAGACCTCTCGATGCAGCACCTGCTGGCGCTGGCCGCCTGGAAGCTCAAGCGGTCGGTGGCGTTGGTCTGGAGCCGCGCAGAGTCCATGATCGCTCACCACAAGCGCCATCCCATCGGCGTGCGCTGCCGCTGGGGCGCCACCAGGGACGGCAAGATCACGGCCGTGGAAGCCGAAGTGCTGGCCGACGGCGGCGCCTACGCCTCCACCAGCGTCGAGGTGATCAAGGTGGCCACCGTGTTCGCGACAGGCTGCTATGCGGTGCCCAACGTCGCGGTAGACGGCTACGCCGTCTATACCAACAACATCCCCGCTGGCGCGTTCCGTGGCTTCGGCGCGCCCCAGGCGCAGCTCGCCAGCGAGATCATGGTGACGCGGCTGGCGCATGCGCTGGGGCTGGACCCCGCGGAGATGCGGCGGCGCAACATCTATCGCGAGGGCGACATCGAGCCGACCCAGCTGCCGCTCCCGCCAGGCGTCAGCGCGCTCCCGGTGCTGGAACGCTGCATCGAGGAGGCGCGCACGCGGCTGGGCTATGGGGCCGAGCGTGCGCAGCCCGTCGCGCCGCATCTGCGCCGCGGCGTGGGCATCGCCTCAGGCGTCAAGAACGTGGGATATTCGTTCGGTTACCCAGAACAGTCCACCGCGACGGTGGAGCTCTTTGGCGAGGCGGAGCTGGAGCGGGCGGTTGTGCGCATCGGCGCGGCCGAGGTGGGCCAGGGGGCGCATCTCGCGCTGCAGCAGATCGCCGCCGAAGCGTTGGCCCTGCCGCTCGACCGCGTGACCCTGGTCGCCGACGACAGCGCCGCAGCGCCCAACGCCGGCAGCGCCTCCGCCTCGCGCATGACGCTGATGGGCGGGCGAGCCGTCCATGATGCCGCACTGGCGGCGCGCGAGCAGTGGAGCGCCACCGAGCGCTACCATGCCCAGGCGACAGTCCAGTATCGGCCTGAGGCGACCACCCGACTCGATCCAGTAACCGGCGCTGGCCGCCCGCACTACTGCTATGGCTACGCGGCGCAGGCGGTCGAGGTCGAAGTCAATCTGCTGACGGGGCAAGTGCAGGTGCTGCGGATCATCAGCGTCCACGACGTGGGCCAGGCCATCAACCGGCAGCAGGTGGAAGGGCAGATCGAGGGCTGCCTGGCGCAGGCGCTGGGCTACGCGCTGCTGGAGCACTTCCAGGTGCGTGACGGACACATCCTGACGCCCTACTTCAGCACCTACCTGCTGCCAACCGTGTTGGACATGCCGACCGAGGTCGTCCCGGTGATCCTGGAGCTGGCCGATCCCAGCGGCCCCTACGGCGCGCGCGGCGTCGCGGAGATGGCGCTGGTGCCCTTCGCGCCGGCGGTGGCCGCCGCGATTCACGACGCGACCGGTGTGTGGCTGACGCAGCAGCCGATGACGCCTGAGCGTGTGCTGGCGGCGCTCCAGGCCTCACGTTGACTTGGGATGCGTGCGCTTGACCGCTGCCGCCAGCGTGCCTATTTGGCCGGGAATCCCGAGGCGGTCAGGGAGGGGGCGTCCCTCACACTGCTCCATTGCTCGCGCAGGTTGACGTGCCGGCGGCGACGATGGTACACTGCCGCGTGTGTCGGCCAGCGCCGACCCCTGCCAAGGTAGCTCAGTCGGTAGAGCACAGCACTGAAAATGCTGGTGTCGGCGGTTCGATTCCGCCCCTTGGCACCACTTCGCGCCATCCCGCCTCCCCCCGGCCACCGCTTCCCTGCCTGGCGGCGCAGCGCGCGCTATAGCGCGCAGTCTGGAGATCGACGGCGACCACCGCACCGAAGCGACGCACCTGCGCCGCAGGGACAGCCGCGTCGCGGTGCCGGTGTGGCTCACCATGACGTCGCGCGGGCCATCAGGACGCCAGCTCGGAGAGCGTGACCGGCGCGGGCTCGTACACGGGCGCTGGCAGCGCCTCCGGCAGCGGCGCGCTGGCCGGCTCGGTCTGCACCAGGAAGAGGTGCTTGCCACTGCCGTCCCAGAGGTAGCCGTCCGCCTGGGCGTCGGTCACCCACTGCCCCGCGCATAGATAGCAGAACGAATACACCCGATGCGGCGCCAGGTCCAGCGCCAGCGTCCAGGTGCCCAGCCGGTCCTGGCGGAAGGGATGCGACGTCGCATTCCAGGCGTTGAACTCGCCCACGAGGTAGATAGGGTCAGCCCACAGGCTGGCGGGCAACGTAAAGGTCACCCGGGCGACCGTGCCATCGTGCGTCTCGACCATACTCTTGTGGATCATCATGGTCCTCCTGTGCGGCATATAGGCCGCAAACAGGCTCATCATCCTCTTCGATGATGAACCGTCGTGTGCCGTGGAGCCTCATGCTCGACGACACCCACGCCGGGCCGTGCAACGCAGCAGCGCACCGCCCGGCCCGCGGACGAGTCGGCCGTTGCTCCTGCTGTCGCCACTGCTCTTCGATGTGTTGGATTTGCTGCAGCCATCCAGGCAAGGTGCCGTTCGCCTTGATCAACGCGACCACAGCGCCTGTCCAGCTGGTATGGTAGCTGGCGTCGATGCCCGCTCCGCTGTCGCCGTGGAACGCTTCGTAGAAGAGGATCAAGTCACGCCCGTGCGAATCCGTCTGGAATTGCTCCCTCCAGCCGTACACCGGCTGGCGCCCGCGAGGCTGGCCGTCCGGCCCGTCACCTGGGTTGCGCAGGGACATGCTGATGAGCCGGACGTCGGCCTCGTCGAGCACGTGGGCCGCAGCTACCATGCCAACACAGAGCGTCGTGACGACAAAATACCGACAAACTGAGACTACCTCAGCCGTCGAGCAGGGCTGTGCGAGCGCATTCACGCCCCTGCCTGAAGGGGAGGCGCGGCTGTCTGGAGAGGAGTGGCACTTGGGCCCTACTCGGTTCGCGCGGGGGGGTGAGGACGACCCCGCCACCGGGAGAGCCGCTCACGCAGACTCCCAGCGACGCGCGTCACGACGGCCGAGAACGCCGGCATGGATTCAAGACGCTGGCGTAGTGGTGTGTCCGGGCCAGGCGCCCCGCCCGCATCGTCGGGCGATGTCGCCGTCTCCGTAGACACTTCGACCGTGGGCAGCGATGCGACGAAGGCCGCGACCGTCATGCCCTCAGTTCGTGATTGGGTCGTCGACTTGAAGACACGGAATAAGTACCACAGCGAAGGGAGCAGCAACGCCATCCCAATCACCGAGGAGATCAGCAGGACTGCCAAGTTGTATGCCGAGCTGGCGGCGTTCTGGATGGTGACGTCGGGCACGATGAGGTAGGGCCACTGCGCGATGCCCCAGGCCGCCAGAATGCACGCGGCTTCCGCCGCGACGAGCACGCGCGCTGTCTGATAGTAGCGCAGCAAGAGCGCCGCCGCAGCCCCCAGACCGATCAGCACGGCGCCGAGCGACAACGGCAGCGCCTTCCCGATCAGCCCCCGCCAGAGTGTGGGTGCTTCGCCGGCGGCCAGCGCCGCCGCCACGGCCCCGAGCGCCGCCGTCACCGCGCCGGAGACGATGGCGCGCTGGCGAAACACCTCGACGAGCACCTGGTCACCGACGGCGCTCGCCTCGACCGTCAAGTAGGTCGCGGCGAGCACAGTGCACAGCCCCACTGCGAACAACCCACACGCCAAGGCAAAGGGCGTCGTCCAGGTCGTCCAATAGTTGGCGTGCACGGCGAGCGGCCTGCCATAGACCCGGATGGAGCCGCTGGCGAGCGCGCCGGCGACGGTGCCGAACAGGAACGGCGTGATCACACTGGCGGCGTCGAACACATGGCCCCACGCCACACCGAGGCCGACCTGCAGCCCATAGTTGGAGCGAAATCCGAAGGCGGCGCCGCGCAGAACGATGCCGATCAGGGCGAGCGTCACCGGTATGAAGAGCGCCGTCGAGACGGCCGCATAGACGATGGGGAACGCCGTCCAGGTGACCACCAGCACGAAGATCAGCCAGACGTGATTCGCCTCCCAGACGGGGCCCATGGCCTGGGCGATGGCCTGGCGCTCGCGGTGCCACTCGCGCTGCTGCCCGTGCTGCCGAAGTCTCCACCCTGCCAGCAGATCGACCACGCCCCCACCGAAGTCCGCGCCACCGAACATGGCGTAGACGATCAGCGCGCTCCATGCGAGCGCGGCGCTGAGCGCGGCCAGTACGAGCTGCGACATGCGCCCCTCCCTGTGTGGCGGCTGGCACGACCGACTACCCGACGGGCGGGATCTCGTCTTTCGGTTCCTCGACGCCGTGCGCAGCGGCGACGAAGGCTTTCCGCTCGCGCGCCAGCCGCAGCAGCAGCGCGACGGTAGCCACCCCCAGCACGAGGTAGATGCCGAGGAAGATGAAGAAGAAGAACCCGACACCAGGCACGAGCGTGACGCCATCGCTCGTCAGCATGATGTTGTAGATGATCCAGGGTTGTCGCCCAAGCTCCGTCGCCACCCAGCCTGCCTCCAGCGCCACGACGCTGGCAAAGCCCGTCAGCACGGATACCCAGAGCAGCCAGCGCGAGCGCGGGAGCAGCGGGCGGTGTCGGAAGTAGACCCACCAAAACCAGATCGGCACCAGCACCATCAAGCCACCGAGCGTCGCCATGATATCGAACGCATAGTGCACGATCGGGATGCTCGGCCAGTCGGCACGCGGGAAGGCGTCGAGCCCGGTGACGGTGGCGTGGAAGCGATTGAAGGCGAGGAAGCTCAACAGTTTGGGGATGACGATGGCGAAGTACACCTGTTGCGTGTTGGGGTTGACCCAGCCGAACAGCGTCAGGGACGCATCGGTGCTGGTGTGAAAGAGCCAATGAGGCTCCCCGGCATCACCTGCAGCGGCGCCATGACCGTGGCCACGACCATGCTGAGCACCAGGCCGCGCCGGTTATACGTCGTGTCGCGCCCACGTAACAGCCCGGCGGCGTAAACGGCGGCCACCGCGAAGCCTGTCACTTGATAGGCGGCGATCAGCATGTGGGCGGCCTGTGTCGGCGAGGCGGCGTTGAACATCGCCGCCAGTGGGTCCACCTTGGTGGGCTTGCCGTTCACGAGCTGGAAGCCCGTGGGAACGTTCATCCAGGCGTTGGCCGTGACGACGAATACGGCGGACATGGCGCCGCTCACGACGATCGGGATCGAGGTGAGCCAATGGGTGAGCGGCGAGAGCCTTTCCCAACCATAGAGGTAGAGACCGAAGAAGATGGCTTCGAGGAAGAAGGCGAACCCTTCCAGCGCGAAGGGCAGGCCGAAGATGCCGGAGGCGAACGCCATGAAGCGCGGCCAGAGCAGCCCCAGCTCGAAGGAGAGGGTCGTGCCAGAGATCGCGCCGATCACGAACAGGATGCCCGCCGCGCGACTCCAGCGCCGGGCCAGGATGTACCAGGTGGCGTCGCGCTTACGCAGGCCGATGCCCTCCGCGATGCAGAACAACAGGGGCAGGCCGACGCCGAACGACGCAAAGATGATGTGAAAGGCGAGCGAAGTGCCAAACGAAGCGCGCGCTGCGACGGCGCTGTCCATGCTGATCTTCTTTCACTGACCCGCCCGTGATCACCGTACAGGTGCGAGCACGCGCGGCGCCCAGACACCTGGCGCGCGATGTCCATCGCGCGCCAGGTGCCGCCCGCGCACAAACGCAGCCTAGGTTCCTCTGCCAGCCTTGGCCTGGTGGCAGGTCACCCCCTGCTGCTGGTCCCAGTTGGCGGCAGGCTAACCTTGCGGAGTCACTGGACGCTCCCCGAGCGTCACCGCCACCGTACGCTGCCCGCTGCCACGCTGCACCGTCACGTGCACGCTGGTCCCTGGCGGCTGCGTTTGCAAGGCGCCCGCCAACTGCGCCTGATTGGTGATCGGGCTTCCGTTGACCGCCACGATGATATCACCTGTGCGCAGGCCAGCGTGCTGCGCCGGGCTGACCCCTGTCGCATCGTTCGTGAACCCGGAGATGAGCACTCCGCTCTGCACGGACAGATTATACGCGGCTGCTACCTCGTGCGTCACCGTCACGCCCTGGATGCCGAGGAAGCCCTGCCCCGTGCTCACCACCCGTCCATGCTTGATCAGCTGGTCGGTCACGAACTTGACCCGATCGGACGGGATGGCGAAGCCGATCCGGCCGCCAGCGTCGGCACCCCGATCAACCGCCCCTCCAGATCCACCAGCGCGCCCCCACTGTTGCCTGGGTTAATCGGGGCGCTGGTCTGAATCAGCCCGGTCAGCGTCGGCCCCGACAGTCCCTCGCTGGCCTGGCGGTCGAGCGCGCTAACGATACCCTGAGTCGCCGATTGTTCCAAGCCCAGCGGACTCCCCAGGGCCACGGCGAACTGTCCCACCTGCACGGCGCTCGAGTTGGCGATCTGGATCGGGCGGAGAGTGGTCGCCGCGACTTTGAGGACGGCCAGGTCGTCTTGGGGCGCAGTGCCCACGAGCTCGGCCGCCAGCGTCTGGCCGTTGGCGAGGGTGGCGGTGTAGCTGGTGAAGCCTGCCACCACGTGATCGTTGGTGACGATGTACCCGTCCGAGGTCAGAATCTCGCCGGAGCCGATAGCGCCGACGGCGCCGCCTTTCGCCCCGCGGGACGTGACCTGGACCACGGAGGGCTGCACGGTTTGGATGGTGTTGATGATCGTCTGTTGCATGTCCTGCGCGGCGGCTGGCACGGCTACTGTCGATGATGCCCCCGTTCCGCCGGACGCGCTGGGATTCGCGATGGCCCAGCCGCCCACGAAGAGCAGCGCCAGGACGGCCAGCGCCACCACGATTCCCAGCGGCCCCCGCCACCACGGGCGCGGCGCGGGCTCCCGGGGGCGCTGCGCAGGCGGACCGCCGGCCTGCTCCTGCCGGCTCGGTATGGTGGAAGGCTGTGGTGTGTAAGCGGGTGGAGGTGCGGTCGAGCTTGGCGGCGCCGCAAACGCGGGCTCAGAAGCGGGACGAGGTGGCTGCTGCTCCACGGGATGGTGGTCTGGGCTTTCCTGTTGTGATGGGAAGGGCATGCTTCCCGAATCGTACGTGTTCGCCATTCGCCTCTCCTTCGGACTCAACGAGGATCAAGGTCATACAGCGCGCGGCGTCTCCGGCCGGACGGCAAGCCGGC
>WNFM01080240.1_pt2 | contig 18241 bp, 17 predicted proteins | sample 5400271 | NCBI WGS metagenome assembly WNFM01 (sample SAMN13153352, study PRJNA577476) | soil metagenome | isolation source: 60 cm saprolite on Douglas fir-dominated hillslope | place: USA:California | collected 2013-09-17 | reverse complement strand
CTGTACAACTTGCCATGTGATCGTGCGCGAAGGCTACGAATCCCTCGATCCGCCGACGGAGAAGGAAGACGACCTCCTCGACAAGGCCTGGGGGCTCGAACTCACTTCGCGGCTGTCGTGCCAGGCGCGGGTGAGGGACGCGCCCATCACCGTCGAGATCCCGAAATACACCATCAACCAGGTGTCGGAGACGAAGAAATGAAGTGGCTCGACACGCGCGAGATCGCCATCGCCCTCGCCGAGGCCCACCCGGACGCGGACCCGGAGCGGGTCAATTTCGTCGATCTCTACAACTGGGTGCTCGCGCTCGACGGCTTCGACGACGATCCGAAGCGCGCCGGGGAAAAGGTCCTCGAGGCGATGAGATCGACGCTTTCATCGCCGCGGAGTTTCCGCAGAACCGGTGCACGATCGAGGCCGTCGGCAATCGCGGCGCGATGGTGCGGCTGCCGGTCACCGCGAACGAGCTGCGGCCCGGCGGCACGGTCTCGGGGCCGGTGCTCATGGGCGTGGCGGACTTCGCGCTCTACATCGCGATCCTGGGCGAGATCGGCATCGTGCCGCTCACCGTGACCACGAACCTCAACGTCAATTTCCTGCGCCGTCCGACGGCGAGCGCCGCCATCGTAGGCGTGTGCACGCTCCTCAAGCTCGGCCGCTCGCTCGCAGTGGGCGAGGTTTCCCTCTACTCCGAGGGCGATGACCAGCCGGTCGCGCACGTCGTGGGTACCTACTCGATTCCGCCGGACGCGCGGCGGTGACGCTGTAGTATTCGGCGCATGCCGGTCCGCCTCGAGCCGCTCCAGGACTTCATCGCCGCTGCCTTCGTGAAGGTCGGCATGCCAAACGCCGATGCCGCCACCGTCGCCGCTCTCATGGCGCAGGCCGACCTCCAGGGATCCGACGGGCACGGCGTCATCCGGCTTCCCATGTACGTGCGGCGCATCAAGGCGGGTGGCCTGAACCTGCGGCCGAACATTCGCGTCGTTCACGAGAAACCCGGAATGGCCGTGATCGATGGCGACAACGCGATCGGGCATCTCGTGGTGAGGCGCGCGGCGGCGCTCGCCATCGAGAAAGCGAAGACCTCCGGCGCCGCCTGGGTCGGCACGCGCGCGAGCAATCACGCGGGCCCGGCCTCGCTCTACGCGCGCATGCCGCTCGCGCACGACATGATCGGGCTCTACTTCGCAGTCGGCAACGCGAACCATCTGCCACCGTGGGGCGGGCTCGACATGCTGCTCTCGACCAACCCGATTGCTTGCGCGATTCCCGGGGGAGATGAAGGGCCGGTCGTCCTCGACATGGCTACCACGGTAGCCGCGTACGGCAAGGTGAAAGCGAAGGCCGCGAAGGGCGAACCGATGCCCGAAGGCTGGATGATCGACCGCGAAGGCAAGCCGCTCACCGATCCGAGGCGCGCGGAGGAGGGATTCCTCCTTCCCATCGGGGGCTACAAGGGCTACGGTCTGGCGCTCATCGTTGGACTGCTTGCCGGCACGCTCAATGGTGCGGCAATGGGGAAGGACGTGGTCGACTTCAACAAGGACGATGTCACCCGGACCAACACCGGCCAGGCGATTCTCGTCATCGATCCGGGCGCCTTCGGCGACAAGGCCGCGTTCAAGGCCGCGGTGGCACGCGTCGCGCGCGACCTGCGCTCGAGTGCGCGCATGCCGAACGTTGAGCGCATCCGCCTGCCGGGCGAGAACAGCAACGCCTTGCGCGAACGCTACGCGCGCGAGGGAATTCCGGTGGCGACTTCGCTGTTGAAGACGCTGGACGAACTGGCTGCGACGCTGTCGATCGCGCCGCTCGCGAGACCCTGAGGAGACCGAGAAGATGAATCGCCGTTCGTTCGCCGCGGCCCTGGCCGCGTTGCTACCCCTTGCCGCATGGTCGCAGCCGGGCTATCCCGGCAAGCCCATCAAGATGATCGTGCCGCTTGCGGCGGCAAGCGCCGTCGACAACGCGGCGCGCATCGTCGCGCAGAAAATGTCCTCGAACATGGGCCAGCAGATCGTGATCGAGAACGTTCCCGGGGCCGCCGGCCAGATCGGCACGCAGCAGGTCGCGAAAGCGGCGCCCGACGGCTACACCATCGGCGGCTTCAACGACAGCATCATGACGATGCTGCCCAACATGGGGACCAGCCTGCCGTGGGACATCCTCAGGGACTTCGCCCCGGTGTCGCTGGTGGCGACGATCGAGTGGGGCCTCGTCGCGAACAACGATTCGCCCTTTCGCAGCGCCGGTGACCTCATCGCCGCGGCGAAGGCGAGGCCCGGCGAGATCAACTACGGCTCGGGCGGCAACGGCAGCCCGCAGCACATCGCCATGGCCCTCTTCGCTTCCCAGGCCGGCATCACGCTCACGCACGTGCCGTACAAGGGCGCCACTCAGGCGGCGCTCGGCGTGGCCGCGGGAGATGTCCCGGTCGCGCTGCAGGGACTCGCGACCGTCGCCGGCCTCGCGCGCGGCGGCAAGGTGAAGCTGATCGGATTGGGCACCGCCGCGCCGCTGGCGCAGTTTCCGGGCGTGCCGACGATCGCGGAATCGGGCCTTCCCGGCTTCCGGTTCAGCTCGTGGTTCACGGTGGTGGCGCCCGCCGGCACGCCGCGGGAGATCGTGGCGCGCCTCAACGCCGAGATCCTGAAGGCGCTCGCGGACCCGGCCGTGCGCGAGCAGCTGCGCGACCAGGGCCTCACCGTGCGCGGCTCCTCGCCCGAGGAGCTCGCAGCCGCGACCCGCGAACAGCTCGGCCGCTACGCCCGGCTCTTCAAGGAAGCCGGGATCAAGGCCGACTGAGGGGTGACTTTCGGCATGGGTGGTCCGACGGATTTCGCGGACCGCGGGGGCGCCGTATAAATGCGGCTATGCAAGCTCCCGCCCTCCGCAAAGCGCAGCTCCCGGCCCAATCGATCGCTCAGTTCGACGGGCTGAAGCTCGCCTTCCCGCGCGCCGAAGTGCGCGACCTCGCCAGCCTCGACGACGCGGCCGGCCTCGAGCCCTTTGCCAACGCGCCCGGATCGGTCCTGCACGATGGCGTGCGCCATCCCGTGTACTGCCTCAGCGCACGCATGGAGACCCTGTCCCACATCCCCGCGTCGCATCGGGAGTGCGTGCTGCTCTGCGCGCCGTGGGGGACCTTCGGCATCGCCTGCGAAAAAGCCCTGCGCGCAGCCGATGTGCCCTCGCGCCTGCAGTCGATCCCGGAATGCATGGAGCTGATCGATTCACCCCTCAAGGGGTTGGTGCCGTGCGAAGGCGATCTCGTCTTCCTCACCAACGCCGCCCGCCTCGCGAATTTCCTCATGGTGCCCGAGCGCGGATTGCCGTCATGAACGAGTTTCGCGTCTGCGTGTTCCACGCGAGCCCGACACAACGGGTCGCAGTGGGCGAGGCTGAATTCCTGCACCTGGTTTCGGGTGGCGCCACGCATCCCGTGCCGCTCGCGCCCGCGCATTGCCGCGAGATCCTGCAGTGGGGCGGCGAGGCGATTCCGGTGGTCGACCTCGCACACTGGCTCGGTGGCGACGAATCGGGAAGCCCGGGCGACTATCTAGGGATCGTCGGTTACCAGCGCCATCCCGAGGCGCCGTTCCAGCTCGGCGCGCTACGCATGGCGCGAGCACCCGAGAAGGCGACCGTGAGCGACCACCAGGCGCACAACTCTTTCCCGCGCGATCCACTGTGGAAGCGCATCGCCCTTTGCTGCTACGAAGACGAGCAAGGCGCCGTCCCGGTGCTCGACCTGGCGCGCGTCTTCGCACGCAACGGCTGACGGGCAAAAAAAAAGGGGCAGGAAGGACCTGCCCCACAAGGCGCACTCTTGAATAACAGGAGGGTGACTGACTTCGGGAGGAGGGATGGAACCGCCCGGGCCAGCGCTCTTGCGAGCGACGCCTCTCATCGAAGCGCTCGATCCAATATGAGCAAGGAGGGTGCCAGCGCTGTCCTTTCATTTTCTTTCAAGGACTTGCGCATGGATGCCGCGCTGCCGTGGCGACGCGCTGCGGCGCAAGGCGTCGCACAGGGGCGACAGCGTACTGGCGATATGCAACTAACCGATTGAATTCACAAGCTAAAATCGTGTCGCTGTAGAGCGACAGCCACACCGTGTAGCGGCACAGCTACGGCTTGGCTTCGGACTTGAAGACCGCGGCCTCGATGCCGTGGCGTTGCAGCAGCTTGTAGAACTCCGTGCGGTTGCGGCGCGCGAGCCGAGCGGCCTGCGTGACGCTGCCCTTGGTGAGCTTGAGGATGCGCGTGAGGTAGTCGCGCTCGAAGCGCTTGCGCGCGTCTTCGAACGACGTCATCTCGTGCATCTCTACTTGAATTGCCTGCTCGACGAAAGCGCGCGGAATGATTTCCGTCGGACAGAGCGCGATCGACTGCTCGACCACGTTGTAGAGCTGGCGGACGTTGCCCGGCCACTTCGCCTTCACGAGCAGCTCGAGCGCCTCGGGTGCGAACGCGGCCTGGTCGCGCCCGTAGCGCGGCGCTAGGCGCGCGAGGAAGTGCTCGGCAAGCTGCGGGATGTCCTCGGGGCGCTCCTCGAGCGACGGCAAGCGCAGCGTCACCACGTTGAGCCGGTAGTAGAGGTCCTCGCGGAAGGTGCCGAGCTCCTTTTCAGCGGCGAGGTCGCGGTGGGTCGCCGAGATGATGCGCACGTCGAAGGGCGTCGAGCGCGTCGCGCCGATCGGGCGCACTTCGCGGGTCTCGATGACGCGCAGCAGCTTCACCTGCAGCGGCAACGGCATGTCGCCGATCTCGTCCAGGAAGAGCGTTCCCTTGTCGGCGGCCACGAAGAGCCCGCGCTGGTCGGCGATAGCGCCCGTGAACGAACCTTTCATGTGCCCGAAGAGCTCGCTTTCGAGGAGCGTCTCGGGGATCGCACCGCAGTTGATGGCGACGAACGGCTGGTTCGCTCGCGGGCTCGCGCGATGGATGGCACGCGCAAGCAATTCCTTGCCGCTGCCGCTCTCTCCCTGGATGAGGATGCTGGCGTCGCCCGCGGCCACGCGCTGCGCCTTGGCGAGCAGGTCCTCCATCAGCGAGGAGCGCGTGACGATGTCCTCGCGCCAGATCTGGCCGACCCCTGCGCGGGTGACGCCCGATCCGCCATGTAGCGTGAGCGCGCGCTCGATCTGCGAAAGGAGCTCCTCGGCGTCGTAGGGCTTGGTGAGATAGCCGAAAACGCCGCGCTTCACCGCGTCGACCGCGTCGGGAATCGTGCCGTGCGCGGTGAGGATGATCACGGGCAGGCCCGGATAGGTCGCCTGGATCTCCTGGAAAAGCGACATGCCATCCATGCCGTCCATGCGCAGGTCGGTGAGCACGAGATCGGGACGCGATGCGGCGATCGACGCCAGCGCCCGCTGCCCGGATTCCACCGCGGTGACGTCGTAGCTGTTGGCCCTGAGGCGGATCGAAAGCAGGCGCAGCAGGTCCGGGTCGTCATCGACGAGGAGGAGGGAGGCTTTTCCTTTCTTGGCCATCATCTTGGGGGCGGCTGCCGGTCGGCGAGGCTTTTCTCGAGGTCGGTGAGTGCGTCGAGCTTCTGCTGCAATGCCTCGGCGCGTTGCTGCAGCGATTCGGCGCGTTGGCGCTGCAGCTCGAGTGCCCGCCGCTCATCCCGCAGCCTGGTTCCCGCGCTCGCCGCGCTCTCCTTGAGCCGGCGCCGTTCCAGGGCCATCGCGTGCAAGAAGCTTGCCATGGCGCGCACGTCGCGATCGCCGCCTTCACGTTTCGCGGGGGCCTCGACGAGGGCGAGGATCTCCGCCTCGTCGGCCTGCGTGGAAAGCGACAGCGCGAGGGCCGACTTCACCTGCGCCAGGTCGCCCGACCCGGCGCGGTAACGCGCCGCCTCGGTTGCGAGCGCGCCGTCGCCCAGCGTGCGCAGGCGGGCGAGGTAGGTCACGAGCTCGTCGGCGGAGGAGGGGCGCGCGGCCGCCGCGCCTTCCGTGCCGCGCGCGACTTCGCCGTCGGGCTTCAGGGCATCGAACATCGAGCAGCCGGCAAGGATCGCCGCGCCGGCGCACATGGCGGCGAAAGCTTTCATGCGGCCGCCTCTTCGCCGGTCTCCATCTTCTTGCGTGGAAAGCGGATGCGGAAATGCGCGCCCGGCCCGTCGAGCACTTCGATGCGCCCCTTGTGCAGCTGCACGTATTCCTTGACGATCGACAGCCCCAGGCCGCTGCCCTTGATGGCGGCGACTGGCATGTCGGTGCCGCGGTAGAACGCCTCGAAGATCTTTTCGCGCTCCGGAGGCGGGATGCCGGGGCCTTCGTCGAGGACCTCGAACACCGCGTCGCCACCCTCCTTGTAGAGCTTGATCGAGATGAGGCCGCGCTCCGGGGAGTACTTGATCGCGTTCGAGAGCAGGTTGTCGAGCACCAGCCTGATCTTTTCCTCGTCGCAGTACGCGGTGACGTGCTCGCAGTTGAGCTCGATGCGAATGCCCTTGACGACGATCGGCAGCTTGCGGTCATTGACCGCGCGGCGCACCACGTCGCGCAGCTGCACGATCTTCGCGTCGAGGTAGGAGGCCTGCGCGTGCACGGCGCTGTAGCTGAGCAGGCCCTCGATGAGCTTGCGCAGCTCGATGGAATTCTCCTGCAGGATGCGCGCGATCTCGCGCTGCTCGGCGTTGAGGTTGCCGACCACGCCCGAGGCGAGCAGGTCCGAGCCTTCGCGCAGGGCCGTGAGCGGCGTCTTCAGCTCGTGCGAGAGGTGCTGCAGGAAGCGCGTCTTCTGCGCTTCCAGCGTGACGAGGCGTTCGCGCAGCCAGTCGAGCTGGTCGCCCAGGCGCACCAGGTCGCCCGGCCCGTGGATGCGGATCGGCCGCGCGAAGTCGCCCTCGCCCAGCCCGCGAATGCTGTCGCTCACCTGCGTGATGGGGCGGGCGATGAGGAAGGTGAACCACGCGATGAGGAGCATGGCGGTGGGAATGAGGGCGATCATCAGCCAGAAGACGCTATTGCGCGATTGGACCGCCTGCTCGCGCAGCTGTTCGATCCCCTCGTCGATCACGCGGTCGCCAAGGCGCACCAGCGCCTGTCCCTGGTCGGCAAGGGCGGCAAACTCGCGCGGCAGGCGCCCCGACAGGGCGGTGCCCGGCCCGAGCGTATTGATGAGGTCGTTGATCGACGCTTCCTTCGTCTCGATCGCCATCACCTCGTCGCGCTGCCCCGCCTGCAGGACCATGGCGTCGAGGCTCCGGGTGATGTCGAGAAACGAGGCGCGGTTGCCGCGGTAGGCCTCGAGGAACGTCGGGTCCCCGGCGAGCGCGTACTGGCGCGCCGAGCGCTCGAGGGCGGCGGTCGCCCCCAGGAGCGCGCGGCTCGCTTGCGTGACCTTCACCGCCGAGTGGACGGCTTGCTCGGAGAGCCCCGCGAGGCGCTCGAAGGCGAGCGCGTTGGAAAACAGGGCAACGAGCAGGGGTGCCGCGACGATAATGAAGCCGATCAGCAGCAGCGACAGGAAGGAGCGCGGATAAGTGATGCGCATTGCCCTGCCATTATCCGTTAAAATGCCGTCGGATCAATCGCTTGACCGGGGGAAGGCCCAATGTACGAATCGGAGCTGACGCGCTTCATCCGCGAGATGAAGCAGAAGAATCCCCAGATCGTCGAGCAGCAGCGCAAGAATCGGGCGACCTGGTGGGACAAGCCGCAGGACCTCGAGAACCTGCGCGAGCGGCGCCACGCCGCCGTGCCGCAACCCCCCTACGTGTACTTCCCGTTGCCTAGCGTTCCGGGAAAAGGTTGAGCACGCCGTCGAGGCCGGCGTAGTCGAGCGCGTAGTCGGCCTTCTCCCGCACCACCGGCTTGGCGTGATAGGCGATGCTGGTGCCGCCTTCGGCCATCATCGGCAGGTCGTTCGCCCCGTCGCCCAGGACGAGCACGCGCTCGCGGCCGACTCCGAGCTCAGCGCGCACCCGAGCGACGTGCGCGGCCTTCCCTCCCGCATCCACCAGCGGGCCCGTCACGCGTCCCGCGAGGCGGCCGGCCTCGGTGACGAGCAAGTTTGAATAGGCGTAGTCGAGGCCGAGCTCGGCGCGCACGCGGTCGGTGAAATAGGTGAAGCCTCCGGAGACGAGGAGCGTCTTCACGCCGTGGCGCCTGGCGGCGGCGATGAGGGCGCGCGCACCGGGATTGAAGCGCAGCCGTTCGGAGTAGACCTTGCCGAGGACCGCTTCGTCGAGGCCGGAGAGCTGCGCGACGCGTTGGCGCAGGCTCTCCGGCCAGTCGATCTCGCCGCGCATCGCCGCCGCGGTCACGGCGGCGACCTCGGCCTTGCGCCCGGCGAAATCGGCGATCTCGTCGATGCATTCGATCGCGATCAGCGTCGAGTCCATGTCCATCGCGAGCAGCGCGAAGTCGCCCAGCGTGCGGCCCGCGGCGACGAAGCCGAAATCGAGCTTCACGTGCGCGGCGAGCGCCGCGACTTCGCCCTTCGTTACGGGATCCACGTGGGCAATGCGGAAAGCGCTATCCGAGATACGCTCGATCGCCTCACCGCGCGCGATGCGGCAGAACTCCTTGAGGTCCGGAGTCTCGATCTCATCGCCCTGCACGACCAGGTGAAAGGTCTTATCTGCGTTCATCTGCGGCTCCAAACGCCTTTCACGCCAATTTTTTCAGGAACTGTCGCACTTCGTTCGACCGCTGGCGCAAGTCCTCGTGCTTCATCTCGATCTTCACGCGGTCGGGCCCGGGCAGGCGATAGATCCGGCTCGACTGGACGAGCTGCAGCACGCGCTTGGGATCGACCGGAGGCTCGGGAATGAACTGCACCGTGATCGCCGAGGGCGACGCGTCGATCTTCTGCACGCCGAGCGGCGCGCCCTGGATGCGCAGCTTGTGGCATTCGAGCAGCACGCGCGCGGGCTCGGGCAGCGGCCCGAAGCGATCGACCAGCTCCTCGGTGAGCCGCTCGAGCTCCTCGTCGCCGGCGCAGTTGGCGAGCCGCTTGTAGATCACCAGGCGCTCGTGCACGTCGCCGCAGTAGGTTTCAGGCAGCAGCGCGGGCGCGTGCAGGTTCACCTCGGTCGCCACGTTGAGCGGGCGCGAAAGATCCGGCTCCTTCCCGGCTTTCAGCGACTTCACCGCGTGCTCGAGCATCTCGGTATAGAGGGAGAAGCCGACATCGTGGATGCCGCCGGACTGGGACTCGCCCAGCACCTCGCCCGCGCCGCGGATCTCGAGGTCGTGCATCGCGAGGTAGAAGCCGGCGCCCAGGTCTTCCATCATCTGGATCGCCTCGAGGCGCTTCTTCGCCGCGGCCGACAGCGCCTCTTCAGGCGGCGTGAGGAGGTAGGCGTAGGCCTGGTGGTGCGAGCGCCCGACGCGCCCGCGCAACTGGTGCAGCTGCGCGAGCCCGAACTTGTCGGCGCGATGGATCAGGATGGTGTTGGCCGACGGGACATCAATCCCCGTTTCGATGATCGTCGAGCACAGCAGCACGTTGGAGCGCTGGTGGTAGAAATCGCGCATCACGCGCTCCAGCTCGCGTTCCGGCATCTGGCCGTGGGCGACCGCGACGCGCGCCTCGGGCAGGAGCGCTTCGAGCTCCTCGCGCCGGTTCTCGATCGTCTCGACCTCGTTGTAGAGATAGTAGGCCTGGCCCCCGCGCTTCAACTCGCGCAGCACCGCCTCGCGCACGATTCCCGCCGAAAGGCGGTTCACGAACGTCTTGATGGCGAGCCGGCGCTGCGGCGCGGTGGCGATGACGGAGAAATCGCGCAGGCCCTCGAGCGACATCGCGAGCGTGCGCGGAATGGGCGTGGCGGTGAGCGTGAGCACGTCAACCTGGGCGCGCAGCTTCTTCAGCTCCTCCTTCTGGCGCACGCCGAAGCGGTGCTCCTCGTCGATGATCACCAACCCCAGGTTCCTGAACTTCACGTCCTTCTGGATCAGCTTGTGCGTGCCGATGACGATGTCGAGCGCGCCGGCGGCGAGTCCCTCGAGGGTCTTCGCCACTTCCTTCGGGCTGCGGAAGCGCGAGAGCTCGGCGACTCGCACCGGGAAGTTGGCGAAGCGATCGCTGAAATTCTGGAAATGCTGCTCGGTGAGGAGCGTCGTAGGCACGAGGATCGCCACCTGCATGCCCGCGGCGACGGCGATGAAGGCGGCGCGCATTGCGACCTCGGTCTTGCCGAAGCCCACGTCGCCGCACACGAGCCGGTCCATGGGACGCCCCGCCGTCATGTCGCCGATCACCGACTGGATCGCGCCCGCCTGGTCCGGGGTTTCCTCGAACGGGAAAGTGGAAGCGAAGCCTTCGTATTCCTGCAGCGAGAGCGGGAACGCGAAGCCTTGCCGCGCGAGGCGCTTCGCGTAGAGGTCGAGAAGCTCCGCAGCGGTGTCGCGCACCTGGCGGGCGTGGCTCCGGTATAGCGGCTGATGACGTGCAGCTGCGAGACCGGCACGTAGAGCTTGTCGCCGCCTTCGTATTCGAGATGCAGGAATTCCATCTCGCCCTCGCCGAGGTCGAGCGTGACCAATCCGAGGTAGCGCCCAATGCCGTGCTGGCTGTGCACCACCGGGTCGCCGGGCTTGACCTCCGCGAGGTCGCGCACCATCCCTTCGGCGCTGCTGCGTGCACGCGCGTCGCGGCGGCGCGATTGGCGCACCTGCCCCGGGTAGAGCTCGGCCTCGGTGATGACCGCGATTGCCTCGTCGCGCAACACGAAGCCGAGGGCGACCGGACCGTGGACGAGTGCCAGCGGATGCGCCGATTCGAGGAAGCGTCCCCAGTCGTCGACCAACGCCGGATGGAAGTCGTGCTCGCCGAGGAACTGCGACAGCGTCTCGCGGCGCCCAAGGCTCTCGGCGACGATCAACACGCGCCCGGCGAACGAATCCGCGAATGCCTTGAGCGCATTGAGCGGTTCCACCGATCGGCGATCGACCTCGACCACGAGCGCCGTCTCGGCGGAATGCCGCAGATCCGACCGCTCGTGGTCCTTCATTGCGACGAAAAGGTCCTCGACGGGCATGTAGAGCTCGGAGGGCTCGAGCAGCGGCCGGTCGCGGTCGCCGCGCAGCAGCTCGTGGCGCGACTTGAGATCCTTCCAGAACGACTCCGCCGCGACCGCGACGTCGCCATGCACGACGAGCGCCGTTCCCGGCGGCAAATAGTCGAAGAGGGTTGCCGTCCCATCGAAGAAGAGCGGCAGGTAGCACTCGACCCCGGCGGGCGCGAGGCCGTTGGTGACGTCCTTGTAGACTCGGCTGCGCGTGGGGTCGCCCTCGAAGCGCTCGCGGAAGCTCTCGCGGAAATGGGCGCGGCCTTCCTCGTCGAGCGGAAACTCGCGCGCCGGGAGCGTGCGCACTTCGGAGACCGGATAGATCGAGCGCTGCGTGTCGACGTCGAAGGTGCGGATGGACTCGATCTCCTCGTCGAGCAGGTCAATGCGGTAGGGGACCGCGGCTCCCGTCGGGAAGAGGTCGATGAGCCCGCCGCGCACGCAGAATTCCCCGGGGCTCATCACCTGCTGCACGTGCGAGTAGCCGGCGAGCACGAGTTGCGCACGCAGTTGCCCGAGGTCGAGGCGCGCCTTGGCACGCAGCTCGAAGGTGCGCCCGGCGAGATAGGAGCGTGGGGGAAGGCGCTGCAGTGCGGTGGCGACGGGAACAATGCCCACGTCGAAGGCGCCCGCGGCGAATTGCCACAGCGTGGCGAGGCGCTCCGAGACGAGGTCGGGGTGCGGCGAGAATTGGTCGTAGGGAAGGATCTCCCAGTCGGGAAGCCGGTGCACGCGCAGCTTCGGTGCGAACCACGCGATCTCCTCGCGCAGCCGTTCGGCGTCCTGCGCGGAGGCCGCGAGGACCAGCAGCGGGCGCCGCCGCCCGGCCTCGCCCGCGAGCCAAAGGGCGTCCGACGACCCGCCCTTCACAAGCGCGGCCCTGGACGGCGGAATCGATGTACTCCTAGACGATGGCGACCGGGATCTTGCCGATCCGCGCGCGCCATTCGGCGGGGCCGCTCTTGTGGATGGCATTGCCGCCGGAATCCACCGCGACCGTCACCGGCATGTCCTTCACCTCGAACTCCCGAATCGCTTCCATTCCCAGGTCGTCGAAGGCGAGTACCTTCGACGAGCGGATCGCCTTCGACACGAGATAGGCCGCGCCACCGACGGCGATGCAGTACACCGCGCCGTTCCTCTTGATCGCCTCGATCGCGGCCGGGCCGCGCTCGCTTTTCCCCACCATGCCGATGAGCCCGGTCTTCGCGCACACGGTGTCGACGAACTTGTCCATCCGCGAGCTCGTCGTGGGTCCGGCGGGCCCGACCGCTTCGTCGCGCACCGCGTCGACGGGGCCCGTGTAGTAGATGAAGCGGTTCGTGAGGTCGACGGGAATCTTCTCGCCGCGCGCGATCATGTCGACCATGCGCTTGTGCGCGGCGTCGCGGCCGGTGAGGAGCTTGCCGCTGAGCAGCAGTCGCTCGCCGGCCTTCCACGTCGCGATCTCCTGCTTGGTGAGCGTGTCGAGGTTCACGCGCTTGCTGGAGGCGAAATCGAGCGTGAGCTTCGGCCAATCTTCGAGCGACGGCACGTCGAAGCGCGCCGGGCCGCTGCCGTCGAGCGTGAAGTGGATGTGGCGCGTCGCCGCGCAGTTGGGCAGCAGCGCCACCGGCTTGGAGGCGGCGTGCGTGGCGTATTCGCTCACCTTCACGTCGAGCACCGTCGAGAGGCCGCCCAGGCCTTGCGCGCCGATGCCGAGCGCGTTCACCTTCTCGTAGAGCTCGAGCCGCAGCTCCTCGCCGTGCGTCTTCGGCCCGCGTGCCCTGAGCTCGTGGATGTTGATCGGCTCCATCATTCCCCACTTCGCGATCAGCATCGCCTTCTCGGGCGAGCCGCCGATGCCGAGCGAGAGCAGGCCCGGCGGGCACCAGTCGGCGCCCATCGTCGGCACGAGCGTGAGGACCCAGTCGACGATCGAGTCGCTCGGCAGCAGGCAGGCGAACTTCGACTTGTTCTCCGAGCCGCCGCCCTTGGCGGCGACGATCACCTCGACCTTGTCGCCGGGCACCAGCTCGACGTGAGTGACCGCGGGCGTGTTGTCGCCGGTGTTCTTGCGCTTGCCGTCCGGGTCGGCGAGCATCGAGGCGCGCAGCGGGTTGTCCTTGTCGGTATAAGCGCGACGGACGCCCTCGTTCACCAGCGCCTCGAGCGACAGCTTCGTGTCCCACCGGACATCCATGCCCACGCGGATGAAGGCGATCGCGATGCCGGTGTCCTGGCAGATCGGGCGATGGCCCTCGGCGGCCATGCGCGAGTTGATGAGGATCTGCGCCATCGCGTCCTTCGCCGCGGGCGACTCCTCTTTTTGATACGCCTCCCAGAGGTGGTCGATGTAGTCCTTGGGATGGTAGTAGCTGATGAACTGAAAGGCGTCGGCGATGGACTCGACGAAGTCTTCCTGGCGAATCGTGGTCATGGCATGGCTTTCGGTGGATTTCGCCGGGAAAGGCAAAAGCCTCGACCCGCCGAACGCGCCGTCGCGATCCGCGGAGTGATTTCCCGACGCGGAATTTTACCATTTGCAGATGCCCGGACTCCCGGCGCGCGAACTCGATGGTGGGAGTATCGTTGGCGCGGAGAATCCGCTCCAGGGAGGTTCCCCATGAGAACGACCGGAAGACTCGTGCAGCTCGTCGCCGGGCTGGCCTTCGCCGTCGCGTTGACGCCCGTGGCCGCCGTGGCCGACGACGCGGCGACCATTCGCGCGGGCACCGAGATGTGGGTGCAGTTGTTCAACTCGGGAAGCGCTTCGGGACTCGTCGCGTTGTACGCGGACGACGCGGTCCTCATGCCGCCTGGAGCGCCGTCGGCGCGTGGACAGGCCGCCATCAAGGCACACCTCGCGAAGGAGATCGCCGGCGCCAAGGCCGGAGGCGTCGCCTTCGTGCTGGGCACCGAGAACGAGGTCGGAGTCTCGGGCGAGCTCGCGTGGCATTCGGGCACGTACCTGGTGAAGAACAAGGCCGGCGCGACGGTCGACGCGGGCAAATACCTCGAGACCTGGCGCAAGGCGGGTGGCAAGTGGCGACTGATTCGCGACATCTGGAATTCGGATGGGCCGCCGCCTGCCACTCCGGCGCCAACGCCGAAGAAGTGAGGATCAGCCCGTGGAGTAATCTTCGCGCCATGCGCGCCTTCCTCGCCTGCCTAGCCCTGGCCGCGTCCTCCGCGTTCGCGAACGACGCCGACGAGGTCGCCGCCGCGGCGCGCGCGCTTTCCGATCCCGATGCGAAGGTGCGCCAGGAAGCCGCGAGCCTGCTGTGGAAAAAGGAGAAGGCCGCGGAGCCCGCGCGTGCGGCGCTCCTGAGGGCCCTCGACGATCCGTCGCCCGCCGTGGCGATTCGCGCCGCGGGCGCGCTCGGCGCTCTGGGCATGACGGACGCCGAGCTCGCGCGGGCACGCAAGCGAGTCCTCGACGCGACGAGCGCAAGGACCGAGGACCGGTTCATGGCGGCGCGCGGCCTCGTCGGGCACGCGCCACCCACGCAGCTCGCGCCCGTGGTGCTCGCGTATCTCGAGGAATATCCGACGGGCAACAACGCCGATTCGTCGCGGCGCACCCTCGAGCGGCTCGCGAAGACGGGGGATCGCGCCATCATCGCGCCCGTCGTCGAGTCGCTGCGCCGCGCGAGCAAGCCGAAAGCGAAGACGATCCTCATCGCGACGCTCGCGGTTTTCCCGCCGCGCGCGGAGGACGTCGCGGCGTGGGGCCCGCAGGTGGCCGCGATGCTGCGCGATTCCGACGCCTCGGTGCGCAGCGAGGCGCTGTGGGCGCTCGGAAAGGCAGGGGGGTTGGCGGCGAGCCACGCCGGGGAGGTCGTCGCGCTCCTCTCCGATCCCGATCCCTCGATTCGCAAGCGCGCCGCGGCGGCGCTCGGGGAGATCGGGGATCCGACGCAGGCGATCACGGCGGCGGCGAAGGCGGACGTCGCGCAGCGCGCCCGGCCCGCGCTCGCGAAGCTCGAAAGCGATCCCGATGCCGAGGTGCGCACCGAGGCGAAGGCTGCGCTGGCGAAGCTCGGCTCCGAGTCGGCGCTCGCACCGGGAAAGGCGGGGCCGCGCGAAGCGCAGGCCGTCGCCTCGCTGCGCGAATCCAATATGAAGGTCGATCCGGGCTCCGCGTTCCAGGCATTGATGATGGGCGACGTCGCCGCGGTACGATCGCTCCTCGACGCGGGCCTCTCGCCCACTTCCAGCGTCGCGGGCAACGGCGCGCCGCTCTATGTCGCCCTGCAATGGTCGCCCACGGCCTGCTCGCCGGTGGTGCGGCCCACATCCCCCGCGACCAAGGCGATGGTGAAAGTGCTTCTGGACCGGGGCGCCGACGTGAACCAGGGCGACGCGAACGGCAACACGCCGCTGATGGCCGCGGCGAGCCACGGCTGCGATCGCGAGGTGATGCGCGCCCTCATTGCTGCGGGCGCGAGGATCGACGCCGTCGGCAAGACGGGGCTCACCGCGTTCGAGCAGGGGCTCGCCACCGGCCACGATGGCCTCGAGGAGATCATCGCCGCCGGCTATCGCCTGCCGGCCGACAAGGCGAAGGCGCTCGAGCAGGCCTACGCGGCCAAACCGGGGTCGCTCGCGCTCGTGAAGAAGGCCGCGCGCAAGTAAACTCTCAGTACCGCGTAAGCCTCAAACCGCCGAGCGTGAGATCGCGATCCGGGGGGTGATCTCGCGACGAAGGATCTTGCCATTCCGGGTGCGGGGGAAGTCTTGCGCGAGATACACAACCTTCGGCGCCTTGTACGAGGCGAGGTGCTCGCGGCCGAACGCGAGGATCTCCTCGGGGCTTACCTGGGCGCCGGCATGGGGGATCACATAGGCCACGACCAGGCGCTTGTCGTTGCCCGCGTCCTCGGCGATGCAGGCGCAGTCGGCCACCGCCGGATGGCTCTTCAGCACGCGCTCGACTTCGTAGGGCGAGACCCGGTAGCCGAAGCTCTTGATGATGTCGTCCTTGCGGCCGAGGAACCAGAGGTAGCCATCGTCGTCGTAGCGCGCGTAGTCGCCGGTGAGGAACCAGCCGTCGCGCTTGAGGCGCGCGGTCTCCGCGGGCTGGTTCCAGTAGCGCACGAAGAGACCCGGGTCGTCCGCGTTAACGCAGATCATTCCTTCCTCGCCGCGCCTCACTTCCGCGAGCGTTTCGGGATCGAGCAGGCGCACGTCGTGGCCCTGCTGCGGGAATCCGGCGCTTCCCGGGCGTATCGGCCGCAGCTTGCTCTGCGACAGGTAGTAGCTGAACTCGCTCATGCCGACCGCCTCGTAGATGTCGAGGCCGAAGCGCTCCTTCCATTGCGCGAACATCTCGTCGGAGAGGTGCTCGCCGGCGCTCATGCAGTGGCGCAGCGTCGGCACGTCGGCCTTGCCGAAGGCGGTCTTCTGCAGGATCTGCCGATACACCGTGGGCACGCCGATGAAGATGGTGGCGCCGTGCTTGGCGATGAGGCGCGGCCACGTGTGAGCGTCGTTGCGGCCCTCGTGCGCGATCACCGTCTTGCCGCGGTAGAGCGGATCCATCAGCGCCGAACCGAGCACGTAGGTCCAGTTGAACTTGCCCGAATGCATGATGCGATCCTGGCCCACGAAGTCGAACCAATACTGCGAGGCGGGCGCGCGCCCGATGAGCGAGCGATGCGCGTGAAGCACGCCTTTCGGGTAGCCGGTGGTGCCGGAGGTGTAGACGAGGTAGGCCGGATCGTCGGCGCGGGTGCGCTCGCTCGGCTCGATGGCATCGATCGCGGCGAGCGAGCGCTCGAGCGCCTCGCCGCCGAGGATCACGTGGCGCAGGTTCCCCGCGCCCTCGATGCCGGCGCGCATCGAGCCCCAGGCGCCCGCGTCGATCACAAGTGCGGTCGCGCCGGAGTCCTCCAGCAGATATCGCACTTCCTCGGCCGTGAGCAGTGTCGAGGTCGGGCGCACCAGCACGCGATCGCCGGCGGCGACCCCGAGGCCGCGCAGCATCTGCGCGAAGCGATCGGTGCGCCCGGCGAGCTCGCGGTAGGTGATCGAGCTGGTGCCCAGGGCGTCGTCCTCGACGATCATCGCCACGCGCTCCTCGAGCGCGCTGCCCAGGTGTGCGTCGCTGCACGCGACGCCGATGTTGAGGAACTCCGGGACTTCCCACCTCCACGGCGGGAAAGGGGCAAACGACATTTCCTAGAGGATGACGCCGTAAGGCCAGTTCTCGCGGACTACCTGCGCGGGAAGCTTCCTCAGCACCTCGATCGCGAACGTGGTCTCTGCCTCGGCCAGGGCATGCAGGGCATGCGCCTTGAGAAGCGTCTGCAGGGCCTTGCCGAACATCGGCGGATCGAGCATCTCGCCGGCGAACTTGATCGCGCCGCCGAGAAGCGCGTCGGCCTCGATCGCCGCGGTGAGGATCGCGACCTTGGTCTTGATCTCCGAAGGCGAGGGCGTGAAGGCGACCTTGCACGGATGGATGTGCGAGGGGTGGATCACCTGCTTGCCGGAAAGGCCCAGGGAGGCCTCCTCGAGCGCATGCCGGTAGACCACGCGCGACTCCTCGTCGCCGTGCAGGTCGAGCCAGCGGCGCACGTCGTCGGGCTCGACGAAGTCCTCGGGCATCGTCGACTGCCCGATGAGCGTCTCCACCGCGCCGATCACGCCCTTGCCGGCGATGCGCGCCTCGAAGAGGATGTCGTGGAGGTAGAACTTGAGCTCTTCCATCCAGTTGCGCGGCGTGATGTGAATGCCCATCGCCTTGGAGAAGTCGTGGATGCCGAACACCACGTGCTTCACGGTGGAGTACTGCATCAGCTCGGGCGCGATCTTGAGCGACTTCGGATGCTCGATGATCGGCTGGATCGTCATGTGGTGGTTGAGCCCCACCAGCACCGCGGAGAGGTCGCGGATCTCGGGCGAGCCGTAAGCCTCGCCCGCCTTGGCGAGCATCACGACGTCGAAGTGGTCGCAGAGGTCGCGGACGAGCTGCAGGTCGAGGTCGTATTCGTCGGTGCGGAACGGGTTGATGCGCACCGCGACCTGCACGCCCTTCCTGCGCGGCAGCTTCGGCAGCTCGCGCCGCAGGAGGTCGCGGCTCATCTCCTTCTGGCGGCAGCCGTCCTCGAGGTCGAAGAGGAGGGTATGCGCCGTCGTGTTCCACGCGTGCTTGCGAAATCTCGACGCGGCCTGCTCGAGGTCCTCGTAGATTCCGAGCGACGGCGCGTACTTGACCGGCGG
>WNFM01341917.1_pt2 | contig 18245 bp, 23 predicted proteins | sample 5400271 | NCBI WGS metagenome assembly WNFM01 (sample SAMN13153352, study PRJNA577476) | soil metagenome | isolation source: 60 cm saprolite on Douglas fir-dominated hillslope | place: USA:California | collected 2013-09-17 | reverse complement strand
ACGACGGTGCCGATCGTTCGCTCCGATTCGGGTGCGTAGTTGCTTGCCATGATTCCTTTCCGAACTACTATTCACTTGAATGCAATCACACTTCGTCGAGCTGGTGAAGGATTTTCGGTTCGAGGCCGCGCACTATCTCCCCAACGTGCCGGAAGGGCACAAATGCCGGCGCATGCACGGACACTCGTTTCGGGGAGAGGTCGGCGTGCGCGGGCACATCGATCCCCACACCGGATGGCTGATCGACTTCGCCGACCTGAAACGTGCCGTCGATCCGATCGTGGCCCGGCTCGATCACTATCTCCTCAACGAGATCGAGGGACTCGAGAACCCCACCTCGGAGAACCTCGCCGCCTGGATCTGGCAGCAGCTCGCGCCGCAGGTCCCGATTCTCCACCGAATCACGATCGAGGAGACCTGCACCTCGCGCTGCCACTACTTCGGGCCCGAAGCCGGTGGGTAGTCGATAATGGGTAGTCGATAGCCGGTAGAGACGTTCGCGGGAGTCACAACCACCTGACGACTGCTGAGTTACCGACCATCTTCCCGACTCACCGTTCCGAAACCAACTGCGGAGGCATTCCGGGCGATTCGGGGACGCTTTCTCACGCTACCCACTCTTCCGCCATCCTCTTCAGGTTCCCCTGCTTCCGGACGAGAAACGACCGCATGTGGCGCTTCACGGCCAACGCGTCGGCGATCACTCCCAGCGGGCCGAAGGGCGAGCGCCATTCCAGGGCGTCCGTCATGATGGTCGCACCGTCGATCTCCCGGAAGTCGTGGATATGCCGCATCGAGCGGAAGGCGCTCTTCACGAGCTCGTCCACGAAGAGATGCGGGCGGACCATCTCCGTGATCCTGGCCGTGAAGCGCTGGCGCACGCCGAAGTGAGCTCCTTCGAACGTCACGATCTCCCCTGCCTCCAGCAGGCCGCTGGTGCGCCCCGGCCGGACGGCGCGCTCGCCGCTGAAGGCGGCCGACTCGTTGTGGGCCTCGACGCTGCGCGCGAGGTCGAAGCAGCGCTCGATGGGCGCCTCGATGCGCGTAACGACGACCAGCCAGGTCACGACTTGCCCGCGAGCGCCGTGGCCAGCTTCTGCACCTGCGGATCGTCGGGACGCATCTGTTTCAATCTGGCCGCGACGGCGCGCGCCTCATCGAAACGCTTCAACTCGCCCAGCACGATGGCCTCGTTGAAGAGCGCCTGCCACTGGTCCGGCGCCTCCTCACTGACCCTGCGGAACGCTTCCGCCGACTTGTCGAGCTGCCCCGCCTGCTTGTAACAAATGCCGAGATCCGTGCGGACAGCGGGATCTTCGCGCACGGCCAGGGCGCGTTCGTAGTACTCGACCGCTTGCGGGAACTTGGCCGCGTCCATGTACATATTGCCGAGCTGCTGGAGCGCTTGGAAGTTCTTCGGATCGCGCTCCACCGCCGCTTTCAGGTTGGCGAGCTGCTCGCGGACGGCATTCATCGTCTGCGCGTTGCCGCCGCCCATGGCTGGTGCGGAGCTGGCGGTTGCCGGAGCCGGCGCTGTCCCGGCAGGTGCCTCGCCAACTGTGGCGGAGTCACTGCTCGCAACCTTCGGAGCCAGCCGCGGTCCGATGAGGAAGCTGCCGATGATCAGGCCCAGGAGCAGGCCGCAGGTAGTGAAGACGATGTTGTCACGTGACATGAGGTGGAGGAGAGTACACCAGTGGTTAGTGGGCAGTGGTTAGTGGTTGGAGAGAAGCATCGTACGTAGTCGTTGTTTTTCTAACCACTAACCACTAATCACTAACACTGTCACTTCACCCCTTCGTGATCAACTCCTTCAGCATCGAGTCCTGCAGGTTGTACACGGCGTAGACGCCGGTGTGGTAGCCGTTGAACAGGAAGGAGAAGGCGTAGATCTTCCCGCTCGCGCCGTGGACGTAGCCGGAGAGGCCGACCACGCCGACGATGTAGCCGGTCTTGGCAAACACCTGGCGGGCGTAGGGCGCTCCGCGGAGGCGGTGGCCGAACTTCGACTCGGGATCGCCGGAGTACGGCAGCGAACTGACGAAGTCCTCCCGATAGGGACTCTTCCACATGTAGCGCAGCAGGTGAATGAAAGCATTCGCGGACGCGCGGTTGTCGCGGGACATGCCTGAGCCGTCGGCCTGGTGGTACTCGCCGGGCGGCACATCGAGCTTCGAGGTCAGCCACTCGGTCACACTCTTCGTCCCGGTGGCCCATGAGCCGGCGTGCTCCTCCTCGGCGCCGATGATCTTGACGAGCTGCTCGGCGTAGTGGTTCTGGCTCTTCTTGTTGATGACATAGACCACGATCGAGAGGGGCGTCGCATGCTGCGACACGGCGCGCCAGTCGGGGCGGATGTCTGCCGGCGTGATGATGATCTCGCCCTGGGTATGAACGCCGTCGCGCTCCAATGCCTCGTGTGTAACGGAGGCGAAGTAGTGGATGGGATTCTCGACCGTCACATAGATCTCGCTCGCGCCGCTCCGCACGGGCACGCCGCCACGGACGATGATGGTGTTCGAGCCTCGCGGTCGCGTGACGAAGGGCATCCCGCGTCCAGTCACACACGAGTTCTCCAGGCCGAGGTAAGAAGTGGGCGGATCCAACTGAACTACACACTGCTTCCCGCTGCGGCTGGGCAACACCCGCACCTGCACGCAGCCCTCCTGCATCGAGAAGGACGAGACCGGCGCCTCGTACCAGTTCACCAATTGATTGACCGGCCAGGAGGGATGGATGTACTCGATGTCCATGTAGCCGTACTCGAAGATCAGGTTTCCGTGGATGGTCTTCACCCCGGCGCGGTGGAGATCGGTCGCCCATTCGTCGATGACAGCCGTGGCGTGATTGTCGTGAAAGCGCCCGCCGATGGTCGGGTCGCCGTGACCGACGATCTTCACGTCGCCTTCGAGCGTGCCGGCTGCGTCGACGCTGCCGCGTACAAACACTGTCGTCCGCAACTGGAAGTCGGGCTTCAGCAGGTCGATGCCGGCTCCCGTCGTGAACAGCTTCATGTTGGAAGCCGGCGCCAGTGGCTGATGGGCGTTCCGCTCGACGACCACCTGGCCGCTCTCGACATCGACGACCTGGATGCTGGCCTCGGAGCTCTGCGCCACTTTGCCGTTGGCCAACGAGGCAATGCGCTCCTGCAGAGTGACGCCGCTGGCCGTATCGAGCACCGCGGGAACGATCTTGCGCCCTCTTCGGGCACGTCTCTTCTTCGCCGCCTCGGCCGCCGGTCCGACAAAGAGCACGAGCAGAATCAGCAGCGCCACCCACCGCGTACGACGAATCATCAGGCGCAGAATACAGTGGTTAGTGGTCAGTGGTTAGTGGTTAGAAGAGGCGAAGGTAGCACACGCGCTCTGTCTAACCACTAACCACTAACCACTAACCACTAAATCCGCTGGTACGCCTCGGGCAGAGCCAGCCGGAGGCGCTCTCGAAGCACCGCGGGACACCGCTTCCGCACCTCGTCGTGGATCTGGCTGCGGGAGTAGCGCCGCGAGAAGTGCGTCAGCACGACCAGGTCGTTCTCGAACCGGTCCGCGAACTCGACGATGTCGTCGAAGTGGATGTGCCGGTAGCGAGCGGCGCGCTCCTGGTGGCCATCCGCGACGAAGGAGCACTCGATCATCAGGACCTCGGACTTGAAGATGGCCTCGTTCGTCTCGAGGATTCCGCGGTCGGTGTCCCCGGTATAGACGAGCAGCGGCGCGCGGTATTCCTCGATCACCTCGGCCCGGCGGGTGTGGATCTCCTCCTGTGAGAGCGAGGCGAAGGCGTCGCGCAGACGATGCCGGACTTCGATCACTTCATACGCGTTCGCCGCCACACGATGCGTCGCCGCGTGTACGCGCACCTCGTGATTCCGCCCGAGCGTCACGACGTCGCCAGGGCCGACGGCCCGGATGTCGATGTCGAATCGGGTGTTCGCCATCCGCTCGTAGACGGCGAGGATCTCGCGGAATCCTTCAGCGGCGTCGTGCGGCATGTAGACGGTGCCTCCGGCATGGCCGTGGAGATGCCGCTGACCGGCGTAGAACGGCACACCCACGGAGTGGTCCAGATGCGCGTGTGTGATGAAGACATGCGGCACGCCGACGATCGCGTCCGGGCCGCGGCCGGCGTCGAACGCGATGTTGAGATCGCGGATCCGGAACCACGTCTCGTGCCCCGCTCGCGAGCGTCCTTCGATCGTGAAGTGCTCGGTGCGGAGCGTGAAGAAATCTTTGTCGACGGCGGTCATTCCGAGCTTCGGCGAGGACTTCATTCTGCCATCCCGAGCCTTTTCACAGCGCGAGCGCTGAACACGAGAGAAGAAAGATTAGAATCCGCCCGCCTTGGCTGCCGAGCTCATTACTTCTGTTGACGACCTCTCCACGCTCCGTCCGGCGTGGGATGTCCTCTGGCGACGCAGCCCGGAGGCGACACCCTTCCAATCGCCGCAATGGCTGCTGCCATGGCTCACTCACTTCGGCGCCGGCGGCGAGCTGACCACGGTCATCACGCGCGACGGCGATGCGCTCACCTCCATCGCTCCGCTCTACGTGCTCCGCGAGGAGGGCGAGTCGCTCGGCCTGCTCCTCGGCACCGGCATCAGCGACTACCTCGACATCCTCGGCGACGGCTCCGCGACACTCGAGGCCATGCGAACGATTGACTGCCAGCTCTGGGACCTGCAGCATCTCAGGCCCTCATCAACGCTGCTGACCGCTGCCCTTCCCGAGGGCCTGTCGGAGAACGTCGAAGATCAGGAGCCATGTCCCGTTCTACGAATTGAAGGCGCCGTCGGCGGGTTGGAGACTCTGCTGTCGACACACGCCCGCAAGAAGCTGCGCTACTACCGTCGCTCGCTGGCGCGCCTCGGCGAGGTGCGCATCGAAGAAGCGACTGAAGACAACCTCGACGCCTTGCTCGACGCCCTCTACCTCCTGCACGCCGCGCGCTGGCGGCGCCGCAATCTGCCCGGCGTGCTCGGCGACCCGACCATCCAACAGTTCCACGGCGAGGTAGCGCGCAACTTTCTCCGCGCAGGCGCGCTGCGGATGTACGCCACCCGCGTGGACGAGCGCATCGTCGCCGTCTTCTATGGATTCGCCCATGGTGGCTCGGTTTACTACTACCTCAGCGGCTATGAGCCGGATCTGGAGAAGCTGAGCATCGGCACGCTCGTCATCGCCCACGCTCTCGACCGAGCCATCAGCGACGGCGCGACGACGTTCGACTTCCTGCGCGGCGCCGAGGAGTACAAGTACGCCTGGGGCGCCAGCGATCGCATGAATCGCCGCCGCCAGCTTTTCCGCGGGATGTAAAAGGGGACAGGCCCAAGAGCCTGTCCCCTTTCGACGAGTCATGCGCGGAGCTCGACGCGATGACGGCTGTCGCCCACGCGGTTATGGGAACGCCGTGGCCCAATGCGAGCCGATGGCGCTACCGAGACCGGACGCGGCATCCCATCCCGGCCCCGCGGCGTACACGCCGAGCGTCCCGCTGTAGTCGTTGTTCGTCTGCGTGACATCGCGGCAGACGCCGGCCGTGGCGTAGAGAACCGGTTGAATGAATCCGAGCATTGGATGCCCGGCCGTAGCGCGCGCCTGATTGAGCAGCGCCACAAGACCGGCATACAGCGGCGCTACGGCGCTGGTGCCGCCGATGACGTTGGTCGCTCCGTCGACCACGACGTTGTAGCCCGAGACCGGATCGGCATTGCCGCTGATGTCGGGCGAGCCGCGGCCAACATTGCCGGTCGGCGACTTCGGCATGCCGGCGATCGAGGCCTGGTAGCTCGGCTTCGGGAACGTGTTGCTCACGCCGCCGCCACCCGCGCCCGGACCAGTCGGACCGGCATTCCAGACGGTCTCGTTGGCGCTGGTTGTTGGATTCGACGCCACGAGCCGCGTACCGCCGCAGGACACGCAGTTTGGGCTGGAGGCGGGAAAGTCGGCGTGGGCCTTGCCGTCGGTGATGCCGTCAGCAGCTCCGTCGTCTCCCGAGGCCGCGAGCACCGTCACGCCGAGCGCGCCGGCAGCCTGGATCGCCGCATCGAACTGCTGCATCGACGCCGCCGTCCATCCGTCCTCGGGACCGCCCCAACTGATCGAGACGACCGACGGCTTGCGCACCGTGTCGTGCACGGCCTGATTGATGGCGTTGAGAAAGCCGGCCGTGGTGTTCGGGGCGAAGTAGACCGCGATCCTCGCCTTCGGCGCGATCGCGCCTGCCACCTCGATGTCGAGGGCAACCTCGCCGTCGGCATTGGTGTCGACGCCCGGTTGGTTACTGCCGCCGTTGACTCCGACCGCGGAAACCTTCGGGGTCTTCAGATGGAGACCCTTGAAGTAGCGATTGAGATCGGACATGCGATAGCCGCCGCCGAGCTCGATGATGGCGATGCACTGCCCGGTGCCATTGAGGTTCGACGGAAAGCCGTAGAGTTTCCCGACATCGGGCGCGTTGAAGGCGTGTGGCGTCGCGGCCGGTGCGGCCGCCGCGGCCTTCGGCTTGATCCCCGACTGGGGCTCGACGTAGTTTGGATCGAGGCGGCGTATATGCGGCTTTGCGACCGGACGATCGTCCAGCCCGAGGACAGCGGTGATGATTCCGTCCAGCTCGTCAGGCACGGACGCCTCGCCCTCGCGGCCTCGGAACCGCTTGTTCCCCTCGGTGGCGTAGAGCTTGAACGTCACGCCGAAGGCCTCCTGCATGTCGGCCGTGCGACCGCGCAGGACGACCGTCCGCGCGGGCAGGTTCACCTCGTCGATGCTGAGATGATGCGCGCCGGCGTATTCCTCCACCTTGAGGACATCCTCGGGATCGGCGCCGTGTTGGGCCGCGAACTGCTCACGCGACATCACCCCTCCCCCACTCGCCGCATGGGCCGCCAGGCTGAAGTCCTGCTTCGAGCGCAGGACTGCCGTGACGGTCATGAAGTGCTCGGGGTCGATGTCACCGACGACGCGCGCATTCAGCGCTACTCGCTTCGTACTACCGGGAAGTGGTTTCATGGATCCTCCTTTATCTCTGGTACTTCTGGTACTAGAGGAGTGTCCCAGAACCCAGGTTCCCTACCACCGCATGGCGCAGTTGTAACCGGGACGATCTCCTCTTGGCGGCCGTGTTCGTCGGTTGATAGTGCAGCGGCGGCGAGATCTGTTACAAACCCGGCCATCGCCGTCATGCCGCCGCGGTCGACGGCCTCACCGAAGCCCAGCTCGATACGCCGTATCGTGAAGGAGGCTGGACGCTGCGCCAGGTCGTACACCACGGATGGTTCCGGGGTCAGGTCGAACCTCGAACCTCCCTGTTTCGAGGTTCGACCTGACCCCCTCTACCGCTGGTAGCGTCCGGTCAGGGAGGTTTGGGCCACCACGTGGCCGCGCATTGCACGCTCCACATCGCCGCGCTTGGCCGATGCCGGCAGATTGAGCATCGTGTCGAGCGCGTAGAGGGTGAAGACATAGCGGTGCGTGCCTTTGGGAGGGCACGGCGCACCGTAGCCAACTTTGCCGAAGTCGTTGGTGCCGGCTGTGCCTCCTGAGAGCGAGGTCGGCGCGGGTGCAACGTTCCACAGCACCCAGTGAGTAAACGTGCCGCCGGGTGCGTCGGGGTCGGTCACGATGAGCGCCAGTGACTTCGCCTTCGGTGGCACGCCGTGGACGGCCAGCGGTGGCGGCGTATTCGCTCCATCACAGGTGAACTGCGCCGGAATGGGCTTGCCGGCGGCGAACGAAGAGCTGGTGATGGTCATCCCGGCCGTGGCAGGGCGCGAGCAGGCCAGTGTAAGAACCGCGGAGACGACGAGCAGGTTCCGCATGATCGCCCTCACCTTACAATCGTGTTCATGGTTACGTTCCTGGAGACCCTCAACGAGCTCATGGCGGCCGAGGTGCCGCTCGTCACCGTCACCGTCGTCGATACTGCAGGCAGCGTGCCGCAGGATCGAGGCGCGAAGATGATCGTGACCGGCAACGGCCTGCACTACGGCACCGTCGGAGGCGGCAAGGTCGAGACCAAGGCGATCGCCGAGGCGCAGCGTATGCTCCGGGGCGAGCGGGCCGAAAGCACGGACTTCGTGCAGTGGAATCTCAACAAAGACGTCGGCATGACCTGCGGCGGCGTCGTCAAGCTCTACTTCGAGGCTCACAACTCCCGCCGCTGGAACATCGCCGTCTTCGGAGCCGGACACGTGGCCAACGCCCTCATCACCCTGCTCGTACACTTCGACTGCGCCATTACCTGTGTCGACCCTCGACCGGAATGGCTCGACAAACTGCCGCCGTCGCCGAAGCTGACGAAGATCCGGACCGACGACATGCCGTCGATCGTAGCCACCCTTCCCGACGACGCCTATGTCGTGCTCATGACGATGGGCCACACGACCGACAAGCCAATCCTCATCGAGATTCTTCGCACTCGGACGCTTCCCTACGTCGGCGTGATCGGCAGTGACGCCAAGGCGAACATCCTTCACCGCGACCTCCGCGACGCCGGCCTGCCCGAGGAGGCTCACGGAAAGTTCGTCTGCCCCATCGGTCTGGAGTTGGGGACGTCCCACCCCTACGAGATTGCTGTCTCGACGATCGCGCAGTTGATCGAGGTGAGAGACGCAGGGCGAGTGATTAGAGATTAGTAATTAGTGATTAGTGGATTAGTGGATTGGGTCAGTGGTTAGAGGAATGGTGGCGAGACGAGGTCCCCAACCATTTGAACACGCGTGGCTTATCCTCTAACCACTAACCTCTAACCACTTCGCCACTAACGCATCACTTCTTCCCCTTCTTCGCCGCCGGCCGTGCCCCTCCGCCTGCCTTCTTCGCTTCCTTCTGCTTCAGGCTCTCGGCCAGCCTCTGCATGTTCATCGCCTCGTTGACCATGGCCCGCAGGGTCTCGGAAACGTTTTTCTTGGTTTTCAGCCAGGCGACCTGGTCGGGAGTGAGCCACACAGCGACGCGTTCGGTCGTTGCCTTTGCCATCGTTCCTCCTCTCTGGCGGAGTTCATGCTAGCAATCCCTTTCGAGCAATGGGCAACGGAAACGTGCTGGTAGTGGAGGACGACGACACCATCCGGCGTCTGCTCATCGACTTGCTCGCGCAGCACTCCCGTGCCAACGTGGAGGGAGCTCGCGACGGCGTGGAAGCGCTCCATCTCATTTCCATGCAGCGCTACGCGGTGGTCCTGCTGGATGTGATGATGCCGAAGATGAGCGGCATCGATCTGCTCGACTCGGTCCATGCCATGCTCTCCGATCCGTCGCTCAAGACACTCGACTCCCGGCCAGCCGTCATCGTCATCACCGCCACGGCCGCTTCGGCGCTGCCCGCGGAGGTCCTGGAACATCGGTTCCCGGGGCTCGTGCGCGCCGTCTTGCGCAAACCGCTGGACATGAGCGCATTGACCGCACTGGTAGGACAGTTTCTGGGCGATCCCGAAACGGCGCCGGCGGCAGGGGATCGCTCGCCGGCGTGACGGTCTCCCCTCCGCCGCGGCGTTCGTGGCATCGTGTGGGTCCTTACCCGGGATTCGGCGCAAAGATCGCTGTCGACGTTTCGAACTGCACCGCCGGCTGTCCCTTGATGCCGATCTTCTCAACGGCTGGTGTCAGGCGGTCGCGCACGAACGTCTCGAACGACTCACGCGATTCCCACAAATCGAAGACGTGGAATCCGTCGGCCGCAAACCAGGCCGTGTGGAACTTCGCACCCGTGGGAACGTCCCCTTCCCAATTCACCAGCTTCCGCGCCTCCGCATATTGCCCCTCGGTGACTTCCGGCCAGTGCATGAGCATGATGGTGGCCATCGTTTGCCTACCTCCTCCCGATGTACGTTCCCGTGGCCCTTTCGGATGGCTGTTTGAAACGCCGATCCGCGTCGCGGCATCTGAGGAGGCATGACGGGCACGGTGTTGAACTCCCATAGGATCGTATCGATCACGTGCGTGGTCCGCGAGCCCGACGGCCACGACCTGAAGGTGGTGCAACGATGAGGATCCCGATCAGCCGCACGTTTGCCTCGGTGCTGGCTGGCGTGGCCATGACGATCTTCTCCTGGTACACGCCGTGGTTTTGGCCGGGCTTTCCGGCGCTGACAGTCCTGCATTTTCTGACGGGCTACTCCGAGCTCTCGTTCTTCGCTCGTGCCATCATCTTCCTGGGTCTGATCGTCCTGAACGTCAGCGTTTGGGCATTCATCACGTACGCTGTATCGCAATTCGCCGGGAAGGTGATCCGTGGCCGCTGAGCGCCGCGTCTGGCCCACCGTTCAGTTCTTCTTCCGGCGAGGCACGTGACTACTTCGCCGCAGCCGCGAGAATGGCACGGATCAAATCGTCCGGCACATCCTCGTCCGGCAGCATCGCCTGTACCGTGGAGCTCTTCGCCATGCGGATCGTTTCGCAATAGCTCTCCAGATAGGCAACGCACGACGGGCAGACGGCCAGATGGCGGTCGAACTCCGACCGCCTCACCCGCGAGAGCTCGTCCTCGAGGTAATCGGCGAGAAAGCCGATGATCTCGCTGCACGGGAGATAGGGGCGTTCGGTCATGAGCTGACATTCCTCATGTGTGGGTCGAGCAGCGTGCGAAGCGCTTGCCGGGCACGATGGAGGCGGATCTTGACCGCATTCGGTGTGACGCCGAGGATCTCGGCCGACTCCTCGGTGGAGCGCTCTTCGATGTCGCGAAGGAGCAGCACCGTGCGATACGTTTCCGGCAGGCAATCGATCGAGCCGCGGACAAGAGCACACAACTCGGCGCGCTGAAGAATCGTCTCCGCCGACTCGGACCATGGCGCGCTCGGCTCAACCTGGTGGCCATCCTCGAGAAAACGCGGGAGGTACTGCTCGATGTCCTCCTCAGGGCGGCGCCGCTTCGACCGCAGCTTCATCAGGCAGGCGTTGATCTGAATGCGGTACAGCCACGTCGATAGCTGGGCGTTCGATGAAAACCTGGCGATGGACCGGAAGGCGGAGATGAACGCATCCTGCAGCGCGTCGCGCGCGTCCTCCTCGCAGCGCATGAACCTCCGGGCCACCCGAAGCAGAACCGGTGTGTGGCTCCGCACCAGCGTCTCGAACGCGCCGCCGTCACCGGCCTGCAGGCGCGCGACGAACGCCGCCTCGCCGGTCGGGTGACCGTTGATCGAAGTCATGTTCATGAGGGCCTCCACCGCTGAGGGGGAGTCTCGCCGCTGCTCCTCACAAAATTATCCGCTAGTGGTCAAGAAACGCGGCGACTCATTCAGATGCCATCGCGGTGCAATTGGTTTCTTTGGCACAGCGCGTTCGTCGAAACGAGCGGACGCGCCCTCCTCACCTGCGCTACCATCGCCCACCCGATGCGCATTCGCTACATCTGCATTCACGGTCACTTCTACCAGCCGCCGCGCGAGAACCCGTGGCTGGAGGCCGTGGAGACGCAGGATTCGGCGCATCCCTATCACGACTGGAACGAGCGGATCACCGCCGAGTGCTACGGGCCGAACGCCTCCTCGCGCATCCTCGACACCCGCGACCTCATCACCAAGATCGTCAATAACTACGCTTCGATCTCCTTCAACTTCGGGCCGACGCTCCTCTCCTGGCTCGAGCAGCGTGAGCCGGAGGTCTATGCCGCCATCCTCGATGCCGACCGGCTCTCGCGCGACCGCTACGAGGGCCATGGCTCCGCCGTCGCGCAGGCCTACAACCACATGATCCTTCCCCTCGCCAACGCGCGCGACAAGCGCACGCAGGTGCGTTGGGGAGTACGCGACTTCGAGCATCGCTTCGGCCGCAAGCCGGAAGGGATGTGGCTCCCCGAGACCGCCGTCGACGTCGACTCGCTGGAAGCGCTGGCGGAGGAGGGAATCCGCTTCACCATTCTCGAGCCGCAGCAGGCCGCGAGGTGGCGGCAGGTTGGCGAGGAGGAGTGGACCGAGCAGGTTGGCTCGGTCGATCCCACCACGCCCTACTTCTGCCGCCTGCCATCCGGAAAATCGATTGCCATCTTCTTCTATGACGGACCGATCTCGCGCGCCGTGGCATTTGAGCAGTTGCTGGCTCGCGGCGAGAACCTTGCCCATCGCCTGCTCGGCGCATTCTCCGAGCTCCGCGAGCGGCCCCAACTCGTCAACATCGCCACCGACGGTGAGACCTACGGTCACCATCATCGCAACGGCGACATGGCACTCGCCTACGCGCTCGACTACATCAATGAGGGCAAGCTGGCCCGGATCACGAACTATGGGGCGTTCCTCGCCGCGAACGACCCGGTCCGCGAGGTCGAGATCATCGAGCGAACGGCCTGGAGCTGCAGCCACGGCGTGGGCCGGTGGGAGCGCGACTGTGGCTGCAACACAGGCGCCGGTCCAGGTTGGAACCAGCAATGGCGCCAACCCCTTCGCCAGGCCCTGGACTGGCTGCGCGATCAGTCCATCGGCATCTTCGAGAGCGTCGGGGCGCAGGTCCTGCGCGACCCCTGGGCGGCGCGGGACGCGTACATCGACGTCGTCCTCGACCGGCGCGAGGAGGTCGTCGACGCCTTCCTCGCCGAGCACGCCCTCGACGGCGACGTCTCCGCTCTGGAGCTGCTGGAGATGCAGCGCAATGCCATGCTTATGTACACCTCGTGTGGCTGGTTCTTCAACGACATCTCCGGCATCGAGACCGTGCAGGTGCTGCAATACGCCGCGCGCGTCATTCAGCTCGCGGAGAAGGTATCGGATCGCACCCTGGAGCCGGAGCTGCTGGAGCGTCTGGCGCCGGCGCGCAGCAACCTGCTGCGGTATGGCGACGCCCGGAAGATCTACGAGCGCGAGGTCGAGTCCACGCGCCTCGACCTCCGCCGCGTGGCCGAACACTACGCCGTCCTCTCCCTCTTCGACGGCTTCGACACGCTCGCCGACGTCTACTGCTATCGCGTGGCGCAGGTTGACCTGGACACGTTCCGCGCCGGCCGGGCGAAGATGGCCGTCGGCTCGATCGTCGTGACCTCGCTGATCACGCGCGAACAGGCAGCTTTCGACTTCACGGTCATCCACCTCGGCGAGACGGAGCTGACCGGCGGTGTGCGGCCTTCCACGTCGCCCGAGCACTATGAAACGATGAAACACGACCTCTCCGAGGATCTGCGAATGAATGGCGTGTCCTCCGCCATCCGCGTCCTCGACGAACACTTCTTCGACCCGCTGCTCTCCATTCGCGCGCTCTTCCGCGACGAACAGCGGCGCATCCTCAACCTGCTCTGCGACGCCACGCTCAGCGAGGCCGAGAGCGCCTTGCGCCAGCTCCACGAGCGCTACGACCCTCTCATGCGTTTCCACGCCACCCTGGGCATCCCACTGCCCAAAGTGCTCCGCACCGCCGCGGAGTTCGATGTCAACATCCAGCTCCGGCGCCTCCTGGACGACGGTGAGCTCCGCATCAGTGACATCGAAGAGCACCTGCGCGAGGCACGCGACGAGGGAGTGGCACTGGATGAGACGACGCTCATGGCTCTCGAGCATTCCGTCGAACGGGCCGCGCTCGCCGTAGCTGGCGATCCCCAGGACATACCCGCGCTCGAGCGGTGGGAGACACTCGTCTCGCTCGTGTGCGCCTCGCAGATCCGCGTCGACCTGCGCAAACCGCAAAACGAGTACTACCGGATGAAGAAAACGGTGCGCCCCGTCGTCGCCGCCGGCGACGGCTCGCCGATCGCCAGCCGCTGGCTGTCTCATTTCGATGCCTTGGGAGAGAAGCTGGGCATCTCGTTGAAGGGTGAGAGTGAAGGGTGAGAGTGAAGGGTGAAGAGTGATATGCCTCGAGCCCACACAACCGAAGCACCCGCAAGGGCACACAGGGAAGCAGGCGTCCTGCTCCACCCGACGTCTCTGCCGGGACGCTATGGCATTGGAGACCTCGGCGACGAGCTGATCGCGTTTCTCGATTGGGCCGCCAGCGCCGGCATGCGCGTCTGGCAGGTATTGCCTCTCAATCCACCGGGGTATGGAAATTCACCCTACGGCTGCGTGTCATCGTTCGCCGGCAATCCGCTGCTCATCTCGCCGCAACGATTGCTGCAGGCATCGCTGTTGCCCGAGCATGCCGCCGATGACGTGCAGCCGTTCGACGACGACGCGTACGTCGACTTCAACGCCGTAGCCGCTCTCAAGCAGCGTCTGCTCGAGCTGTCGTGGCGGCACTTCAACGACAACGCCCCCGACGATCAGCGAAGCGCGTTAACGGTGTTCGAGCGGGAGAACGTCTGGCTGGACGACTGGGCGCTGTTCGCGGCGTTGAAGGACCGTCACGTAGGGAAACCGTGGGCGGCGTGGAGTCCCGAGCTCGCCTCGCGCGATCCGGCCACGCTGGCCATCGCTGCCAGCGAGCTGTCTGAGGCCATTCGGTTTCACAAGTACGTCCAGTGGCTCTTCTTCACCCAGTGGACGGCGGTGCGCGAGGCGGCGGCGACCCGCCAAATCCGGATCATGGGCGACGTCCCCATCTACGTCGCCGGAGACAGCGCCGATGTCTGGTCGAATCGCGAGCTCTTCCAACTCGATCCCAACGGCGAGCCGATCGTCGTAGCCGGCGTGCCGCCCGACTACTTCTCCGCCACCGGGCAGCGCTGGGGCAATCCGCTCTACCGCTGGGACGTTCTGCGGGCCACGCGTTATCGCTGGTGGGTCTCGCGCATCCGGGCCAGTCTCCGGTTCGCTGACATCGTCCGCCTCGATCACTTCCGCGGCTTCGCGGCCTACTGGGAGATTCCGGCCAGCGAGCCGACGGCCGTTCACGGCCGCTGGATGCCCGGCCCTGGGAAGGCGCTGTTCGATGCCATCCGCGAGTCGCTCGGCGAGTTGCCGCTGGTCGCGGAAGACCTCGGCTTCATCACGCCCGAAGTGCACGCGCTGCGGCACGCCATCGGCGTACCGGGGATGAAGATTCTGCAGTTCGCCTTCGCGCAGGTGAACAGCCCACATCTGCCGCACTCCTATGAGCCGCTGACCGTGGTCTACACCGGCACGCATGACAATGACACGGCGCGCGGCTGGTTCGGGAGCGCCGGCGAGGAGGAACAGCAGAGGGCGCGCCTGTACCTCGGCCTGGCCGGTATCGACGACGAGCCCGTCGACTGGGCGTTCATCCGCGCGGCTTACACCTCGGTCGCTCAGACCGCCATCGTGCCCGTGCAGGACATCCTCGGCCTCGGCAGCGAGGCGCGTATGAACCGCCCCGGCGCATCGAGCGACAACTGGGCCTGGCGGCTGCGTGCGGGAGCCCTCACTCGGGAGCACGCCACGCGCCTGCGGCGTCTCGCCGAGATCAGCGGACGAGTCTGATGCCCCAGCCGGATGCCAGTCACCAAATTCGTGGGTAGGGTTCGGCCCCGCCCAATACACTCCTTCGGTATGCGAACCGTCTTAGCCGCCCTCGTCGCGCTCTTCGCCGCCACCCTCTTCGCTGACAGCCCCAAGTGCCCTGCCAACTACGGCTACTCCGGCTTCGCGCCGCCGTCGCAGTGGAAATACCTGCCGGACAGTGAAGCCTGCGGCAGCGGCAAGACCCAGTCTCCCGTGAGGTTGACAAACGCCAAGAGCGTCCTGGGCGACGGCCTGCGATTCGACTACCACCGCTCGTCGATGAAGCTCCTCAACAGCGGCCACGACTTCCGCGCCACGATGCCGGATGAGGTGAACAACCTGCTGTTCCTGCCCGGCGACACCGCCGCCGGCTACCGGCTCGAGAACTTCCATTTCCATGCGCCGAATGAGCATGTCCTCCCCGGTCATCCGTTCGCCGGTGAGATTCACCTGGTTCACAACCGAGGCGGCCACATCGCTGTCGTGACGATCTTCATCAGGATCGGAGCCGAGAACAAGGCGCTGAAGGCCCTCTTCGACGAGCTGCCCCTTCACCTCTGCGACTCGACTTCGATCGATTTCGATCCAAATGCCCTCCTCGGCACAGCTCGCGGCAACTACTACACCTACACCGGCTCACTGACCACGCCGCATTGCGACGAAGACGTGCAGTTCTTCATTTACTCGAATCCGATCACCATCAGCCAGGGGCAGCTCGCCAAGTTGCTGACCTTCGGCAGGAACGCCCGGCCGCTGCAGAAGAACAGCAATCCGCTGAAGTACGTGCGGGTGAAATAGCAACCAGCGTCAACGTTCGTATCAGGTCGCCCACTCCGGAGAGTCGGGCGTTACCATGGATTCGGCGTGCCGACGATCTTCTCCCATCCCGCTGTCGCCCTCCTGCGCCCGCGAGACACGCCCACGCGCGTGACCGTCGCCGCCGTCATCGCCACGATTCTTCCGGACATCGACGCGCTCGGCTTCCGCTACGGCATTCCGTACGGCTCGCCGTACGGCCACCGCGGCTTCACGCATTCGATCGTCTTCGCCCTCGCCAGTGCCGCCCTGCTTACCCTCATCACCCGCCGCGACCGGCAGACGTTCGCGTTTCTCTTCTTCTGCGCCGTTTCCCACCCGCTGCTCGACGCCCTGACGAACGGCGGCCGCGGCGTGGCCCTGCTCTGGCCCTTCAACAACCACCGCTTCTTCGCGCCATGGCGGCCGATCAAAGTCTCCCCCATCGCCCGCCTCGATCCCGCGGTGCTCTGGAGTGAGGTGAAGTGGGTGTGGCTGCCCGCTATCGCGGCGGCGGCGCTGATCCGCTTGCGGAGGCGGAGGGACTACGTGGTCTGACGCCGTGGAACGGTCGGGCGTCGGGAAAGCTGCGCGCGAGTGTGGCGGTATCTCTCGCCCACTTGCGGAAGTACTCCACGGCGCCGGCGGTCTCCTCGTCGAGGCTCATCGCTTCGTGTGGATTGACGATGGCCTGGGCGATCTGGCGGGCGACCTCGGAGCCGAGACGATTCATGGCAGAGGCTGCGTCTTTGACCGTGCCAGCGCTTTCGTCGTTCGCCAAAGCGGGAAGGGCCAGCCACAGGAGCAGGGCAAGTCGTCGCATGTTGTTATGGGCGTTCTTCGAGGAAGACCCAGGCCGCGGCGCCACGAGAGCCGGAGACTTTTACATCGAGCGTGTGACAGTCCTCTTCGAGAGTGATGACCTGGTCTGCCGCGATGGCCTCGTCGTCGATCAGCACGCGAACGCTCTGCACGCCGCTTCCGCGATGGACGCGTAGTCGGTAGTGTGCCGGCGGGGGCTGCCCATCGTCGGGGGGAATGTGAAACTCGTACTGGTCGAAGGTCGCGTCGCCCGTGGCCGCAGTACGCGACCATCGATGCCCCACCCGCATGAGCTATGTGCGCCGTATCCCCGCCAGACGATCTCCGGTATGCCGTCACCATCCAGATCAGGGGCGGTTGTGGCGTCCGCGTAATCGTTCGAGATCTCGATGAGGGTCTCTCCCATCACGCGATAGATCTTTCCCTCTACGGAATGCTTGGACGAATGCTCGACCACCACATCCTTTGGATCGACCAGGCGTAGGAAGGAGACACTCTCGCCGCCCGCCTCCAGGTCGTCCCGGTCCACGACCTTTCCTTTGCCGCGATCGGCATCCGGCAAACGGATGAGCAGCGTCTCCCCTTCACCGAAGTTGACGTTAGTCGCCACGACGACGAGCCGGGGGCGGCCGCTGGCGTAGCGGCTGTAGACGCCGACGCGCCCCGGCGTGAGATCGTCGATCTTCAGTCGCTCGACCAATGCGTCGCGCTCATCCGCGTGTACGAACGATGCGGCGATGGCAAACAGCAGAAAAACGAGACGTCTCATCGCAGGGCAATGTGGGCGACGAATGTGGCTCAATTACGGCGTCATTTGTTCAACTTCTGCAGACCGGCCACGATCTCGTCCATCCGCGATTTGTGGAAGTGCGTGACGAGGAGCTGGAGCTCGGCTTCCGGCGTCGTGCTCAGATCGCCGGTGTAGACCTTCTTCAGCGCGCCGCCGAGGTAGACCTTGGTCTCCACGCGCCACGCCGGCCGGGTGAAGAACTCCGTCTGCACGGTCAGCTTCTTCCCCCCGACGTCGATGGCATCGAGCTGGCCCATGGGCGGATTCTGTGGTTCGCTCATGGAGCGTCATCGTAACGCAGTGGTTCGTACTAATTCGCAGGTGGCTCGATCGGGTTGAGCCACGAAACGTCCGGAAAGCGTGCAAAGTCCGCGTCCGCGCTGCAGACGGTCAGACCATGCTCGATGGCGATGGCTGCCAGGTGGGCGTCGGGGATCAGATTGCCCGAAGCGTTCGCCCGCGCCAGGAGATCGCCGAGAACAATCGGATGAGCATCCATCGGCTCTGGAATCCAGA
>WNFM01067258.1_pt1 | contig 18247 bp, 21 predicted proteins | sample 5400271 | NCBI WGS metagenome assembly WNFM01 (sample SAMN13153352, study PRJNA577476) | soil metagenome | isolation source: 60 cm saprolite on Douglas fir-dominated hillslope | place: USA:California | collected 2013-09-17 | reverse complement strand
ACCTATTTCGGCTCCGACCAGCGACTCGAAAATCTTGAAGCCATCGGTGCCGCCTAGTTCGGGTTCGGCGGAGCGCTCGGGGTGAGGCATCATGCCGAGGACGTTGCGTCCGGGGCTGCAGATGCCGGCGATATTTTCTAGCGATCCGTTAGGATTCGCTCCCGGCGTGATTTCGCCTTGCAGGTTCGTGTAGCGGAATACGATGCGGTTGTCGCGGTTCAGCCCGGCAAGCGTCGCCTCGTCGCAAAAATAATTGCCTTCCATGTGGCCGATGGGGATGGTCAGCACTTCGCCTTTGCGGCAAGTGTTGGTAAACGGAGTGTCGTTGTTTTCGACTCTTACCTGCACCGGTTTGCAGACATATTTCAATCCGATGTTGCGCATCAGCGCTCCGGGCAGCAATCCGGCCTCACACAAAATCTGGAAGCCGTTGCAGATACCGAGGACGATTCCGCCACTGGCCGCGAATTTGCGGACGGATTCCATCACGGGCGAGAACTTGGCGATGGCACCGGTGCGGAGGTAGTCACCGAAAGCAAAGCCTCCGGGGACGATGATGGCGTCGCAGTTCTGGAGGTCGTGCGAGTCGTGCCAGAGAAACGTCACCGGCTGCCTGGCGACCTGCTGGATGGTCCAAAAAGCATCGTGATCGCAGTTCGATCCGGGGAAGATTATGACGCCAAATTTCATCGACAAGTCCTCCGAGGTGCGTGTGCTACAGATCCATTCTAATTCTAATACTTCACGATTGCCGCGAACGATTTGGGATCGAGCGAGGCTCCGCCTACCAGCGCGCCGTCAATTTCTTCTTCGGACATCAGGGCATGGGCGTTCTCTGGTTTTACTGAGCCGCCGTAGAGGATGCGGAGTTTGTTGGCGAATCCATCGCCGAAGGATTCGGCGGCTTGGGCTCGGATAATGGCGTGGGCATCGGCGGCCATCTGCGGAGTGGCGGTTTTTCCGGTGCCGATGGCCCATACCGGTTCGTAAGCGACCACCATTTTCACGGCCTTTTTCGCCGAGACCTTGTGGAAGGCGCGAAGACACTGGCGGCGCAGGACGTCGTCGGTGAGTCCGGCCTCGCGTTCCTCCAGGACTTCTCCCACGCAGACGATCGGGACGAGTCCGTCTTCGAGGGCGGACTTGAGCTTGAGATTGACGGTGTCGTCGGTCTCACCGAAGTACTGGCGGCGTTCGGAGTGTCCGATGATGACGTGGGTTACACCGATGGCGAGCAACATACCGGTGCAGATCTCGCCGGTGAATGCGCCTTCCTTTTCCCAGTGGATATTTTGAGCGCCGACGGCAACATGCGTGCCTTTGGCAGACTGAATGGCGGCGTCAAGTGCAAGATAATTCGGACAGACGACGATTTCGTCGCGGTCGTGGCTTTGGACCAGAGGAAGGAAATCGCGGAAAAATTCACGGGTCTGGTCGGGGGTTTTGTACATCTTCCAGTTGGCAGCGAGGAGTTTCTTTCTCATGAAGGACCTTTCTCGAAGATAGCGGAAGTTGCATGTGGTTCGCGAGATATTTTTTCGGTGGCCGCAATGTAGGCTTCGCAGGTAGCAATGTCGAAGAGCACGAAACGGACGCGTTCTACGTGTACGCAGCGCGGCAGAGCCTCGACGATGGTGCGAACTGCGATTTCAGCGGCCTTGCGAACAGGATAGCCGAAGGCTCCGGTTGATATGGAATGGAATGCCAAGGATTTTATCCCGTGATCGTCGGCAGTGCGGATGGACTCACGATAGCAACTGGCGAGCGTTTCGGCCTCGTGCTGCCGGCCTCCTCGATAGACTGGCCCCACGGTGTGGATGACGAACTTGGCAGGCAAGCGTCCGCCGGTGGTGATGACGGCTTTGCCGGCGGGGAGTGTGCCGATTTTGGCCACGATGCGCTTGCACTCCTGGAGGATCGAGGGCCCGCCAGCGTAGTGAATCGCTCCATCCACGCCTCCGCCGCCGAGCAGGGATGAGTTGGCGGCATTGACGATGGCGTCGGTAGTCTCCTTGGTGATGTCGGCGGGGCCGCGGAGTTCGAGCGTCTTGCCGTTGGCGAGAGTCAGTCGGGCTGCGAAGTCGGACATTGGGAAAGGTGTCAGGGGACAGGGGACAGGTGTCAGCCGCAGCTTTCGCGCCCCATCCAGGCAATCCCGGGAAGCCATCTGCACTGTCGCCGACCACGGCCATGTAGTCTGGAATCGATTGAGGCCTCACCCCAAATTTGGCGACAACGCCGGCTTCATCGCGCAGGGTATCGCGCCTGCGATCGAGTTGAACGACTCGTGTACCCACAACGCACTGACTGAGATCTTTGTCCGGTGTACAAACGAGCACCTGATTGACACCCTCTTCCTTGGCTGCTTTGTCGGCGGCAGAAGCGAGCGCATCATCCGCCTCAAAGTAGACCATTGGCCACACCACCACTCCCATTGCTTGCAGCGCTTGCTCAAGGATGGGGAACTGCGACAGCAACTCGGGAGCTACTCCTTCGCTGGTCTTGTATCCGGGATACAGATCGTTCCGAAACGACTCCACAACGTGATCCGTTGCCACGCCAATGTGAGTTGCGCCTCGTTCGATCATGGACAAAACGGAAGACAGGACGCCGCGGACTGCGCCGACTTCCCCGCCGTTCATATCTTTTGCGGCCGGCACGGCGAAAAAGTACCGGAACAATTCATATGTCCCGTCAATCAAGTGCACATCCATGCGGCTCCGATCAGCTTTCTGCAAGCGATTTTATACGGTCCGGCTAGGCGGCTACCCAGTTGATTGTCAGTCGCGAAACGCCCCAACAAACAATCGAAATTAGCTCACCAGTAAAAGGAGAACCGGCCATGTCACGAAGTCGCGGCAACATGTCGATACATGTTCTCTTCCGCGCAGAGGAGATTGGCGTATCAAAGGAACCCAACCTTGACCGCTTGGTCAAAGTCTTCATGCAGATCAGCGAGGGCATTCCCGCACGCTGGATACAGATGCCCAAGGGGATTCTGCTGCTAGTGATGGTGCCTGACAACCCTGCCTCCGGAGCCATCTACATCTACGACCGGGTGGGACAACAGTTCTCTTTGGTTTCCTTCGAGGGTGCCGACGATACGCTAACAGTCCAAGACTTTGACAATCTGCTCGGCGAGTACCACCTGCTGGACTATGTCGCCAACCCTGTCCTTTTTCGAACTTCAATTCAGCAGCCTGCGATGGCCTGAATTAGACCCTTCCCACGCGATTTGACCGAGATTCTCACCTGTTGTAAAGAAGCATTTCAGTGAGGTTGCGTCATGGAGAGAGCCGATTCTGCCACTCCCGAGATGGCGGTTTGGTATTGGAGTCTTTTCGTCAACCGGCTGGCCCATACGGTGCAGTCCCAGAGACCGGGCGATGACGGCAAACACTACTACTACCGGCCGAAACAGGGGCATCGCCTGTCACTTGAAACGATTTGTCAACACCTTAACGGTCAACTAACGATCGGCCTTTATGCCATCAACCCCAAGACCCAACGCTCCAAATGGGTCGCGATCGATGCTGACTACGAAAGTGCTTTGGAGGACCTCCTGAAACTCCAATGGGAACTTCGCCAGGATGGAGTTGAGTCAGCGTTGGAGAAGTCCCGCCGCGGCGCTCACTTGTGGATTTTCGCCGATCAACCGCTGCTTGCCCGGGACTGCCGAATCTACATTTACAACCTGGCCATGCGGTTGCGCGTGCCGGTGAAAGGTGGCGCCGGTCTCGCGGAGGGGATCGAAGTCTTCCCGCGTCAAAATGAGCTGAGAGCCGATGAATTCGGCAACGCGATCCGTGGGCCGTTGGGCATCCACAGGGCAGTCAGGAAGCGTTACTGGTTCTATAGCGCCGACTACGGCCTGGAAGCCCAACTTGAATACCTTAGCCGCCTCCGGAAGATCACGGAGGAGGAGATGACTCATTTTGTGGCGGGGTTGACGATGCCGGAAGAATTTCAGCCCAGATCAAGGGCCATTCTGCCACCGTACGATCCCAACCGCCGGGAGTTTCGAATCCTCGATTATGTCCGACCAGTGAGACGACGCTCAGGGAATTACTGGACCAGGTGTCCCTCATGTGCACAGCAGGGGCGCGACCGAAGCGGTGACAACCTGGCAATCTGTGTGATCGATCCACGTAAATATAAGTGTTGGGCAGGCTGCACTAAGGAAATGATTCGGATGGCGGTTGGCTGCCCGGTCCGAACCAGAATTGCGAGTTGAATATGCGTAACCAACAATCACCAGCGAAACCCATGAACCACAATCAAATTCTGGCGTTGCGGGGATTGCGCTTGCCGGCGATGACATTGAAGAGCTTGCGCGCGGCGGGAATCTATTGCCAGCCATCAGTCTCCATCGAGCATCAGCACTTGGCGGGAAGGTACGTGCTGCGCGGCGTGGCGTCGGGCGGCGCCGTCGCTCATCTGGGGGCATATTGCAGTTTTGTGGACGAGACCGGACAACCGATTTCCTGGTTGCAACGTGTGGACAGTATCGCGGTCAACGGCGTTCACGCGGTCGTTGTGTCGCCCGGGCTGGTACGGCTCCAAATGGTACGGGTCCGGCACACATACGACCTGCTGATTACGAAGCATGTGTTGGCAACGATCGACGGTGCGAAGCGGCCCACGCTGCAAAGTTCAATCGTATTTTACGGTAGGCGCGGCATTCTGGAGATGGACCTGCATGGCAAGGACTCGGGATTTTGCGGAACCGTTCATCCTTTATTCCTGAGCCGCAGCGGAGAAACAGCGCGCCTTCCAGCATCGTTCGAGGATGCCGTTGTGCGGGTCACGGCGGCGGCCAGTTGTGTTGGATGCCGTCATTCACATTTGCTTCTGCCAGGTAGCGTGCGAATCGGGGCGTCACCAGCGTGAAAACAGAGGAAGTCGGCAAAGTCATGGCCAAGCAGCTTGAGATCGAGCAAGTTCTGGCAGACCCGGCAGCTTCTTTTTGGCTGAAAGACGGTCTCCGTTCCGCGTTAGATCGCGACCCTGTGGACTCGGCCAACGATGCAGAACTCTTGTCCCAACTGCTAGACCGCAGATGCCAGGAGGTCCTGAGGCAAGGTTGAACCGGTTTCTCAGATGGTTTCCATTGTTTCTTGACTGCAACATCCCCTCTCTTTCATTCCAAGGCTTTCATTTTCATTCCTGGAGAACAGTCATGCGTGGTGCAAATGGAAGTGCGGACCCGAGCACGGGTCGGCTTGCGAAGCCGGAACATTTACCGATGAACGCTGCCTTAGGGAACACGATAGCAATGCAGCGGTTCAGTCCAGACAAGATCAATGGGCTCGTAAGTGCGCTGGAGATGCCATTCGAGCCGTCAGTCATCGAGTGGCGAGTCACCAATACAGCCAAAGGGGAACTTCGGGGCCAAGTAGTCCCATACGCGGATCCACGGGCCTACACGGACAGGCTCAACACCCTGTTTACTCCTGCGGGTTGGACGCGGAGGTACGCAGTCCACACTAGCGCGAATTTTGAACGAGCCAAGGACAACAAGATCGTAGCCAAGGTTGTGGTCACGTGCGAACTGACGATCTTTGGTTTGGGTTCGCACTCGGCTACAGGCGAAGGGTGGGCCGAAAACGACAACGCAGCCACGGCGGCGGAGGCACAGGCTTTTAAGCGGGCTGCCGCGTGTTTTGGTCTAGGGCGTTATCTCTACTACTTCACCGGAGTGTGGGTTGACCTCGACCAGAGAAAGCAACCGAAGAGTATTCCCCGGGTATTCGGCTGGGCGACCCCGCAGGGTTGGCGGCAGGGTCTCAGGCCTCGTCAGGGAGAGGACGACACGTCGTCCAATTCGGGCGTAAGTAGGACTGGGTTGGAAGCGTCTGTTGCAGATGGCGCAGGGGCGGACTCCGAAGCATTGACTGCCATGGTTGCGCAGATTGAAGCGATGGCGAAGGTACTGGGCAGACGTCTGTACAGGGGCATTTTGAAGACCGTTGCCAGAGTGTGGAGTCCGACAGAGATTCGCGATGCGGATGTTCTCCGAAAAGTCTTGGAACAAATGAAGTCGGCGGAACGTGGGTTGCGTCGATGGGATGTTGCCTTGAACAGAGTTGGTCCTGAAACCTTAGTTCCTGTTCTCCGCTCGCTGCGGCTCGACTCGCTGGCTCAAGTCGACAGTCTGGAAACTCTCAAGAAAGTCGTGCTCGCAGCTGAGCAAGCAGCGGGAATCACCCACTGAAAGACCGTGGCAAGCTTGAGACCAGCACTCTCGGAGTCCACTGCTTATTAAAAAACAGCCAATATGCTAATCGACGTAGATTCCCGCTTGCGGACGCGTCTGGCGGGCGGCTCTTCGCTTCATTCGTCTGTTCCTCTGAAAATCCACGAGGTGGGCGAGACCACCTCCATTCCCACCATCCAACGAGGTGTTTCTTATGACTGCCACAGTTGCTCCCAGCACACTTGTTCCTGTCAATCCTCTTTCTCTTGAAAATCGCACATTGCTGAACCTACTAATCGTGGACCCCGACCGCTTCGTCCGCGAAGCCTGTCGGGAAGTCGCTACCGCTATGGGATACAGCGCCACCACATGTGAATCGGCAGAGCAGGGGTTTCAGTTGATCGACTCTCAGGCCGTCGATGTTGTCCTCATGGACTTGGAGCCGTCTGACGCTGGCTGGCTGGATGTTCTGCACGACATCAAACATCGCCGTTCAGATATCGAGATCATTGTCGTCAGCGGCAATGCCACCGTCGATTCGGCGGTCCAGGCCTTGAAGAACGGTGCCTACGACTACATGACCAAGCCCTTCGGTTTACGAGAATTGAAGCGGCTTCTGGAGAGAGTCGGCGTGCATCTCCAGCGAAAGGCCGAGAATCGCAGATTGAGCGAGAAGATTAAGTCCAACCAGGGTTTCGGCAAGATGATCGGCCGCGCCCCGCAGATGGACAGGCTCTACCGCATGATTGCCAAGTCCGCATGCAGCTCTCATCCGGTGCTTGTCCTCGGCGAGAGTGGCACTGGCAAGGAAATGGTCGCCCGTGCCATCCACTATTCCGGTCCGTTTCGCGACAAACCGTTCGTCCCGGTGGACTGCGGCTCGCTGGTTCCTACGCTGATCGAGAGTGAACTGTTCGGATATGTGAAGGGCGCGTTCACTGGAGCCATGCAATCCAAACCCGGACTGCTAGCGATCGCGGAGGGTGGGACGATCTTTCTGGACGAAGTAGGCGAACTTCCTCTCGATCTGCAAGCGAAACTGCTACGCGCGCTTCAGGAAGGGGAGATTCGGCCGGTCGGCAGCACGAAACAAGTTCCTATCAAGGTGCGTTTTCTGGCCGCCACCAACCGCGATCTGGAGCATGCCGTCGGCCAAGGTCTATTCCGCCGCGACTTGTACTTCCGTCTGAATGTTTTGAGCCTGCGAGTCCCTCCGTTGCGAGAACGGCGTCAGGACATTCCACTCCTGGCCACGAGCTTTCTGGAACGCCTTTCGCGGGCGTCGGGGAGAACTCACGCAATGAACGACGACACCATGAACGCGCTCCTTGCCTACGACTGGCCTGGCAATGTCCGCGAACTGGAAAACTGCATTGAACGATGCTGCGCGATGAATTCCGGCCCGGTCATCCACACTGCCGATCTGCCCAGTTCGATCCTTGGCGTGTCGGCACAACTAGCTATGCGGACGACCGAGACGAGAATTGAGCCCATCGCGGATTTGGAGAAGCGGGCCGTGCTCGGCGCGATCGCGCAGTTAAATGGGGACAAGCTGACGGCGGCGAAGCTGCTCGGCATCGGCAAGACCACTCTCTACCGCAAGCTGAAAGAATATGCAGAAATTCAGTAATCCTCCGATAGCGGAACTCTCCCTCTGCTCGAACCCATTGTTTCTCCAGTCTCACGTCCCTACTTTCTCCGGCTGCTCAAAAGCCCAGTGAACAATTCTCGCCCAACAACAGAAGGAGGTGCTTGTGAACCCGCGCATCTCCGCAGTCCAACACCTCCGGCCACTACGGGGCGGTGCGCAGTCTCACCTGCTCAAAGCGTCTGACGGCTACTGCTACGTCACCAAATTCCAAAACAATCCGCAACACGTTCGAGTGCTGGCGAACGAAATGCTGGCCACGCGCCTCGGGCTGGCGCTGGGCCTGCCCATGTCGCGGGTTGCCGTGATTGAAGTCTCCGAATGGCTTGTCGAACACACAGAAGATCTTCGAATTCAGTTGGGCGTTACAAAGATTCCGTGCCGGAGCGGCAACCAACTGGGATCGCTCTACGTGGGTCCAGCGAGCCCCGATCGGCCGCTCGACTACCTGACGCACGAGCTGCTGCAGAACGTAGTGAATGTTGGTGACTTCGCTCGTGTGCTCGTGCTCGACAAGTGGGCGTGTAACAGCGATGGGCGCCAGGCAGTCTTCTCTCACAGAACACCACGAAGTCGGCGGTACAGCGCAACGTTCATCGACCAGGGCTACTGCTTCAATGCGGGCGAGTGGACTTTTCCGGACTGTCCTTTGAGAGGTGTCTACGCGAACAATTCTGTGTACGAAGGTGTCGCAGGGTGGGAAGCGTTTGAGCCGGCCCTGACTCTGGCAGAAGAGATGGATTCAGCCGCAATCTGGCGGTGTGCAGCCGAAATCCCAGAGGAGTGGTACGAAGGAGACCGAGACGGTATGACTCGGTTGGTGGAGGCGCTCCACAACCGCCGCCAGAGCATTCGGAGGCTAATCGCCACCTTTCGCAAATCCACCCGGAATCCGTTCCCAAGTTGGAGAGGCGCGCCGACATTCAATGGCTTGCCTGCCGTTATGCGGGACGAAGCTGTCGAAATTGGGTAGGATAGGAAACTTCATGCGACTCTACATTATTGCGGGGCCGAACGGCGTGGGCAAAACCACGTTCGCAAGCAAATTTCTCCCCAAGTACGCGAACTGCCAGAATTTCATCAATGCTGACCTGATAGCCAAAGGGATGTCCCCATTTTCTCCCGAAGCTGCCGCCGTGCGTGCAGGCAGGTTAGTGCTCAGCGAAATCCGTTTTTTTGCGGGGCGGCACGACACCTTCGCTTTCGAGACAACGTTGTCAGGGCGAAGCTACTTGAGGTTGATTCGGCAGCTCAAGAAGCAGGGATACAAGGTGCATTTTTTCTTTCTTGCGGTGAAGACCGTGGACGTGGCATTGTCCAGGGTCAGAGACAGAGTGTTGAAGGGCGGACACGATATACCTGAAACGGTAATCCGCCGTCGATTCGGCCGCTCGATCAAGAACTTCTTTGCTGAGTATCGACCTCTGGCTGACTCCTGGTATCTGTTTGATAATTCAGGCGGAACGCCGGTCGTAATCGCTTTGGAAAAGGCGCATAAGCTTCGTATAATAGACGAAGAGAATTACGATTCGCTGATCGCGCGCTACGGGTGACAAATGAAAAGAGCCTCCAAACATGTTCTGCGACTACCCTTGGAGACGCGCGCCGAAATGGCATTCAAAGAGGCCGTCGAAGAGGTCATTGACGAACACGCTCGCTTGGGCCTGCCACTTCACGTTTGGCGGAACGGCAAGGTCGTGAGTTTGTCAGCGCGAGAAGTGCGTGCTCATTCTGACCTGACACAAGGCAAATAGAGCGGCGATTCTTTTGCTCTCTGTTAATTACCCTGCAACGTTGGTGAACGCCCCTACCATCAGCCCCATCTGATCTTTTCCTTTCATAACTCAGATCGTCCTGCCAACGTGCGGAAATGCTGCGAACGCGTCGAGGGAGGTTACCCGTGCGTCCTCATGGCCAAACGAAGTTAGGTTTTTTCCCTCTTCCAATAGCCGAAGCGAAGCGGCTGAAGAATTGGCTGGCTTTTCCCGAACGATTTTCGGCAATTGATCCCTGTGTCGGCGATGGCGTGGCATTCGCTCACTTGCTTCATGACCGAACAGCTCGTCGCTACGGCATTGAAATCGACGCTAATCGGGCAGAACAAGCGAAAGCATTGGGTATCGAGACTCTGCAAGCGGACGCCATGGATGTCCGGTGCCAGCCGGAAGCCGTGTCTTTGCTCTACCTCAACCCTCCGTACGACTGGGAGGCCGGAGAGAGCAACAACCAGAGGCTGGAGTTCGTCTTCCTGGAACACACTTATCGCTGGCTCAAGTCTGGTGGTGTGCTGCTATTCGTGATTCCGCAGCTGCGCTTGTCGAAATGTGCCAGGCTTCTGAGCGAGTACTTCACCGACCTGCGAGTGTTCAGACTCACGGAATCGGCATGTGCGCAATACAAGCAAGTCGTCGTTCTCGGCACGCGCCGGAAGAAACACTCCAGATTGCCTGACGCAGCATTGCTGGATGCGGTGCGATACCTCGAAATGCTCGCAACAAAGGCTGAGCTAGAAGCTTTGGCAGATACCGCCGAGATTTCCTACGAAGTTCCGCCCTCCGAAGCGGTCGCACTAACCAATCTGGGCATTCCGTTGGACGAAGTGGAAGACTTGTTGCTGGAGTCCCCTGCGTACCGTCAGGCAGGCCGTGTGCTCCTTCCCAAACTCGCCCATGTCAGAGGCCGGCCACTCACACCACTGCATGGCGGGCATGTCGGCCTGTTGTGTACAGCCGGGATGCTCAACGGGATATTTGGGGAAGCCGAGGGCCGGCACATCGCTCACTGGCGTTCGGTCAAGTTCACCGACCATTGGGAAGACGAAGAAGAAGACGGCACCAGGATTCTGCATGACCGGGAAAGATTTTCGCACGAGCTGACACTTATCTTTGCCAACGGGAAGACGCAAATTCTCACGCACGAGAAGAAGGAGTCCGAATGAAGAATGCTCACCTTCGCTTCGGCTGGCTCACCTATGTGAAGAGCACTGAGAAAACGACAACTAGCATCAAGTTGCGTTTAGACCGCTTCATCGGGGAGGTTTTATCCGAACCTCCGCGACAGGCCAAGGCGCATCTGATTTCGGTCATCGGCGGCGACACGCAGATCGCAGCGGTCAGCGCGGCCATCTCGCTGGGAGACAGGTTCATGGTGGAAGGGCCAGGCGTCCAACCGATTCGAATATGTCTCGACCGAAATGCTCAGTGCTTCAAAGGCTCGATCCAGCTTGCCGGACGCAAGAAGCCTCTACGCCACCTCGTTGGTATGTCGGAAGAATTCGCTTCGAGCAACATTTCGGCGAGTTCCGGAAGAACCTTGTTGGCAGGGTCCGACAACTGGTTCATTTGGGCCTCTCTGGCTCACATTCACGGAATCCCCGGAGTGCCGGAATGGGCCGACTGGTTTGCCGGCGAACTGGACTCGCACAAGGCCATCGTCCGAACGCTTGGGATCGGATGCGATCCGATCCTGGTCAAGGGCGAGAAAGAACAGTTTCTCGACTGGCTCAGCTGGGGCGTTGAGAGTGAGGCCATCAAGTTTCCGGCCAAAACTGGTTCGATCCGCTGGCCCAGCATGAGCCTGCAAGACATCTTCGTGCCAGTCATCTAAACCCCTCGCACCACCCCTTCACCCTTTTTCTCCTTTGCTCGTTGTCTTTCTGCAAATCCTTCGCTCGTCACCGAGGACCTCCATGCCCGAACTCTGCACGATCTATGACTACATGCGCGCCCACGCGGCCCTTTTGGGAGAGCGCATTCTTCAGGAGTATCCAGCGCTCCATCCCTTCGACGATCCAATTTCCCCTCGGATCGCAGATCTGCTACGAAAGCCCTTTCCGGCGCAGACCATCGCCATCATGGGAGTGGCGAAACGATGGCAGCAGGCGCGGACGGCGATGGTGGTCGCGGAGTGCGGCACCGGCAAGACATTAATCTCTCTGGGAGCGATTCATGTCCACAGGGAAGGAGGCCCGTTTACTGCTATGGCCATGGTTCCGCCACACCTGGTCGAAAAGTGGGCGCGGGAAACTTTCTTAACCTTGCCCGGAATACGCGTGTTCCTGATTGACGATTTGCGAAATGGCGGAGACGAGAACAAATCGCACGGAGTGAATGAAGTGCGTTTGCGGCAGGGGCGTGTCGTAAGGGAAGGATTGCGCACAACGCTCAGTGACCTGCGGCTGCGCAAGGACTCTGTGAGTTCCCGGAAACGCTGGCTGTCGCTTTGCGGGAAACCTGCGCTGTTTATCGTCGGTCGTGAAAGAGCGAAGCTTGGTTACTTCTGGCGCCACGCGTACCGGATACCACATTCTGGCCCATACGTTGGCTGCGTAGTGAATTCGGACACGGGCAAGCCAGTATTTGTCGATGACAGCCGCTTGACCGTCGCTGAGTTTGAGAAGGTCAAAGTCGCCGAGACCATCGAGACCAGGGAAGGGAAGTCCTGTCGGACGATTCACAGTCCTCTGTGGCAGGCCGATCCCGACAAGATCCGCCGCATGGCGCCGATTGAGTTCATCGGGCGCTACATGCCGGGATGGTTTGACTATGCGATTTGCGACGAAATTCACCAACTCGCTGGTGATACCGCCCAGGGGAATGCTCTCGGCACCCTGGCATCCTGCACGGATCGAATCGTGGGTCTAACCGGAACCCTCTTAGGTGGGTACGCAGACGACTTGTTCAACACGCTGTTTCGACTCGAAGCGGCGAGGATGAAGGAACACGGATATGAATGGGGAACAACGGGCCGGAGTTCCTTCACGCAGGACTATGGAGTCCTGGAAACAGTCACGAAAATAGAGCCTGCCGACAACGCCTGTTCTAAAGCAAAAACTACCAGCATGATTCGCCGAAAGCCAGGCGCCTCGCCGCTGCTTTTCGGCGAATTCCTGATGCAGTTGTGCGCCTTCGTTTTCCTGGAAGACATCTCGGGAGAACTCCCACCGTACGAAGAGACCTATCTGAGCGTGCCGATGGACGCGTTGATGTTGGAGGCATACCGCCGGCTGGAAGACGAAATTCGCAAGGCTTTGAAGGCCCACAAAGGCAATCGTTCGGTATTAAGCACGATGCTGAACACTTTACTGCTCTATCCAGACCATCCCTTCGGCTTGGGAACTCTATATGGCAAGGAATTCGACCAGGAACTCAAGCGCAATATCTCATTCATCATTGCCGAGACCCGGGACCTTCCGGAAGACCAGCTGTATTCGAAGGAACGGAGACTGATCGAGGAGATCAAGAAGGAGCTTGCCGAAGGACGCCGGTGCCAGGTGTTCGCGGTGTACACGCAGAAGCACGACGTCACAGCCCGCATGCAACGGATTCTAAGCAATGAAGGAATTCGCACGGCAGTTCTACGGGCGAGCGTGGACACCTCGAAGCGGGAAGCCTGGTATGCGCGGCAAATCAAGGAAGGGGTCCAAGTCGTAATTTCCCATCCCAAGCTGGTTGAAACCGGGCTCGATCTCCTGGATTTTCCGACCATCATTTTCTATGAGTCGGGATACTCACTGCACACGTTGCGGCAAGCCAGCCGAAGATCCTGGCGCATCGGTCAAAGACGGCCGGTTCGGGTGAAGTTTCTTTGCTACGAAGGAACCATGCAGACGGCGTGTTTGCGGCTCATGGGCAAAAAGCTTCTCGTGGCCCTGACCATGGAAGGAAAGTTTGCTGGAGAGGGACTACAAAACATCGATGAAGACGACGACATGCTCTCGGCGATGGCACGGGAATTAGTGGAAAGGAACGGAATTGGAGAGACGGCCGATGCCGTGTGGAAGGCTCTCAACACAGAACATCAGAAGCTATTTCCAACGAATTCTGATTCCGATCACACCCCCTTGATCGAAGCGCCGGCTGCTTTGCTGGGCACTCGGAGCGGACCAGCAGGCCTGGTCGAAGAAGCCATCGAGAACAGCTCGGTATTGATCTTTGGACAACGACCGGGGTCGCTGACAGGCAGAAGACCCCGCGGGAAGCCAACGGTGCCGGAACAGGCAACACTATTCGGATGAACTGACCTGACGTAAGTCTCCAGCGGTAGTCCCCACCTGATCTCTCATCTGCAGGAATCACATTTCAAATCAACAAGGAGGAAAGAAGTATGTCAGAAACTAGTACGCTCATTGGCTACGGCGGCCGGACCATCGGTCGCGAAGAATTAACCCTGGTGCCCACACCACCCGCAAGCGAAACTCACCGTCCGATCCCACACCACGAGATCGTACAAGCGCTGGTAGAGACCCTCGGTTTTCGCCACATTGGAGTCGTCCATGATGAATACGCGGTATCGCCGGACGGCATGAAGGCCTTCGGCGTTCTCGATCTCGCCACTGAAATGGAGGGATGCCGCTTCTCCATCGGTCTTCGCAACTCGCATGACAAGAGCATGCGTCTGGCGATGACCTGCGGCTATCGCGTGTTCGTGTGCTCGAACATGGCGTTCGCGGGGGACTTCACGCCGGTGCTCGCCAAGCACTCGAAGTCGTTCTCGCTCGTCGACTGTCTCTCGGTCGGCGTTGACCGAATGCAGCGCAATTTCGAGCCCATGCGAAAGCAGGTGGAGGCGTGGCAGAGGAGTGAACTGACGGACGTCACCGCCAAGGTGGTCATCTACGAAGCGTTTGTCGAAGGGAAGTTGGAGGCTCCCAAACACCTCGCGCGTACGGTTCACGACCTCTACTTCGAGCCGAAGTACGAGGAGTTCAAACCGCAGACCATTTGGAGTCTCTCGAATGCGTTCACCTCGGCATTCAAGGCACTCGAGCCTATCCCACAATTCAAGGCCACCGCGAAGCTTGGAGAGTTCCTGGAGGCTCGGTTCTCGCAGTCGTTCTAGACCACGGGGCGGTCCAGCCGGCCACCGCTCCTTTTGACTAGCAAATTGACTAGCAAATGTTGTGCGGAGGGTCGACACCCTGCCCCATAACTTCCGAGAAGCCCGTTTCTGGATAGCTTCCGGTTTGCTGACAATTCGACAGCCATCACTTGGTGGCACGAATCGGAATGCTAGGTACCGCCTAGAGCGTTCGCCCGGTGATTTTTCTGCCGGGCCGCTTGCTCGGCGATTGAGGGGCCACCGGAGGTCGGTGTGCTTTACGAACAAACGTGCTCGCACCAATGGGCCATTCCCCAAAAAGCTAGCGCCACACTGAGTCGTCCTTGCCGGAAAGGACCCGGTCCAGATATGTCGCGGTGCTGATCAGGGCAAGGTGCGTCAATGCCTGTGGGAAGTTGCCAAGATGTTGCCCGCTGGGACCAAGTTGTTCCGAGTAGAGCCCAAGATGGTTCGCGTATCCCAAAAGTTTCTCAAACAACAATTGAGCCCTTTCCACCTCCCCAGCGCGCGCCAGGCATTCGATGTACCAAAATGAGCATGCAGTGAAGCTTCCCTCTCCGCCTGGAAGCCCGTCCACATGCGTGCGTTCCGCTTCGTAGCGACGGACAAGGGTATCTTCGACTAGTCGTGCTTCAATCGCTTTCATTGTGGAGCGCCACATCGGATCGACTGGGCTGATGAACCGCATGAGTGGCATCAGGAGGGCCGACGCATCCAGGTCCTTCGTCCCCTTGGACTGCACAAACGACCGCAAATCGTCATCCCAGAAGTTCGTAAAGATGTCCTGTCGTATTGCGTCGCGGGTGCGCTGCCAGGCATCGAGAGGCCCCGAAAGCGAGCGTTTTTGGGCAAGCCGCAATGCTCGGTCGAAAGCAACCCAACACATCAAACGGGAGTGCAGGAATTCCCGCCCCCCTCCACGAACTTCCCATATGCCTTCATCGGGCCGTTGCCAATTCTTGCCTAGCCATTCCAACACGCGCTGAACTTCCTGCCATCCCGCATACGAAATTGGATCTCCGTATTTGTTTGCCAGATAGATGGAATCCATCATTTCCCCATAAATATCCAACTGCAACTGCTGATAGGCTGCGTTTCCGATCCGCACGGGCTTAGAATGTTGATACCCCTGAAGATGATCCAGCGTCAGCTCATCGAGCTTCTGCCGACCATCAATTCCGTACATCACCTGTAGTGGTCCGCGCTCCGCATCGTCACCGAGGCGTCCCTTCAGCCAGTCGATGAACGCCTGAGCTTCTTCGACAAAACCCAGTCGGATCAGTGCGTAGAGCGTAAACGTCGCATCCCGCAACCATGTGAAGCGATAATCCCAATTGCGCGATCCGCCAATTTGTTCCGGCAAGGAAAATGTCGGCGCCGCAATCAGCGATCCATGCTCCTGGCTGATCAGCAGCTTCAACATTAGGGCGGAACGGTTGACCATCTCGCGCCACCTGCCCTTGTATTTGGATTTAGCGATCCATCCCCTCCAGAAACGTGCTGTCTCGCGGAAGCGCTGCTCTACGAACTCCATCTCGGGCTGCTCTCCCGGTGCGCGAACTCCACCAAACACAAATGTTGCCTGCTCGCCGGATCGGAGCCTGAACTCGGCGGTTACATGCCCGGATTGTTGTTGCAGGGCAACGCTGGAGTACAGTGCCAGCGGCGGACAGTCATCGCTCGCCGGCGAAAAAATCGCGTACTGGTCTTCGATGCTTACAGTGTGCCCACACATCGTATAGTTAAATCGCGGCTGGCACCACATCTTGAAATCGACTTCGCCTCTGATAACGGTCACAGTGCGAATAATCTCATTCGGCTGCTCCCCGTCTGTCCCGATTGGCATGTAGTCAGTCAACTCGGCCACACCCTCCTCCGCAAGAAATCGCGTGAGCAGAATATTCGTGTCCGGCAAATACATCTGCCTTACCCGCTTTTCTCCGAGTTGCGGTTGAATCTGAAAACAGCCGCCTCTCTCATCATCGAGTAGCGCTGCAAACACGGTAGGAGAATCGAAATTGGGGTAGCAGAGAAAGTCAATTGAACCGTTTACGCTGATGAGCGCAATGGAGCGCATGTTGCCAATCACCCCGTAGTTTTCAATCGGTTCAAAGCTCATTTTTGTGGGTCCGTTTCGAACGTCAATTCTAGCTGATCCAAGCGAGGCTACTCGCTGGGGAATGCAGTGACTCTAGTGGCCGCATTTGCGGCTGGATCACGGGCAATCCGGAAACTATTTCAGGCCAGAAGTCGGTTTCTGGGAAATCTAATATTCGAGGCACCCGAATTTGGAAACGTTGTTTCAGGCGTGTTCACCCCGTGCTCGCTAAACACTCGAAGTCATTCTCGCTCATCGACTGCATCTCGGTTGGCGTTGACCGCATACAGCGCTTCGTAGATGACAACCTTGGCAGTGACGTCGGTGAGTTCGCTTCTCTGCCATGTCTCCACTTGCTTTCGCATCGGCTCGAAGTTTCGAGGAATTCCGGCCGCGGACGATCTGGAGTCTCTCCAATGCATTCACTTCGGCATTCAAGGAACTGGATCCGATCCCCCAATTCAAGGCCACCGCGAAGCTTGGAGAGTTCCTGGAGGCTCGGTTCTCGTGGTCGTTCTAGACCACGGGGCGGTCCAGCCGGCCACCGCTCCTTTTGACTAGCAAATGTTGTGCGGAGGGTCGACACCCTGCCCCATAACTTCCGAGAAACCCGTTTCTGGATAGTTTCCGGATTGCCGACAAGCCGGGAGTTGATCGGATTGGTCAACAGAAACGCGTTTGTCGGTACTAATCCGACGGACGACGATTAAGCTCCGGATTGCCCGTCATCCGACCACAATCCGATGGGAGCCTCCGCTGGCCAACGCCCCGGCGGTGAGCACGTTTGGCGATATAGTTCTGTCACAGTGTGCCGCGGCGTGTGTCTAACTTATCAGAGGCCGGGAACAATACGGCTGCGGACACTAGCGCAATCCGGCTGATGCCGGCCTTCTTCATGGCTTCGACCGTGGTAGACGCGCAATCCTTGACAAGTGTGCGGGGACGAAATGCCTGTGGAGGCCGCACGCCGAAAGCTGACAAAACAACGTCGTGTCTTGGCAATGCCGAAGTCAACTGTTCGACATTGTGAGGATCCCCTGCTAAGACCCTGAGCCGCGGGTCTTGGCGACCAATTTTGTTTGGTGATCGGGACAAATGCCGCCACTTCGTGTCCTCGTGACAATGCGAGATCGACGATCTGCGTTCCTGTGTGCCCGGTCGCACCGATCACGAAAATTCTCATTTCGAGCCTCTCAATCTTATCCTCATTTATCGAGGAGAAATCCTTTGAAGTTGAAGTCCTTCTTCAGCACGTCGGTGAGCAGATAACTGTCCTCGCACGCAAACTCTCCATTCACGCGATTGTAGGAACACATGAAGGTTGTTCCGTCACATAGCGACGGCCTGCTTTCAATTCATGTTCTACGTTCCACTCTCTCCGAGAGCTTTGCCTGGCCCAAGTGATAGGCGATATGCACGGTTCGGCCAAGTAGAATCGTGAACCGATTGCGATGCGGTTCCCGCA
>WNFM01238046.1_pt1 | contig 18254 bp, 13 predicted proteins | sample 5400271 | NCBI WGS metagenome assembly WNFM01 (sample SAMN13153352, study PRJNA577476) | soil metagenome | isolation source: 60 cm saprolite on Douglas fir-dominated hillslope | place: USA:California | collected 2013-09-17 | reverse complement strand
CGTCGAGAAGGGCTCGATGAGCGATTCACCCGCTTCCGGCAAACACGTCCTCCTCCTGGACGACGAAGAGGCCGTGCTGCTTCCCACCGCCAAGTACTTCCGCAGCCTCGGCTGCACCGTGGACGTCGCGCGGGAGCCGGAAGAGGCGGAAGCCCTCGTCAGCTATCGGCGCTACGACCTCGCCATCCTCGACCTCCGCGTCACGCGGTTCGGGGGGACGGAGGGGCTCGAAGTGCTGCGTGAGATCCGGCGCCGTGACCACAAGACGAGCGTCATCGTGCTCAGCGCCTACATCTCGCCCGAGGTGGAGGAGGAGGCACGCGCCCTGGGGGCCGACGGCGTCCTCCGCAAGCCCCAACCTCTCCCCGACCTTGCTCACCTGGCTTTCGCGCTCATGGGGGCGACGGGTGACTGAGCGCTTCCTCCTCGACCGCATCCTCGAGCCCGGCAGCCTCTCGGTCCTCTTCCAGCCGGTGCTGGAGGTGCACGGCGCGCGGCCGAAGCCCCACTACCTCGAGGCCCTGATCCGAGGGCCGCGGGGGACCAGCGCCGAGAACCCGTCGATCCTCTTCGAGTACGCCCGCAAGAAGAGCCGGGAGTCCGCTGTCGATCGCGCGTGCATCGAGGCCATCCTGGATGCCGCCAAGGGCCTGCCGGCCGACGTCACGCTGGGGATCAACGTCCACGCTTCCACCCTGGCCATGGATCCTGGGTTCGTCAAGTACCTCGCGACCGCCCTCGAGGCGCGCGGCCTCTCTCCCCGGCGGCTCATCGTCGAGGTCGTGGAGCATGCTCCGCCGTGGGACGTGAAGGGCTTCCGCAACGTCCTCAAGGGCCTGCGGGGGCTCGGGGTCCTGATCGCCCTGGATGACGTGGGCCTCGGACACTCCAACTACATGATGATCCTCGAGTGCCGCCGGGACTACTTAAAGGTCGACCGCCATTTCGTGGACGGCTGCCACAAGGACTTCCACCGGCGGGCGGTCGTGGCTTCGGTCGCCCAGCTCGCCCGCCCCTTCGGCGCCCGGGTGGTCGCGGAAGGCGTCGAAGATCCTGCCGACCTTGCCGCCCTCAAGCGGCTCGGAATCACCCTCATCCAGGGCTTCTTGTTCGGGATGCCCCTTCCCGCCGGCGAGGTCTTGCAGGCCGCGGATGGGTTCTGGGCGAGAGCGGCCGCTCCCCGTCACACACACTCACGACCACACGCAGGGAGATAGAACATGGACCTCCAGGACGTGGACCGCGACGCGCTGGTAAGCCTCTTCTTCGAGGAAGCGGAGGAGGGCCTGGTGTCGATGGAGCAGGCCCTCGTCGCGCTCGAGGAGCGGCCCGCCGACACCGAGGCCATCCAGACGGTGTTCCGGGTCGCCCACACCCTGAAGGGCAACGCATCGATGCTGGGCTTCACCGACCTTGCCGAGGTGACGCACGGGCTCGAGAGCGTCCTCGACCTCGTGCGCTCGGGCTCGGTGGCGGTGAGCCGGGAAGTCGTCGACGTGCTGCTCGAGTCCGTGGACGTCCTCCGCGAGCTGCTGGCGGAGGCGTTGCGATGACGCTCCGCCGGGTCGAGCTGCTGGAACGGCTCCGCGCGCTCGGCACCACCGCGGAAGCGGCCCCGGGCCCGCTCAAGGACGCGCCCGACGCGTGGCCAGCCCCCGCGGCCGAGGAACCGGGGGCCCTGCCCCTGGAGGTCGAGCGAGCCCCTGCGCGCACCCTGCGGGTGAACGTCGAGACCCTGGACCGCATCCTCGACCTCACCGGGGAGATCGCCGTGGAACGCGGACGGTTGCGGGAGGCCCTCGAGACGGCATCGGGCGGGGCTCGAGGATCGGCCGCCGAGCTGCACCGCGAGGCCGATCGCCTCCATACCGACCTCCAGGAGCTCGTCATGAAGGCCCGGATGGAGCCGCTCGGACCCACCTTCAGGCGGTTCGCGCGGACCGTGCGGGACCTCGCCGCCTCCCTCGGGAAGTCGGCGCGCCTCGCGATCGAGGGCGAGGACGTCGACGTCGACGTCAAGGTCGTGGAGCACGTCCGCGATCCCCTGACCCACCTGGTGCGGAACGCGCTCTCTCACGGGATCGAGCTCCCCGGGGAAAGGTCGGCGCGGGGCAAGGATCCCTGTGGTCTCGTACGTCTCCGTGCCTTTCGCGAGACGGGCAGCATCGTGATCGAGGTCGAGGACGACGGCGCGGGGCTGTCGTCGCAGCGCATCTCCGAGCGGGCACGCGAACGGGGCCTGATCGGGGACGCGAGCGGCGCCGGCGAAGCGGAGCTGCAGCGCCTGATCTTCGAGCCGGGTTTCACCACCGCGGCCGCCGTGACCGAGGTCTCGGGACGCGGCGTCGGGCTCGACGTCGTGCGGCGCAACGTCGAGGCCCTTCGTGGCTCGGTCACCGTCGCGAGCCGCGAAGGAAAGGGGACCACGTTCACCCTCCGGCTGCCCCTGAGCCTCTCCATCATCCCCGGTTTCGCGGTGCGGGCCGCCGGGGAGACCTACATCGTGCCCCTGGAATCGGTACTCGAGTGCCTCGAGCTTCCGACGGGCGGCCTCAACGGGCCGGACGGCACGGGAATCCTGAGCTTGCGCGGGGAGCCGCTGTCCTGCCGGCGTCTCCGGGCGCGCTTCCGACTCGAGGCCCCCGCCGCAACCCGCGAGCACGTGGTGGTGATCCAGCACGGAGGCCGGCGCCTCGGCCTGGTGGTGGACGCGCTCCTCGGCGAGAGCCAGACCGTCTTGAAACCGTTGGGGCGGCTGCTCCGGGACCTGCCCGGGATCGCGGGCTCGGCCATCCTCGGAAACGGCCGCGTCGCCCTCGTGATCGACCTTCCCGGCCTCCTCCGCGAGGCCGTGTGACACCCTGATGACGGCGGCCGCGGGTCCCATCCACGTCCTCATCGTCGACGATTCCGCGGTGGTGCGTCAGATGCTGACGGAGATCCTGTCCCGCGAGCGGGGGATCACGGTGTCAGTGGCGGCGAACCCGCTGATCGCTCTTGACAAGATGCGGGGCTTCCGCCCCCACGTCATCGTCCTCGACCTGGAGATGCCGGAGATGGACGGTCTGACCTTCCTTCGCCGGGTCATGGCCACGGATCCGATTCCCGTGGTGGTCTGCTCGGGCCTCGCCGCGCGCGGAACCGAGGCTGCATTCGCCGCCATCGAGGCGGGAGCCCTGGCCGTGATCGAGAAGCCGCGATTGGGCGTTAAAGGCTTCCTGCACGACTCCGCGTTGATGCTCCGGGACACCGTGGTCGCGGCGGCCCGGGCCCGCGTGCGGCCCCGGGCCCCGCGGCCGCCATCGGCGAAGACCGCGGATGCCGTCCTGGCCCTCCCGAGGAAGCCCGCGCTCGGGACCACGTCCGAGAAGGTCGTGGCCATCGGGGCCTCCACCGGTGGAACGGAGGCGCTGCGGACCATCCTGGAGGCGATGCCCCCGGATGCGCCGGGCCTGCTCGTCGTCCAGCACATGCCGGAGGCTTTCACCCGCGCCTTCGCCGAGCGCCTCGATCGGTCCTGCCGGATCGAGGTCAGGGAGGCGGTGGACCGGGATCGGGTCATCGAGGGCCGCGCCCTCATCGCTCCCGGCAACCGCCACCTGCTCCTGAAGCGCTCGGGAGGCCACTATCTGGTCGAGGTCGCCGACGGTCCCCTCGTTTCCCGGCACCGGCCGAGCGTCGACGTCCTGTTCCGCTCGGTGGCCGTGGCCGCCGGCAGCAACGCCGTCGGGGTGATCCTCACCGGCATGGGCGACGACGGCGCTTCGGGCCTCCTGGAGATGAAGCAGGCCGGTGCCACGACCCTCGCTCAGGACGAGGACTCCTGCGTGGTGTTCGGCATGCCCAAAGAGGCCATTCAGCGCGGCGCAGTAGATGAGGTCGTGGGCCTGGAGCAGATGGCGCCGGCGCTGCTCAGGAGGGCTGCCGAGCTCGAGACGCGACGCCACCCTTCATTCCGGGGATCCGGACCACGGTCCTGATCTCGGGACTTGCACCCGACGATCCACCCTCGTCAAAACGTTGATGACATGGGGTTTCGGCCGCGAGGACCCTCGGCACTGCTCTTGCTGTATGGAGAGGGCAGCGGGGACCGCCCCGCGGAGGAAAGTAAGCGATGAGAACGACCGTTCGCACGAGACTCACCTTCGGCGCTCCGGGGAAGCATCCCTTCCGGGCAGGCCATTGACCGCGCTTGCCGAAGCCACTCGAGCCTGTACGATGACCGGTCTCTTTCCGCCGCAGGACACTGACCGTGTCACGGCGTTCCGCAGCTTGCGACGCCTCGTCTCCTTCGTGGCCGCGGCCCTCGATGTGCGCTTCGCGTTCGTGGCGGCATTCGAGCACGCGGAGTCGTCCCGGGAGGTCCGCAACGTGTCCCTGTGGCTGGCCAAGGACTTCGGTCTGCGCTCGGATTTCGTTCAGGTCGAGCTGCCCGAGCCCCTGCCCGCCCAGGCGGTGAGCGCCGATTGGGCCCCGACGTTGCGCGGTATCTTGCCAGCGGAGCAGGAGCTGGCCGAACACAGGGCGGTGCGTTGCGTCACCGTGGCCCTTTACGACCCTCGCGAGCGGATTCTCGGTCATCTCGGGCTCCTGGATTCGGGGCCGGCGTCCGGCCTCTCGCAGTGGGAGCGCCTCCGGCCGTTGGGTCGCCCTGCCGCGGCGGAGCTGCTGCGCTGGTTCAGGGGACGTGACTCGGAGGGGTGATCCCCTCCCCGAACGTCTCATAGAATACGAGGCGGAATGGAGCTGAGCGCCGCATCGGGATTCCGCACGGCGGGTCCCGCCGACGTTTCGGCCATCGTCGCCCTGGTGAACGAAGCCTACCGGGTCGAGGCGTTCTTCGTGCGCGGGCCACGGACCGACGAGAAGGAAGTCGTCGGACTACTCGAGACGGGCGCCTTCCTGCTGGCGGAGGGGCCGGACGGCCTCGAAGGATGCATCTACGTGGAGCCTCGCGGCACCGTCGGGTATTTCGGCCTGCTCTCCGTGACGACGGTCCGGCGGGGGCGCGGCCTGGGCCGTCGCCTGATCGCGGCGGCGGAAGCGGGCCTCCGGGGCGCGCGCTGCCAGATCGTCGAGATCCTGGTCGTCAACCTGCGCAAGGAGCTCTTCCCGTTCTATGCGGCTCTCGGCTATGCCGAGGCGGGGGCGGCTGCCTTCCCGGAAGGCGAGGAGGCGCGCCTGCTCCGGCCCTGCCACTTCGTCGTCATGCGCAAGGCGCTCTGAGCGCCCTGGTCGGGTCAGCGGCCGAGATCCACCTCGGCCTCGCTGTCGAAGCCGACCTCACCCCGAAGGTCACCCTCAGGTTAGCCCCGGTGATCCCTACCTTGGTCAGCCCGAGGCCCTGAACACGCAGGGTCGGCGGCTTCAGGGAGGCGCAAGCGCCGGGGGCGAAGGCGGCGGCGAACAGCAGCACGCGAACCGTCGTGTTCCTGAGGCGCATGGCTCCTACTTGCACTTGAAGAGCCGCGAGGAGCGGCCGAAGCCGAGCGCGTAGGGCCCACTGCGGTCGCCGTTGTCGAACACCATCTCCAGGGTCAGCTCCTGGCCGTCGGTCTTGCCCGAGTAGCGCACGGGCTGGCCGGCGTTGTCCGCGCCCTCGCGCACCGGTCCTCCCTCGCGCGCGAACCGGCCGGGCACGTCGAATCGCCCCTGCTGGTCGAGCTCGAGGGGCGCGTCCAGGGTGCCGTGCCCGCAGTCGAACTCGATCAGGGCGCCCTGGTCCTGCACCGAGAGGTGCACGTGCGGCCCGCCCCACTCGCCGGTCGGCACGCGCTCGGGCCTGGTCCCGGTGACGCGCTCCGGTGCGCAGGCCAGGAGCACCGCGGTCCCGATCGTCGCCATCCCTAGCCGCACAGCCACGCTTCCACAGTTTACTTGCACTTAATGATACCACTCGTCAACGGTGATACCAGTCCATCCCGCCCCGGCCCGCGTCTCAAGAGTCGGGATGGCCTGCCATACTGGCGGCCTGCGAGGAGGTTCCCAATGACGAGCCGGACGGCGATGGCGGGGGTCGCAGCGGGCCTCGGCCTCCTGGCGGGCTCGGCCGGGGCCGGAGAGGTCCGCGGCCGGCTCCTCGTGGACAAGAAGCCAGTGTCCGGGGCGAGCGTCGAGGCGCTCGCTCTCGAGATGCCCCTCCCGGCCGCCCTGCGCGAGGCCCGACGAGGGGACCCTCCGAAGCCCATCGCCACCGCGACCACGAAGCCCGACGGCACGTTCGCCCTGGCGGTGGCCGCCACCTCCCCCTCGTACCAGCTCAATGTTTCGGGGGGCGGGGCGGCCCCGCTGGTCCTGGAGCGCCTGTTCGAGCCGGGGGAATCGGATGATCTCGGCGACGTGACGGTCGGGCGCGCCGAAGTCCTCGCGGGCCGTGTGGTGGACGCCCGCGGGGGCCCGGTCGTCGGGGCCATCGCGACCCTTTGGGTTGGCGCCGGTGACCGGTTGGGCCGGGCCGGCGACTCTTCCGTCCCGGTCACGACCACCACCGGAGCCGACGGCTCCTTCCGCTTCACGGCGGCCACTGAACGCGGGAACCGGCTGCGGGTGGAGGCCCCCGGCTTCGCGATGGTCGAGCTGTCAGGTCTGCGCTCCGGCGCGCTGCGACCGCTGGCCCTCGCGCTCGGCCGGGTGGTCACGGGGACGGTCGTCCTGGCCGACAAGCGCACGCCCGTTCCCGGCGCGCTCGTCCGCTTCGAAGGGACGGTCAGCGGCCGCTGGGCCGAGGGACGAGCCGACGGCACGTTCGTCCTGGAAGGCCTGCCCCGCGAGGGAGGAAGGATCGTGGCCGACGGCGGCGAGCGTGGCCGCGGCTCGCTCCCAGCGCCATCCGGCGAGAGCCGGTCTAGCCGGTCTGTCGTCGTTCTCGCCCCCACCGCGACCGTGCGCGGCCGCGTGGTCGACGCCGACACCGGGGCGGCCATTGCGGGCATCCGGGTGACGGCTCGCGCCGGGGGCGCCCTCTTCTGGGACCGCTCGGGCAAGGACGGCCGCTACGAGATCCGCGGCCTGGCGCCCGGGGCATTCCGCGTATCCGCGGACGACCCGCGTTACGTCCCCTGGAGCCGGGAAGCGATGGCCGCGGGCCAGCCGGTGGCGCAGGACGTGCCGCTCGTGCGCGGCGCGACCCTGCTCGGGCGGGTGGTGGACGAAGAGGGCCGGCCCATCGAGGGCGCGACCGGACGGGTCGCCCGGAGCGGCGAGCACCCGGTGCGTTTCTTCATGAGGGCGATGGAGGACTCCTTCCGCACCGCCAAGGACGGGAGCTTCAAGGCCCAACGCTTGATGCCCGGGAGCAATCAGCGGCTCACCGTCGATCACGACGACTACGAAGCCCGAACCATCGGCGGGATCGTCCTCTCGGCGGGCGGCACGAAGGCCGGGATCACGGTGGTGCTGCCGAAGGGCCTGGGCGTGCGGGGTGTCGTGAAGGACGAGAACGGGCAACCGTTGCCCGGCGCCGACGTCGAGATGGTCCGCGCGTTCACCTTCCAGTCGGGCCGGGGCGCGGCGGCGTTCTCCTTCGTGGGCGGCCCGCCGCGGCAACCCAGGAAGCAGACGGGCCCCGACGGGCGGTTCGAGTTCCGCGGGCTTGCCAGCGGCGACTACTCCCTCGTGGCCACGAAGCGCGGCTACGGGCGCGAGCGGATCGATCCGGTTGGTGTCGCGGAAGGCCGCGGGAGCGAGCCGATCGAGATGGTCCTCCGGCCGGGGGCCTCGATCAGCGGCCTCGTGAAGGACCGCGCGGGGAACGGCATCCCCGGCTATCGGCTGGCCGCCCGCGCGTCGAGCGGCGGGCCCGGCCCGATGGGGCCGTTCGGGGGGACGATGACCGAGGAGCCCACCGGCCCCGACGGGAGCTTCCTCATCGAGGGCATCAAACCCGGCGAGACCTACGAGCTGCAACTCCTGGTCATGGCCCCCGCCGACGGGGTCGAGATCACGGTCTCGGGCAAGGGCCGCATCAAGGGCGTCGTGACCGAAGGGGAGGGCCACGCCGTGCCCGACTTCGAGGTTGCCTATACGCCCTCGAGCCGGGGCGGGGGAGGAGGCATGCGCTTCTCCTTCCGCGTCGGCCCGGGCGCCCGCGGTCCGGGCCAGATGGTCCCGGTCCACGCAGACGACGGCGCGTTCGTCATCGAGGACGTGCCCGCCGGCACCTGGGACGTCGAGGTGAGCGCGGCCGGCTACCAGCGGGGCCGAGCCGCCGCGATCACCGTCGAGGAAGGCGCTGTCGCCGAAGGGGTCGAGGTCAAGCTCGTCAAGGGGCCCGGCCTCACCGGCCGCGTGCTGGACGCGCGCGGGGGCCGGCCGGTGCTCGACGCCACCGTGCGCGCCGATCTCTCCACGGGCCGTCCACGCTTCCGCATGGGCCCCGACGGCGCCGGCGACAACGAGACCATGACCGACGCCGACGGTCGCTTCGAGATGCTGGGCCTCGCGCCGGGGACCTACACCTTGACCGCGTCGCACCCGACCTTGAGCGAGAAGAGCGAGACCATCGAGCTCAAGGATGGGCCGGCCAGCATCGAGATCCGTCTGGGCCAGGGAGGGACCATCTCCGGCACGGTGCTGAGCGCCGGCCGGCCCGTAGTGGGGGCCGCCGTTTCCCTCGGGGCCGCCGGGGACAGCGCCCGCGGCCCGTTCGGCGACGAGCAGCAGGCCGTGAGCGACGACGCCGGCCGCTTCCGCTTCGAGCGGCTCAACCCCGGGCGCTACAACGCCACGGCGTCCCTGCGCGGACAGTCCAGCTCGCCGGTAGAGGTGGCGCTGCCAACCGCCGATGCAAGCCAGGACGTGAGCCTGTTGCTGGCCGAGGGAGCGACCATTCGGGGCCGCGTCTCCGGCCTGGCCGAACCGGCCCGAGCCGGTGTGTCCGTGAGCGCGAACGGGCCGGAGTCGTACTTCGCCTCCACCCGCACCGGCGCCGACGGGACGTTCGAGCTGACGGGCGCGCCCCGGGGCACGGTCAATCTCAACGCACGCACCGGGGATTTCATGACTGGATCACGCACGGCGAGCAGCCATGTGACGATCGGCGAGGGCCAGACCGAGGTCGCGGCCGAGATCGTCTTCGAGGCAGGCTTCCGCGTCGATGGGCGGGTCACCCGCGGCGGCCGTCCGGTGACCGACGCGAACGTATCGGCCTTTCCGGAACGCGGAGGCCGGAGCGCCACCGGCCGCACCGACGAGGGCGGCGGCTACAGCCTCGAGGGCCTGGCTGAGGGGACCTACACCTTCACTGCATTCCCCATGTCGGGCGGCGAGGCGCCCATCCATCGCCGAGTGCCGATCACGGGCGACACCACGGTCGACCTCGAGGCCCCGGTGGCGCGTCTCGCGGGGACGGTGGTGGAGGTGGAGTCGGGCCGGCCACTGTCCGAGGCCTCGGTGGAGGTGCAAGACCCGGAGCCGGGGCTCGGCCGTGGCATGATGACCATGACCGACACCAGCGGGCGCTTCCACCTCGACGGCCTCGACCCGAAGGCCTATCGGCTGGTGGTCCACAAGCCCGCCTACCAGACCGAGACCCGCGACGTGACCGCCGGCGAGGACGAGGTGCGGGTGGAGCTACGCCGCGGGGAGGGGATCGGGCTCGTTGTTCGCGACGGCATCCTCGGCACGCCGCTGCGGGGCGTGTTCGTGAGGGTGGTGGACGGCGCGGGAACGTCGGTTTTTGCCGGCAGCGTCTCCCTCGACAGCGAGGGCCGCGGCGAGATCCCGTCGCTCCGGCCCGGCCAGTACGAGGTGCGGATCGGGGCGGGGGGCTACGCCTCGGTCACCCTCCGGGCCGTCGCCGTTCCCGCGCCGACCCTCTCGATCGCCCTCACGCCCGGCGGCGCCCTCGAGATCCAGATCGGCCCCGAGACCGCCGCCCGTCAGGGCGTGAAGGCGCGCCTGATCGGCGCGGACGGCCAGCCCTTCTGGCCCGGCAGCTTCCCGCCCCCCGACTACGCGTTCCCGCTCACGCCTCCGGTGCGGCGGTGGGAGAACGTCGCGCCCGGCCACTACACGTTGGCCGTGGACGGCGGCTTGCACCCCGAGTGCGACGTGCGCGAGGGAGGGACCACCCCCGTCCGGCTGCCCTGAGCTGGCCTCTCAAGGGGCGGTCGACGCGCGCGGAGCCGCGTCAGGGGGGAGCGCGAGGGCGGCCGCGATCGCCTTCCCGGACAGCTCCTGGAGCCGCTCCCGGGTCCAGGACGGCAGCGCGCGCGCTCCGTGAGCGAACGACCTCAGAACATCGCGGTTCTCCATGGGGAGCGGTGCGCGGCGGGCGCGCACGAGGTCGTACTCGCGGATGCGCTGCCGCTCGGCGGGAAGCAGCGTGTTGAGCAGGGTGCGCTGCAGCGTGTCCAGCTCCTGCGCCTCCGGCGCGCTCAGCGACTTCACCCCGCGCTCCGTCGCATCGTAGGCGCGCGCGAACACCTCGGGGGGATCGAGAACGCCGGCCGGGCTTCGGGACATCACGAGGGCTACCGTCTCCGGCGTGAGGTGGGGCAGCTGCTCGGCGATCGTCGGCAGGGGCTCTCGGACCTGCGCCGGGCGCTGCTCCTCGGCGGTCGGCTCTCTCGGGTGCTCGCGCTCGTGGATCTCGAGGAAGAACGCTCGGCCGAGCCGCGTGGCCTCCGGCAACCAGACTTCCCAGGTGCTGGCGGCGACGATTCCACCGGCCACCAGGCCGGCGATCAGGGTGATGCGCTTCAACCATAGCCAGAGAAAGTCGTAGGAGCGCGTCTCCTGGTAGATGTCGTAGCCGGCCTGCTCGGCCTCCGCGTCGTCGTCGATCTTGGCCAGGCGGATGACGGGCAGCTCGCTCACGGGGGGTGGCGGCGTCAGCGCTTTGCGTGGGGGAGCCTGGGCGACGGTGCCCGCGCTCGCGCTCGCCGCCGGTTCGAAAGGTCGCGGGGGCGCGGGGTCATCCCGCCGGGTGAGGCGCTCGACCCACGCGCGCGAGCGGCCGGCCCAGAGGGAGGCCACGCCACGCAGGCGGCTGAAGGCAGCTTCGCCACGCTGGCGGCTGAAGGAAGCCTCGTCACGAACGCGGCTCAGGAAGCTCTTGCCCGTCCCGGCCGGATCTCGCGGCGTGAGACGATCGAGGCCCCGGCCGAGGTACGCCACCCAGGTGCTGAGGACATCGAGCCATCGGCTGACCCGGGCGTCCCAGGGGGGGTCCAGACCCAGGAAGCGGCTCTCCATTCTCGTGGCGTGCTCGGCCTCCTCGTATCCTTCATGGATTGCGGGTTGCGCGCTGCCCCGCCGGAATGCTTCCTCCTCGTCGTCGAGCGGCTTCAGGGCGATGAGCCCGTCGCGGGACGTGGACGGCGTGTTCGATCGGGCGCGCGAGGTCACGGGCGCGTCGGCCAGGACCTGCAGGTCCCGCGGGTTGAGGGGGCGCGGCCGCTCCGGGCGCTCGTTCATCGCCTGGGCGGCGGTGCGCCAGAGCGCGTCATCGTCGCCCGTCGCCTGCGGTCGCGCCGTGGATTCGTAGAGCTCGGCGGTGGATTCGTAGAGCGCGGCGGCCTCCTCCGTGGGAGCCCAGACCTCGGGCGGCTCGCCGAGAGAGGAGAGCTGTACCGGTGGGTCGACCGGCGACGGGACGTCGCTGAACAGGGGCGCTTCGGGTTCGTCTTCGATCGGCAACGCCGCGACACTGATCTCGTCGACGGCCGCCGGCGGTTGCGACGGAGCTTGGTAGTGCGGGGCCGCCTCCACCGCGGGAGCCCAGACCTCCGGCGGCTCGCTGATGGAGAGCAGCGGCGCCGGTGGATCGCTCGGCGACGGGACGTCGGCGAAGCGGGGCGCTTCGGGCTCGCCAGCGCTCGGCAGCGACGCGAGCGAGACGACTTCGTCGGGCGGCGACAGCTGCGTAGCGGGTGCGTCGGCTTCCTCCGTGGGAGCCCAGACCTCCGGCGGCTCGTCGACGGAGACCGGCGGTTCGTTGACGGCGACGGGCGGCTCGCTGACGGAAACCGACGGCTCGCTGGCGACCGATGATTCGCTGCCGAAAACCGGCGGCGGGCTCGTCCAGACCGGCGGTGCACTCGCCGGAGCGGCCGGCTCGCTCACCGGGAGGGGCGGCGCCTTGACGGGGGGAGGAACCAGGGGGAGTCTCGTCTCGTTCTCGAGGGGCGGCTGCCGCGCGGCCGGGACCTCTTCGCGTGTCGGCGGGTTCCGCCGCGCAGCGGACGCGGCTTCCGCCTTCTCCCTCGCCAGGAACTGTCGGAGGGGAAGCCAACGCTCGGAGCCGACGGGTTGCACCATCGCCTTGCCGTCCACGAGCCACGTGCTGAGGGCGCCGTGGTCGACCACCAGGACGGTGCCGTCTCGGAGGCGGAGCTTGAACATCTCGAGCATGCAGGCCCCTCTTGACGCCCCGAACGGGGCTCCACTATGGGAAACGGGCGTCACTATATGGTACCGGAAGCACCCACTCTGCTGTGACTGCCGTCACAAGGTGCCCCGGTAAACCTGTCCGAGTGTGGCACAGCCCTGTGCCGCAGGCGAACATGTGCCTTCCGCCCCCCCGTCGGCAAGTGATCGCGCCATCAGGGGATTCGACGGTCGGGCGCTCCGGCACGGAGTTCGCTGCGCCTGAAGCGTATGGACACCCTGCGCCAGGATCTCGTCTTTGCCTTCCGGCGGCTGCGGCAAGCCCCCGGTTTCAGCTTCGTCGCCGTGGCCACCCTCGCCCTCGGGATCGGCGCCAACAGCGCCATCTTCAGCGTCGTGAACGCCGTCCTCCTGAGGCCCCTGCCCTTCGACGAGCCGGATCGGCTCGTGATGGCGTCGCAAACGTGGGAGGGCCGCTTCACCCGGGTCTACTCGCCCCAGAACTTCCTCGACCTGGCGGCGCAAGCCCGGTCCTTCGAGTCCCTGGCCGCGATCGACGGTGGCGGAGTGACGCTCACGAGCCGGGGAGCTCCCGCCCGTCTCGAGGGCGCGAGCGTCAGCGCGAGCTTCTTCGACGTGCTGCGAGTCCGGCCCGTGCTTGGCCGCGCCTTCCTGGCCGGGGAGAACGAATCCGGCAGGCATCGGGTTGCCGTTCTCGGGCATCGCCTCTGGCGCGAGCGGTTCGGTGCCGACCCGGCCATCGTCGGCCAGACGGTCCAGCTCGACCGCGACTCCTACCTCGTTGTAGGGGTGGCGCCTCCCGACTTCTCCTACCCGGAGGGGACGGAGGTCTGGAGGCCGCGCGAGTACGACGAGGTCTTCCGTGAGCGCAGCCGCGGCGCGTGGTACCTGGGTGTGATCGGCCGTCTCCGACCGGGCGTCACCGTCGATCACGCGCGCGAGGAAGTGCGGGTGATCGCGGCTCGGCTCGCGCGCGAGTACCCGAACGACGACGAAGGGGTCGGGGGCGACGCGAGGCCGCTGCACGAGGCCATGGTCGGCGACTCGCGGAACGCTCTCCTCGTTCTGCTCGGCGCGGTCGGTCTCGTGCTCCTCATTGCCTGCGTGAACGTGGCGAACCTCCTCCTGGCCCGGGTGGCCGCGCGCGAAGGCGAGATCGCCGTCCGCACCGCGATGGGGGCCGGCCGGGCCCGGCTTCTGCGGCAGCTCCTGACCGAGAGCGTCGTCCTCGCCCTCCTGGGAGGCGGCGCGGGGGTCCTGGCGGCCGCGTTCTCCATCGATGCCTTGCTCGCGCTCCAGCCCGAGGGTCTGCCGCGCCTCGGGGAGGTGCGCGTGGACCGCGCCGTGGTTGGCTTCGCGGCCGCTCTCTCGCTGCTCACCGGCCTGTTGTTCGGGTGCTTTCCCGCGATGCAGATGACGCGCAGAGCCACCGCGCAAAGCCTGCACGAGGGCGGCCGAGGCGTGCTCTCCGGCCGGGGCCACCGGCTCCGCGGCAGCCTCGTGGTCGGCCAGCTGGCCTTCGCCATGATGCTCCTGGCCGGGGCGGGCCTCCTGATCCGCAGCTTCACGCGGCTTCGCAGCGTGGATCCCGGCTTCCAGCCCGAGAGCGCCCTCACCTTCCGGATCTCCCTTCCGGAAAGCGCCTACCGCGAAGAGCCGCGGCGGGCCGCCTTTTTCGACGAGCTCCGGACGCGCCTCAGAGCGCTCCCGGGAGTGCGCGCGGTCGGAGCGGTGACGGGCCTTCCCCTCAACGGAATGTGGTTCAACATCTCTTTCGAGGTGAAGGGCCGGCCGCCGATACCGCCCGCGCAACAGCCGTCGATGGAGGTGCGAGTGGCCACGCCGGACTATTTCAAGGCCATCGGGATCCCCCTCGTGCGCGGCCGCGGACTCGAGGAGGGCGATACGGCGCAGTCGGGCCAGGTGGTGCTCCTCAGCGAAGCCGCCGTGCGCCGCTACTTCCCGGGGGAGGAGCCGCTCGGCCGGTGGATCACCCTTGGCCTGGGACGCGGGCCGGGGACGCCCCGGGCGGGCGGCGAGGTGGTCGGCATCGTGGGCGACGTGAAGTGGCGGAACCTCGGCGAGGAGGACCTGCCGACGATCTACGTCCCGCACGCGCAGTTCTCCGCGCAGTCGATGGAGGTGCTGCTCCGCACGGCGGTGAGCCCCCTGTCGCTCCTCCCCTCCGTGGAGCGGGTGGTCCACGACCTCGACCCGGAGCTTCCGGTGGCGCGCCCGCGGCTTCTCGAGGACATCGTGGCCCGCTCCGTTTCCAAGCCGCGGTTCTACATGGTCCTGCTCGGAGCCTTCGGGGCCACGGCGCTGTTCCTGGCCGCCCTCGGCATCTTCGGCGTCATGTCCTACGCCGTTGTGCAGCGCTCGCGGGAGATCGGCATCCGGTTGGCCCTGGGGGCGGCCCCGGCGGACGTCCTGAACATGGTCCTCCGCCAGGCGCTCCCGCTGGTGGCCCTTGGCGTGGGGGCCGGGCTCGCGGGAGCCGTGGCCCTCTCGCGTGCCCTCGCGAGCTTGCTGTTCAGGCTGAGCCCGACCGATCCCGGGACGCTGGGCGGCGTTGCCGCGCTGCTCGCCGCGGTGGCCCTTCTGGCCAGCTACCTGCCCGCTCGCCGGGCCACGCGCGTGGACCCGCTCGTCGCGCTGCGGAGCGAGTGACGGCGCCGGGCGGCAGGCAACCCCAGAGGCCCGACGGGCGTCTCAGTAGCCAAGGAGACGACCGCCCATGCCCCTGACCGGCCATTTCCACACGGACGCCGTCCGCGGCGCGCGCAGCCTGCTCCGCACGCCCGGCTTCGCATCGGCGGCGATCCTGACCCTGGCTCTCGGGATTGGCGCCACCGCGGCCATGTTCACCGTGTTGGACGCCGTGCTCCTGCACCCGCTGCCCTACAGCCGGCCGGATTCGCGGGTGATGATCTGGAGCCGCTGGGTCGGCTTTGACAAGACCTGGGTCTCCGAGGCCGAGGTCCTGGACTACCGGGCCCTCTCCTCGTGCTTCCGGCAGGTGGCGGCCTGGTCGAGCGGCCAGGGCAACCTCACCGGCGACGGTGAGGCCCTGCGAGTGGGCATGGCTGCCGTAACGGCCAACACGTTCGCTACCCTGGGGGCCGAGCCCGCCCTGGGCCGCCCTCTGCGACCCGAGGAGGAGCGAGCCGGCGCCGACGCAGTGGCCCTCATCAGCCACGGCCTCTGGCTGCGTCGTTACGGCGCCGATCCGCAGACGGTTGGGAAGACGATCGTCATCGACGGCGTCGCCCGACAGGTGGTGGGAGTGATGCCCAGCGGCTTCCATCTCCCCACCGACTTCGGCGAGGACGCAGCCGAGCCCACCGAGGTGTGGGTGCCCCTCCTCATGGAGGCGACCCCCGAGCGCGGCAGCCACGGCCTCTTTGCGGCCGCCGAGCTCGCGCCCGGCGTGACCCCCGCGCGCGCGAACGAGGAGCTTCGCGCCCTCGCGGCGAACCTCACCCGCGAAGGCCTCTACCCGGCCGCGATGCGCTTCGTGCCCCTGGCGGTTCCGCTGCGCGAGGAGGTCACGGGCGCGGTGCGGCCCGCCCTCCTTCTGGTTTTCGGGGCGGTGGGCTTCCTTCTCCTGATCGCCTGCGCCAACGTGGCGAGCCTCCTCCTGGCCCGGGCCGAGACGCGCCAGCGCGAGATCGCGCTCCGGACCGCCCTCGGCGCGGGGCAGGGGCGACTCCTCGCCCAGCTCTTCGCGGAGAGCCTTGTGCTCGCGGTCCCGAGCGTGCTCCTCGGCCTGCTCCTCGCCTGGGCTGGGCTCCGGCTGCTCCTGGCGAGCGGCGTGACCCTGCTGCCGCGCGTGGCCGACGCGGGCGTCGACGGCCGCGCTCTCGCCTTCACCGCGGCCCTCGGCCTCGGCACCACGTTCCTCTTCAGCCTCGCCCCCGCCCTGCGCGCTCTCCGCGTCAACCTCACGGAATCCCTGCGCGAGGGCGGTCCGAACGCCACCGTGGGTGGCCGTCGGCAGCGCCTGCGCGCCCTGCTCGTGGTGGGGGAGATGGCGCTCTCGGTGGTCCTGCTCATGGGCGCCGGCCTCATGCTGCGCAGCCTGTGGGCGCTCCAGCGTGTGGACCTGGGCTTCGTCCCCGAAGGCGTCCTGACCGCGCGGTTGTCCCTGCCGGAAGTGGGTTACGCGACGCCGGAGGAGGTGGCCGGCTTCTACCGCCAGGTACTGGAGCGGGTGCGCGCCCTGCCCGGCGTGCGCCAGGCCGGGCTCATCCGGTCGCTGCCCCTCGGCGCGCAGATCGGAGACTGGGGGCTCATGGTCGAAGGCTATGACCCGCCGCCCGGCACCCACGCGAAAGGGGACTGGCAGGTCGCCACGGACGGGGCCCTGGAGGCCCTGGGCGAGCAGGTACTGCGCGGCCGCGCCTTCACCGCCGCCGATGCCGCCGACGCGGAGCAGGTGGGTCTGGTCAACGAGACGATGGCGCGGACCTATTGGCCCGGGGCGGATCCCCTGGGCCGGCGCTTCCGCCAGGGCGGCCCCGAGCGCCCCTGGGTCACCGTGGTCGGGATCGTCAAGGACGTCCGCCACAACGGCATCAGCGCCCCCATCAAGGAGAAGTTCTACCGGCCCCACGCCCAGTTTCCCCGCTCCACCGGCCGGCCGATGCGCGGCATGACGCTGGTCGTGAAGACCGCAGGATGACCGACGTCGTGGCGGCGTCGCTCGAGACCCCGCGGCTGACCGACGTCGTGGCGGCGTCGCTCGAGACCCCGCGGCTGGCCGGCGTCCTGCTCGGCGTGTTCGCCGCCCTCGCCCTGGTGCTGTCGGCGGTCGGGATCTACGGAGTGCTCACTTACGTCGTGAGCCAGCGGACCCAGGAGATCGGCATCCGGGTTGCCATCGGGGCCGACCAGGGCCGCGTGGTGCGGCTCATCCTCGGCGACGGCCTCCGGCTCTCCCTTACCGGTCTCGCGATCGGGGTCGCGGCGTCCCTTGCCCTGGGCCGGCTGCTGGCGAGCCAGCTTCATCAGGTGAAGCCGCACGACCCGCTGACCTTCGCCATCGTCCCGCTGTTGCTCCTCGGCATCGCCCTTGCCGCGAGCTACCTGCCCGCGCGGCGGGCCGGGCGCGTGGACCCGATCGCGGCCCTGCGGGCGGAGTAGGCTCCGCCGCCGGGGCCCATCTCATTGACACGCCTCGCCGGACTGCACTAGGCTCGTCGCACAAACGTCAGAGCCCCGTCTCACGGCGCGGTCAAGATCGGGGTTTCGGGTTCCGTGTCGCCCTTTTCAGGAGAGAAACGATGCCGAAGATGAGCCCGAGGATGGGTGCGTTCCTCGTAATCCTGGCCGCTGCCCTGGCCGTGCCCGCCACCGTCCTGGCCCAGGGCCAGGCCGCGGGCGGCGTCATCCAGGGAACGATGACCGACGAAACCGGCGCGGTCCTGCCCGGCGTCGCGGTGACCGTGCGCAACCAGGACACCGGCGTCGTGCGCGAGACCCGGACCGACGCGCTGGGGCTCTTCCGCGCGCCGCTCCTGCCCGTGGGCATCTACGAGGTCACGGCCGCGCTGCAGGGCTTCGCCACCACCAGGCGGCCGAACCTCGTGTTGAACATCGGCTCGATTCTCTCGATCGACCTCTCCTTGAAGGTGGCGGCCGCTCAGGAAGAGGTCACGGTCTCCGCCGAGGCTCCCCTCATCGAGACCGCGCGGACCCAGCAATCCTCCACCGTCAACGAGCGCTCGGTGTCGAACCTGCCCGTGAACGGCCGAAACTTCATCGACTTCGTCCTCACCACTCCCGGGGTCACCCGGGACACCCGGGCGGGTGACATCAGCTTCGCCGGCCAGCGGGGGACCCTGAACAGCGTCGTCATCGACGGGGCCGACAACAACAACACGTTCTTCGGCCAGAGCCTC
>WNFM01021157.1_pt1 | contig 18254 bp, 17 predicted proteins | sample 5400271 | NCBI WGS metagenome assembly WNFM01 (sample SAMN13153352, study PRJNA577476) | soil metagenome | isolation source: 60 cm saprolite on Douglas fir-dominated hillslope | place: USA:California | collected 2013-09-17 | reverse complement strand
GCGGGATTGCGGAGCAGGTACGCGGGATGATACGTGGCCATCAGCTTGCGGCCGCGAAATTCCAGCCATTCGCCGCGGAAATGCGAGATGCCGCGATTCGTCTGCAGAACGGTCTGCGCGGCGGTGCTGCCAAGACATACGATCACTTTCGGCGCGATTGTATCTATTTGGCGCAAAAGAAATGGCGAACATTCCGTGACTTCGTCCTTTTCCGGCTGGCGATTTTCCGGCGGCCGGCATTTGACCACGTTGCAGATGTAAACGTCCTTGCGTTGCAGGCCCATTGCTTCAATCATTTGTGTGAGCAATTTCCCCGCACGCCCAACGAACGGAAGACCCTGCGCGTCTTCATCCGCTCCCGGCCCTTCACCCACAAACACAAGTTGTGCTTTTGGATTACCGTCGCCAAAGACGATGTTCTTGCGCGTCTTATGAAGTTTGCACCGCGTACACTCACCGAGATTCTGGCGAATAAGTGGCAACGTATCGTTTTCAATCTTGTTGGCCGCCTCAAAGAGCGCTGGCCCCGACGGGACCGGTAGCGGTTCCAATTTGTGCAACGCAGCCGACGCAGCAGCGGGCTGGGTGGATTTCGGTTCGCGTTTGGGCAAGCTCGGCTCCTCAATGATTGGCATCACTTCCGGTGCAGCGGTGGTGACCAGCGCATCTGGAGGCAACGTTGCCCCGCGGTCGCGATAAAAATAGCCAATTCCAATGTCATCGTAATAGCGCAGCCGATCAGAAAGTTTTTGTTGGAGTGTCTCTGGCGGGCGCTCGGGCATGGGCAATTTAATCGGACGAATGCTGCGCGGCTACACGCAGAACGCTGCGAAGCCGGATGACTTCGTCGAGGATGCGCTCCGCCACTTCGCGCTTAGTCATTTTGGGTAGAGCCAAGTCGCGGCCATCCCGCGCGAGCAGCGTCACGACGTTCGTATCGAGGTCGAAGCCTGCGCCTTCCGTCGTAACGTCGTTTGCCACGATCAGGTCGGCATTCTTTGCCGTGAGCTTCTTTCGCGCATTTTCGGCGACGTGATCGGTCTCTGCGGCAAATCCCACCACAAGCCGCGAACCTTTTTCCGCAGCGGCACTCGCGAGAATGTCCGGATTCGGCTCCAGCCGAATCGTCAGCGGTTCCCTCGAGCGCTTAATTTTCTGCGAAACCGTCTCAACCGGACGATAGTCGGCAACTGCCGCCGCAAAGATTCCGACCGTGGCGTCCGAAAAGTGCCGGTGAACCGCTTGCTGCATTTCCAGAGCAGTTCGAACGTTAACGCGGTCGACTCCTGTGGGAGTATCCAGCGCAGTCGGCCCGGAAACGAGTACGACTCGCGCACCGCGACGCGCTGCCGCTTCGGCCACTGCGTAACCCATTTTCCCCGAAGAACGATTCGTAATGTAACGCACGGGGTCTAGATCTTCACAAGTAGGTCCCGCGGTCACAACAACCGTCTCGCCTTCCAGGTCGCGCTTCAGCTTCAGCGCATCGCGAACCGCAGCGATGATAGCTTCCTGCCCCGCAAGTCTCCCTGGCCCAGTCATTCCGCAGGCGAGATAGCCTTCGTCCGGCTGCACGACAAGCACTCCACGCGCGCGAAGCATTTCCAGGTTTTCCTGCGTCGCCGCATGATTCCACATGTTCACGTTCATCGCCGGCGCAATCACTACTGGAGCCGTGGAAGCCAAATGCAGGGTGGTCAAAAAATCGTCCGCAATACCGCGCGCAAATTTCGCGATGACATCAGCCGTCGCCGGCGCGACAAGCAGCAAATCTGTCCGTTGCGCAACTGCAATATGTTCAATCGCACTTTCCAGGTTGGCTTCGCCGCCGGATTCGGCGAACAGGTCGGTAATCACTTTTTGTCCGGACAGTGCCGCAAACGTGAGAGGCGTTACGAATTCCCGCGCCGAGCGCGTCATCACGACCTGTACCGTGAAGCCGTCCTGCTGCAGGCGGCGCACCAGTTCCGCGGCTTTGTACGCCGCTACCCCGCCGGTGACACCAAGCGTGATGCGCATGGGAGACTTCGCGGCGCGTTACTTCCGCCGCTTGCCGTCCTTGTCCGTTTCTGTGTTCGTGCCCGGATTGAACTCGTATTCGACGAGGCCGTAATCGATTTCTTCACACGCCACGCGCGTGTACTTCAGCGTGCGCGGATTGTCCACTAGCGGCGGCGCACCTGCCATCAACTGGCGGGCGCGACGCGCGGCAAGCACGACATACGCAAACTGGCTTTCAGGAGCTTTGGTCTGCACGGTCATTGTCAATCTGTCCCTCCAAATGACGCCAGAAGATTTTCCACCAACGCGCGGCGGCGTGTACTCGAGCACCGCAACGCCGTTACGATTGATTCCACTTCACGTCCGGCACGTTCCACGTCTTCGTTCACGACGCAATAATCGTAATACTTGCCGAACGCTTCAATCTCTGCCCGCGCCTTCGCCAGGCGCCGCGCAATTTCCTCGTCCGAATCCTGCCCCCGGCTGCGGAGCCGGCGCTCCAATTCTGCGCGCGAAGGCGGCAAAATGAAAATCGCCACGGATTCGGGCAGCTTCTCCTTTACCTGAGCTGCGCCCTGGACATCAATCTCCAGCACCAGGTCGAGACCCTTCGCGCGCGATTCCTCGATCCATTTCTTCGGCGTGCCGTAGCAATACTTCCCGAATACTCGCGCATACTCCAGAAACTCGCCACGAGCCGCCATGGCTTCAAATTCCGCTTCCGTGACGAAATCATAACACTTCCCACTGGACTCAGTCGCGCGGCGCGGCCTGGTAGTACATGACCTCGATGCCATCGTCCCCGGCATCTGCAAAATGCGCTGGACCAGGGTCGATTTCCCCGAGCCCGATGGCCCGGAAACGATTAGAACCATCGGACTGCTTTCGCGTCCCGCACTCATTCGATGTTTTGTACCTGCTCGCGCAATTTTTCAATCTCCGCTTTGATCTCAAGTCCGATTCCCGTAATGGTGAGCGCTTCGCTTTCCACGCCGGGCGTTTTCGAAAGCATCGTGTTCGCTCCAGCTTCTTGCCTAGCTCGCCCGCGCCATCCAGCAATTTGCCGAATTGCTGCAGGTGGCTACGCAGCCGATCCAGCTCTTCGCTGATGTCGCTGCGCTCGGCGAGGATCGCAGCTTCTTGTGCGAGCCGCGCAGGATCGAGCGTGGTACTGCCGAGCATGTCTTTCAGGCGCGCGTCCAGCCTGCGCGCAAACGCCGGCCGAAGCGTTGTCACAAGTCCCCGCACTTGCTCCGTAATCTCCTCAATGCGCGCGAGCCTTCCCCGCAAATCGTCCACTAGGTGCCGCCCCTCGGCCCGACGCATCTCGTCAAGCCGCCCCAATGCTTCGAGGAGGCATGTGTCCAGCGTACGGCCGAGTTCTTCTTGCTCTTCCTCGGTTTCCGGCACGGCAGGCGCAAGGCCGCCAATCACTCCCGGCAACCGCAGCAGGGCCACAACGTCGAGTTCCGCAGTTACAGCCGTCTGCAGCCGCAATTCGTCCGCGGCTTTCAAATAAGCCTGAACGAGCTCGCGGTTCACGTGAATCGGCATCGCCGCGCCGGGCTCCACGCCAACATGCACGTCGACGTGCCCGCGATGAATCCGCTCGCGCACAACCTGGCGCAAGCGCAATTCGTACAAATCAAATCCCTCCGGCAAGCGCAGTTTCAAATCCAGAAAGCGGTGGTTTACGCTTTTAACGCTGACGCGAATCGCCCAACCGTTCACTTCGCCGCGCGCCTGCGCGTAGCCTGTCATAGACAAACATTCCGGCTTCCTGCTCGTTGCTGTGCTTCGATTGCTCATGATGATTCCCCCGTAGACGGCCGAGCGGACGGTGCGGGGGCTAGCACCTCGTCGTCCGCGAACTGTAAATCGTGAAGCCGGGCATAGGTACCGCCGCGCGCAAGCAACTCCGCATGGGTGCCACTTTCGCGGATCTGCCCGTCTTCAAGAACAAGAATTTTATCCGCACGGCGAATGGTTGCCAAGCGGTGAGCGATCACAAAGGTAGTCCGGCCGACCATCAGATTCGCCAGCGCCTTTTGAACGAACAACTCTGATTCGGCATCGAGCTCAGAGGTAGCTTCATCAAGGATTAAGATGGGAGAATCTTTAAGAATCGCACGCGCAATCGCAATCCGCTGCCTCTGCCCTCCGCTGAGCCGCGTTCCTCGCTCGCCAATTAAAGTATCGTAACCCGACGGCAGTTCCTGTATGAAATCGTGTGCCAGCGCTGCCTGCGCCGCAGCAATCACTCTCTCCTTCGAAACACCCGACAATCCATAGCAAATGTTGTTCCAAACCGTGTCGTGAAACAGGATGTTTTCCTGCGTTACGATCGCGATCTGCGCCCGCAAAGACCGCAGACTCACCTCGCGAATGTCCGTGCCATCGATCAAAATAAGGCCGGAAGTCACGTCGTAAAAACGTGGAATCAGATTGACGAGTGTCGTCTTGCCCGCTCCGCTGCTCCCAACTAACGCAATTATTTGTCCACGCTTTGCCGTCAACGAAACGTCGCGGAGCACAGGATTTGAATCGTATGAAAAGGACACTCCATCGAACTCGACTTGCTGCGAGAAGTCAGCTAATTCGCCAGCAACGGCCGCGTCATGCTCTTCCTGCGTGAGATCAAGAAACGCGAACACCTGCGTCGTTGCTCCCTGCGCCTGCTGGAACTGTTGGTACACAGCTCCGATTCGCTTGATCGGTTCATATGCTTTGAAGAGTGCGTATACGAACGTAATGAACGTGGGAATGTCCATTTGATGCAGCCGAATGCGATCGCGCGCATAGAGAAGCAGCAGCGAAATCACTACCGGTTGGAGCATGTCCATGAGCGGAGATGTGACGACCTGCGCGCGGACCCAGCGCATCGTCTCGTGGAGAAGGCGTCGCGAGGCCGATTGGAATTTCGATACTTCGAAGTCCTCCATACCAAACGCCTTTACGATTCGATTGCCCCCTACCGTCTCCTGGAGAATCTGCGTTAGTTCGCCAAGCCGCGTCTGACTGCTCTCTACCGATTTTCGGATTTTCCTGCCCAGCTTTCCGATTGGCCAGAGAATCATCGGCAAAAAGACAACGCAGGCCAGAGTCATTTTCCAATCGATGCTCAGGAGAATGGCGATAAATACGGGAAATTGAAAAATCTGGCGAAACAGTTCAGCAAGATATTCCGAAATTGCCAAACGTGCTCGCTCGACATCATTGATCACCGCGGAAAAGACTCGCCCGGCCGATTGCTGCTGGAAAAATGCGATGGGCTGGCGAATAATTCGAGCGTAGACAGCGTTCCTGAGATCGGTAATGGCGCGGTGTCCAACGTATTGAATTAAGGATGCTCCAGCGAATTCGCTGAAAGACTTAATGGCGAAAACAACTAATAAACTGATCGAAACAACCGCCCAAACGTTGTGTATGCTGTGCGGAAAGAAATGATTTACATAAATTGGGCCTCGAAGCAGCGGGAGCTTCAAAAGCACATCTGAATCAGGACTAGCGGGGTCCAGCACCCGGCCAAAGATGGGAGCAATCAAGAGAATAACCACACCTTCGCCAGCGGCCATCAACAGGAGCAAAGCTACGCCGACCCCCATCGTGAAGCGGTAGGGCCGTAAATAACCGAGAAGCCGTTTTAGTTGTGGTGAAAAAAAAGAGGCCACGCCCCTGCATCCCCCGGACTGAGCAGTAGTTACGCTATTCGCCCATCATGCAATGTGTCAAGTTAACGCGGTCAATGTTCTCTGCCGGCTCTTACTTGTCGATGTCGCGGTGGTTCACTTTCGTGGAGTAACCCAGCTTCTTCAATGTCTTTTGCAGCGCCTCCGCCAGCATCACCGACCGATGCTTGCCGCCCGTACAACCAAAAGAGATCGTCAGATAACTCTTCCCTTCGGAAATGTAATGTGGAATCAAATAAGCCAGCAGCCCCTCAATCCGCTTAAGAAATTGTCCCGTCTGCGGATACGACAAAATAAACCGGCGTACCTTCGCGTGCTTTCCGGTAAATCGCCGCAATCGCGGCACGAAATGCGGATTCGGCAAAAACCGCACGTCGAACACCAGGTCGCTGTCGCTCGGCAAACCGTACTTATAGCCAAAGCTAACCAACGAAACCAGGAGTGGCCTCTTGTCCGCCGTCTTAAAACGCTCGGTTATAAAATGCCGCAACTCATGCACGTTGAATTGCGTCGTGTCGATCGTCACGTCCGCAAGCTTGCGAATGGGATCCATCAAGTTACGTTCGTGCAGTAAACTCTCCCGCACAGAAAGGGCCTTACCAAGCGGATGCGGCCGCCGCGTTTCGCTGTAGCGCCGTAACAGCGCGTCTTCTCCCGCTTCGATGTAAACCAGCGTGATCGGATGATCGTTGCGCAGATGCTTAAGCAGCGCCGGCAATTTTTCCAATTGCGAACCTTCCCGCGCATCAACCAGCAATGCGGCACGCGCAAAGTCGCCTTCGCCCGCGGCGTGCAACTCTGCAAAAATGGGAATCAGCTCAACAGGAAGATTGTCCACGCAGTAAAAACCCATGTCTTCAAACGCGTGGAGAACCGTGCTTTTACCGGAGCCGGAAAGTCCGGTCAGGATGACCAGTTGGCGTGACTCGCGTGTGGGGCGCGGCTTCACGATTGGCGATTGCTCAACTCTTTACCCGCCGCTGATGCGTGCTGGGGATGCGCATATCTTCGCGGTATTTTGCCACGGTCCGTCGCGTGACGCGAATTCCCGCGTCCTCCAGCTTCTTCGCAATCTGATCGTCGGTCAGCGGCTTCGTCGCATCTTCTTCATCAATCATTTTCTTAACGAGTCGTTTCAGCGTCAGCAGCGACATGCCGCCGCCTTCCGGTCCGTTCACCGCTTCGCTGAAGAACGAACGCAGCTCCAGCACGCCTTGCGACGTGTGCGCGTACTTGCTCGCCACCGCGCGGCTCACCGTCGAAGGATGCACGCCGACTTCTTCCGCCACTTCCTTGATCATCATCGGCTTCAGCGCGTCCGGACCGTGATCCAGGAACTCACCTTGTCTCGCAATGATGCTTTGGCAGACCCGCAAAATCGTGTGCTTTCGCTGCTCGATGTTCTTCAAAAGCTGAATCGCCGCCGTAAACCGCTCTTTTACGTAGTTTCGAACGTCCCTGTCCGCCGCATCACGCGCCAGCAAACGCCGGTAAGTCGGACTGAGCCGCAGCTGCGGCATATCGTCCTCGTTCAGGAAAACCTGCCAAAGCCCATCCACTTTGCGAAAGTAAACGTCCGGCTCGACCAGTCGTGGTTCCGTCTTGTTGTAACGCAGTCCCGGCCGCGGATCGAGCTTCCTAATGACATCGAGGGCGCGTTTCACGACTTCAATCGGCCGGTTCAGAGCTCTCGCCACTTCCTTCAGCTGATTCGCCTGCACCTGCTTCAAATGTTCCGAAACAATCTGCTGCGCCAAAGTGTTTTGCGGATCGAACGCCTTCAATTGCAGTAGCAAGCATTCGCGCAGATCCCGCGCGCCGACGCCAATTGGATCGAAATCCTGCACCACCGCAAGAGCATCATCCAGATCATCCTGCGAAAATCTCCCGTTTTGCGTCAGTTCTTCCGTCGACGCCGTCAAATACCCATTCGCGAACGCTATCGGAACAAATCGTGACGCTCAATTGCCAGGTCAGGTGCTCGGTCAGCCCTGCCGGCGACGACAAAAATTTCTCGAACGACGGCCGTTCGCTGACTTCCCGCTCCTGCGATTGCCCGCCGTCGCCACCCGTATCCAGGTATTGGTTGAAGAACGTTCCGACATCGAACTCATCGAACGGATTCGCCTCCGGCTTCTCCGGAACTTTTTCCGTTTCATTACGAATAAAGTTTTCGTCGCTGTAATTGTCTGTCGCGGTGGGTTCTTCGCTCTGCTCTTCCAAAACCGGGTTCTCGATCATCTCCTGGTTGATCATTTCCCGCAGTTCCAGTCGGTTCAGCGCAAGCACGCTGACCATCTGCACCAGGCCCGGCGTCAGAATTTGCTTCTGCGCCACCTTGAGATTGAGTTTTAGTCCCTGCCACGCCATGGTTTTTTGCGATGTTCCCCGTCGGTACGTCTAATTCAATCGGAAGTGGTCGCCCAGGTAGACGCGGCGCACTTCTGCATCGTTGCTGAGTTCTTCAGGCCGTCCCTTCCGAAAGATTTTTCCACCTCTCAGAATGTACGCGCGGTCGGTTACGGTCAAGGTCTCTCGAACGTTGTGGTCCGTGATGAGAACCCCGATGCCGGACTTTGCAAGGTCACGGATGATCTCCTGCAGGTCTTTTACGGTGAGGGGATCGATTCCGGAGAAAGGTTCGTCCAACAACACGAATGACGGCTGCAACGTCAGCGATCGCGCAATCTCCAATCGCCGCCGCTCTCCGCCGGAAAGCATGTACGCTTTGCTGGTTCTCACCGCATCCAGTCCCATTTGCACGAGCAATTCCTCCAGGCGATCGCGCTGCTGCTCTGGAGTGAGAGGGAGGGTTTCCAGGACGGCCAGTAGATTTTCTTCGCTGGTCAGTTGACGAAAGACCGAGGGTTCTTGGGGCAGGTAGCTGATCCCGCTCCGCGCCCTGAGATACATCGGCAGGTCGGTTATCTCGTCGCCGTTGAGGAGGACTCTGCCGGAATCCGGTCGGGCAAGCCCCACAAGAATATAAAAGGTAGTGGTCTTTCCCGCTCCGTTGGGTCCCAAGAGCCCAACGACTTCCCCTTGCCCGATTTCCAACTCAACGTTGTCGACGACTTTGCGACCGCGGTACGACTTGCTCAGTTCTACGGCTTGGAGCTTGAGCATACCTCGCCAAAAAGGACCGCCCACGCGGTCCAGTTAATTCTCGACCCGGTGCTTGGTCAACGTACGTGAACCATTTTCTGAGTCGACGATGATCGTAGCATCCGCTAAATAGAAGGTCAATTGACGTCCGGTGGTTGTTCCTTCAGAAGCGTCAAAAATTGTCGGCGTTCCGCCTGACATCACGAACTTTCCATCCGCCGCCGTGTATTCGCCGCGCTCCGCAGTCGCCCGCCTTTGGCCCTGCTGGACGGTAACACCACCGGTCGCGACCGCGCGGCTGATCTGCTGCGCTCCTGGAGCCCCCGAGGTGGCGCCCCCAGCCCGCGTAAAATTCAAATCCATCGCTGCGCCGTGAATCTTTTGATCCGCGGATTGAACCGTTACATCCTTTTCGAGGTGTGCGCGGTTCTCCTTGTCCCAATACGTCAGATTTGCCGCGGACACGTACCAGAGTTGTGGCGTTTTTCTCGGCGATTGAATGGCGGCGTTGTTTGCCGGGGCTCGCACGAACACAGCCCGAACGTTTCCGACAGCATTGAGCAGTCGGGCATCGCGTTGCAATTCAATGCTGTCCGCTTCCAGCGTGGACTCGCGCTGCCACAGCCTTGCCTGCCCCTTATAAAGGGCGCGGCCCGTCTTCGAATTCGCTTGTAACGTATCCGCCGTGATGTTTGCCGGTGCGGTCCCCATCTGGACGGCGCCGGGCTTGCCTGGATAGTCAGTTGAGCGAACGCCGCCCTCCGCCAGAAGGTCGCCTGTCGCTTGCTGAAACGTAATCTTCGCCGCATGCGTTTCTGTCGCAGCATCGCGCACCTGCGCGTGGCCGCTCAGCACCACCGATTGCGCAGCGCGAACGAACGCGCCATTATCGCCTTGCCCTGACTTTTCGCCGTCTTTCAGCTTTACGTCCCCGTGCAGCTCCATCTGAGACCAGCCGCCGTTTGCGTCAAGCTGGGCTACGCCGTTGTTTCCTGTGGCAATCTGCACCGCTTTCCCGGTCGCGGCGCGTTCAACCCGTACGTTACCCGTCGCTTGCAACAGCTTTGCTTTTCCTGTGTCCGCAAAATCCAAATGAAACCGGTCCGCCTGCAATTTCGTCTGCTCGCCCGCGCCTGTTGATTTTTCGGCGCCGTTCGTCCACTCCAACGTACCCGGCGCCAGCGTTTCCGCTGATAGCACACGCGCCTTCTCTTGCGTCGTCGCGCCCGCAAAGTTGACGTGTACGGCGTCGGATTGAATATCTCGCACTTCACCCGTCTTTTTATTCGTCGTATGGACCTTTGCCGAGCTCTTCAGCGTCAAATCTTTCGCTCTTCCCGTCGCAGGCCAAAATTCCGAAATCGCTTCGTTCGACGCCATCTCTTCCTTTTCATCCGCATTGTCGGAAGCGCCGGTCACATTTCCTTTCGCCTCAATGCCGATAATCTTGCCCTCAGTGCTCAACGCCGCGCTCATCGCGTCGGCATTCATCAGGCACGAACCCTTCGCGTCTTCAGAACGCAGTTCAGGTCTCATTCCAACAGCACCGGCCGTGGCCAAAATCTTTCTCGCACGAAAGCTTTCGTCCAGTTCAATCGTAACGTTCCCCGCCTTCAGTTGATTTCCCGCACTCGTCGCAACCGCTGGCCCCGCCAATCGCATCATTTGGGAGTCGCGATTGAATTCCAACTTGCTGCCCCGAATGTCTACGGGCGCGGCGTGTGAGTTCGTTCCCGTTTTCGAAGGTTGTGGCGTCAAACTAAATCGTACGTCGTGTTCAAGCTGCAAAATACCTTCGTTCGAACGGTACTCCCCTCCCCGTGCCTCGCCGATCCCATTCGGCAAACGGAACGTAATCGGCGCTTCGGTCTTCGCTATTCCCGTGCTGCGTTCGAACACCACGCCCTTCGTCTCCACGTGCACAACCCGCGATGCGGCAATCTCCGGACGCTCCTTCAACAGCTTCGCGTCCTCTGCGCTCATCAAATCCATCTGCACAAGTCCGCTGCAGTCGATGTTTTCTTGGCTTTTCGTATATCGGCAGGTCCGCGTGTGCAAAACGTCGTTCCGGTTCTGCTCTTTGCCAAATACCGTGATTTTCACGTCTTCGAGCAGGCTCGCCGCATTGCCCTTGAAGTCCGTCGAGTGCGACGCTTCCACCGTATAGATCGTTTTATTCCCTTCCACTTTTGAAAACGAAATCCCGCTCAGTTGCCGGTCCACGTACGACGGTGCCGCAGGCGGAGCCGCCCGTCGATCTCGAATGCGCTGCCAGCCGCGACCGAGGTACACCGCCGCCGTCACGCCGGCCAGGCAAAGTGCCACCGCTGCGGACCATCGCGCGTACTTTGCGGCTTCACTTCTCTTCATGGATTCAGTTAAACAAAATTTGCGGGGACTGTATAGCGAAGGGGAATTTCGGTTGAAAGCTCAGCCCGCCGATTCCGCGCTCGCCGCGGGAATTTCCGGCAGGATTCCGATGTTCGCTGCAGCAACGCTGTCGCGGTTCGTGTTCTTCACGAGGTACATCGCTTCATCGGCGAGATGCAAAAGTCCTTCTTTCGTCCGCGAATCGACCGGGTACGAAGCCACACCCATGCTCGCCGTCAAATGTAGATCCAGCCCGTCGGACGCGAGCCATAGCGTTCCACGAATCAGCGCGTGCAACCTCCGTGCCACGTGCAGCGCATTTTCTTTCGACGTCTGCGGCAGCAGCAGCACAAATTCGTCTCCGCCGTAACGAAATGCAAAATCAATCAGCCGGCAATGCTGCTTCAGCGCATTGCCGATGTCCGCCAGCAGCCGCGACCCCACCAAATGCCCCTGCGTGTCGTTCACCTGCTTGAAGTGGTCCAGGTCGATGAAAATCAGCGAAAATTCGTAGTTGTACCGCTGCGACCGGTAAATCTCGGTCTCCAGAATCACGCTCATGTGCCGCGCGTTATAAAGCGACGTGCAATCGTCCGTAATCGTCAGCTCATGAATTCGTTTTACGTGCCGCGCATTTTCTAGCGCGATCGCCGCAAAATCCGAGAGCGCTTCCAGAAGTTTCAAGTCGCGCGGATCGAATCCTTCCGGTCCAATGCAATTGATGAGTTCGATCACGCCCAGGCAAGTGTCACGAAAACGCACCGGCACAGCCACAATCGACCGCGTTTCCGTCTTCGTCTTTTCGTCTACCTTCCCAAAAAACCGCGTGTCCTTGGAAGTATCCGGCACCACCACCGTCTCGCCGTGCGCCGCCACCCAACCGGCGATCCCCTGCCCCATCTTTACGCGTACGTCTTTCAGCGCCTGCGAAGCCTTGCCTACTGCCAGCTCAAAATAAAGTTCCTGCTTCGCCTCATCCAGCAGCAACAGCGACCAGTTGTCCGGCCGCAAGAATTCGTCAATCTTTTCCATGATCGTTCGCAGCACCTGATCCAGCTGCAGCGACGACGTCAGCGCCTTCCCCAACTCCTGGAACACAGCTACTTCCCCCGCCTGACGGCGGTCCGCCTGTAGCCCCGGATTTCTCCGGCGCTCTACCTCGGGAAACTGTTTTGCTTCCTCCACTCGTGTGTTCCTTGGGTCCAGAGATTCGAGAAGTTCGCCCTCTCAACTGGGCACACCACCTCTCGCCTAGATTCGGCACAATTATCCGAATCCTCGCCAGTATAGGCCCCGCCCGAAAATCCGCGCAACTCGCTCGTGGTACAGGCGTTCTCATCTTGCCATCCTGGCAGTAAACTCGCGACTTTTGTGGGCGCCAGCCACAACCATTAGTACCGAACTGAAACGGCCTGCCCCACGACTAAAGCTCTCTCTTCTTCTCGCCGATACTCTTTGAGAAGGAGTGTCACGTCTTGGAGCCTCTGCCAGCAAAAACTAGTAGGCCCACCGCCGTACGCCGCAGCCAACGGCTGCTCCTGGCTGTTCGCGTCGTCGTGTTGGGTCAACAGGTTTCCGGTCTTCCGTTTGCCGAGGAAGCCGTAACTCAGGTTGTTAACGCCCATGGCGCGCTCGTGTTGATGAAGCAGATGGTTTCGAACGGTGATCACCTGCGGATCAGAAATGTGAAAACCGGTGAAGAAGTTGATTGTACCGTCGTGGTCATTGGCGAACGCCAGGATCACACATGCGGGATCGGCGTCGAGTTTGATGCGCCATCCCCGCGCTTTTGGCGCGTAGCCTTTCCGCCCGACGATTGGACTCCAAAGAGCCCTGAGGCTAAGAAACTTACTCTTCGCCCGCGCCCTGTCGCGAAGTGATCCTCCCCGCTTCGTCTCGGCTCGAAGTTTGACAGCCACTTTCTCCCCGCCTATAGTCCCTCGCAGGGATCCCACGCCGTCATCCCTCCCTCAGTGCGGAAATCTGGAATCGCGGTGTCCGTTCTGTTCGGTGTCGCTGTAAACTTTTTACTTGTTTCGTTGCAACCAGCTGAGCCGTCGTGCCTCTTCGGGCGGTGCGGCGCAGATTGTGTGAGGACGGTTTTCACTGCATGGCGAAAGGTACGTTTGGCGAACGCCTCAAGCGCGAACGGGAACTGCGCGAGGTGACGCTCGATGAAGTCTCGAAGTCAACCCGCATCAGCGCGCGTTTCCTCCAGGCCCTGGAAAACGAAGATTGGTCGAAATTGCCAGGCGGCGTCTTCGGCCGCGGCTTTGTTCGCACCGTCGCTCGCTATTTGGGCCTCGGTGAAGAAAGCTTGCTTGCCGAATATGACTTGGCGCGTGGCGAGGGCGCAATCGCCGCACTCAAACCGGAAGAGCGCATTCCTTCTCCACCCAGATGGGTTCCTGTCGCCGCTGTTCTCGTAATTCTGTTCCTGCTCGCCGGCCTTATTTTCGGCGGCATCTACGGCTGGCGCAAAATCAAAGCTCGCCGCCTCGCAAAGTCACAACAATCCTCCGCAATTCAGCCCACACCGGCACTCGCAACTTCCGCTCCGCCATCGTCCCCATCGGCGCCGGCCGCAAAAGTTCCGCTCGAACTTGCCGTCTCAACTTCCACCCCAACTCACATGCGCATTCTCGCCGACGGCAAAGTCGTTCTCGACGCCGACATCCTCGCCGGCCAAAATCGCCGCTTTCCCGCTTCCGCCCAATTTGAGGTCACCGCCTCCGATTCATCCGCGGTGTTGCTGGAATTGAACGGCAACGTGATAGCGCCGCTCGGAACACCCGGCTCATCCGGTAAAATAGTCCTTAGTACAAAGGACCTTAGGCAGGTGTCCGGTGGAGTCTCTCAGCCCTGAAGTTGTAGAACAGCTTCGCCATAACCGCGCCCCGCGCGAGCGGAAGATAGCCGTTTGCGCAACCGGCGCTCACATGGATCCCGTTGACCGGGCGGAAGTCCTAACCGTGCTCGCGCACGATCACGACGAAGTCGTCGCGGCGCGAGCGCAGGAAGCTCTGCTCTCCATTTCGACCGACGTCTTTTTACAAGCCATCAAACGGCCCGAAGCTCTACCAGCACTCTTCACTTACGCTGCCAAAAACCTCGCCGACAAGCCCGGCATCGGTGAAGCGCTCGTCCAAAACAAGAACTGCCCCGCCGGCCTGCTCGTCCCCGTCGTCCAGCATCTTTCCGCCGTCGGAATTCAATCGCTGCTCGAGGATCTCAGCCGCATTAGCGATTCTCTTGCGCTCGCCACAGCGCTCGAACATTCTTCTTCCGTCACCACCGACCAGAAAAATCTTCTCCACGAATTGCACGGCAGCACCATTGACGAAGCCGCTCTCGCCGAAGCAGCTGCGGAAGCTGAGCCTGACATCCACCGCCGCCAGACTCTTCTCCAGCAAATCGCAAAAATGACCGTGTCCCAACGCGTTCAATTTGCCGTCAAAGGTGGCTCCGAGGCCCGCCGCACCCTCATTCGCGACTCAAACAAAGTCGTCCAGCGCGCCGTTCTTCAGTCCCCGCGCCTCACCGACCAGGAAGTCGAAGCCTTCGCTGCAATGGCCAACTTAACTGACGAAATTCTTCGCCTCATCGCGGCCAATCGCGTTTTTCGCAAGAACTACATAGTCGTGCGCAACCTGGTCAACAACCCGAAACTCCCGCTCGACGTCTCACTTCACCTTCTTCCCATAATTAACGGCATTGACCTCAAGAAACTCACGATGAATAAGAACGTTCCCGAAACCCTCCGCAGCTCGGCCGTAAAACTCCAGCGCCAGCGCGCCGAATTTAAGAAATAGTCTCCGTTCTCGCCGGCTCCGCTCTCCGCTTGCTCTTTCGCCAGACCACTTCTATTCTCAAACCATGAAATTTCTATTTCGTTTGTTCCCGATCGTTCTGCTGTTAAGCTCCACCGCAAACCTCTTCGGCCGCGTAAATTCCGGCTCCCCTTCACCAGCGGACGCCGACCCATGGACCGCGGCGCAAACCGTTACACCCGCCGACCTCGCCAAAGAACTCCATGCCGAGCGCGATCGCGATCCTGCCGTCACAGTCATTTACGTCGGCGTCCACACTCTCTACTCCGGCGCCCACATCCCCGGCGCCACCTTTCATGGCCCCGGTTCAACCGACGAGGGCATCGCCGAGCTCAAGAAATTCGCGTTAACGCTCCCCAAAAATTCGAATGTCGTCATCTACTGCGGCTGCTGCCCGCTCGACCGCTGCCCCAACCTCCGCCCCGCCTTCTCCGCCCTGCGTGCCATAGGCTTCGCCCGTTTCCGCGTCCTGATCCTCCCCACCAGCTTTGCCGCCGATTGGATTGAAAAGGGCTATCCCATCGAAAAAGGTTCGTGAAATCTCGCTCAAATGTGACGGCTGCACTTGCGGCGGACAATATCGCCTCTATATGGGCCGCGAGTTCGTCGAATTCAGCCGCATGAAGTAAACTCTTCCCTCGAAGATTCAACCGAGGGGGGCATTCGAATGCGTCGAATCCGCTCTTCGCTCAATCGCCCAATCTCCACTTTGACGGCCAATCCTGGTGGGACCACGTCAGAATTCTTGCCGACGACAACATGGAAGGCCGCGAAACCGGCAGCGCTGGTCTTCGCCGCGCGCAAGCTTACGTCGTCGACCAGCTTAAAAAGAACGCCATCGAACCCGCTGGGTCGGATGGCTTCTACCAACCCGTTAAACTAGTCCAACGCTTGGTCGTCGAAAAAAATTCTTCCGCCGCACTCCTGCGTGATGGCAAAACCGAATCCCTCGTTCCCGGCGACGACTTCATCTTTTCCTCCCGCTCTGAAAACAGCGAAAAGGATCTCTCGGCCTCACTCGTTTTCATCGGCTACGGACTGAAAATCCGCGAAAAAAATCTCGATGAACTCGCTGCCCAAAATCTCTCTGGCAAAATCGTGGTCTTCATTAACGGCTCGCCTTCCGACATTCCCGCCGCCCTCGCCTCTCACTACAGCACCATCGGCGAACGCTGGAAGTCCCTCCACGGCGCTGGCGCCATCGGCTACATCGCCATCCCCAATCCCGCTTCTCTCGACATCCCCTGGTCCCGCATTTCCGTCAATCGTGCGCAGCCTTCCATGGATCTGGCCGGAAGTGAATTCGACGAAACCGACGGCCTCAAACTAGCGTTCTTCTTCAATCCTGCTTCGGCTGAAAAGCTCTTCGCCGGCAGCGGCCACACCTTCGCCGAACTCGCCGCCCTCGCAAAAGACCGCAAGCCTCTTCCGGCTTTTCCACTCACGGCTTCCATCCAGGCCCACGTTGCCGTCCAGACGAGCGACGTCGAATCCGCCAACCTCGTCGCGAAACTTTCCGGCTCCGATCCCACCCTCAAAAATGAATTCGTCGTACTCTCCGCTCACCTCGATCATCTCGGCATCGGCGCTGCCATCAACGGCGACAGCCTCTACAACGGCGCCATGGACGACGCCTCCGGCAGCGCTCTTCTCCTCGACGTCGCCGCCAGTCTCCACGCCCATCCCGAAAAGCTCGGCCGCTCGCTTCTCTTCGTCTTCGTTACCGGCGAAGAAAAAGGCCTACTCGGCTCGCGCTATTTCGCCACCCGGCCGACCGTCCCCGCCAAATCCATCATCGCCGACGTCAACGTCGACATGTTTCTCCCCATCGTTCCGCTCAAATTTCTAGAAGTGAAAGGCCTCGAAGAATCCGACCTCGGCGACCGCGCCGCGGCCGTCGCCGCTTCCCTCGGCGTCAAAGCCATTCCCGATCAGGAGCCGCTTCGCAATCGCTTCATTCGCAGCGACCAGTACAGTTTCATCGTCAAAGGCGTTCCCGCCGTCAAAATGGACGACGGCTTTATCATCGGCTCGCCCGAACAAAAGATTTTCAAGGACTGGCTTACCAACCGCTACCACGCGCCTTCCGACGATCTCAGCCAGCCCAAAGATCTCGCTGCCGCCGCGCTCTACGAAGAAATCGTCCGCCGCCTTCTCGTGGACGCCGCCAACAATCCCGCTCGTCCTCACTGGAAGCCCGATTCTTTCTTCCGCCGCTACGCCACGAACTAACTCGTCTTGTAGCGTACGCTTCAGCGTGCGTCCGCCCACGCGCGCCACTAAGTAAACGTGTCATCCTGAGCTCGCGTCGCTCTTTGACCGGGACGAAGGACCTCAACGTCAGCTTCAAGCAAGCGCCTCGCTTTGTTATCCTCCCTTGCGCAGGTGCCGCATGAACACCGTCGAATCCATCCGCAAGCTTTGCATGAGCTTCCCGCACTCCACCGAGCAAATCCAATGGGGCTACGACCTCGTCTTCAAAATTGCCGGCAAGATGTTCGCCATCACGCCGCTCGAACCCGCTCCCGTTTTCCTCACCGTCAAAGCCAGCGATGAATCCTTCGCCGAACTCACCGAGCGGCCTGGCATCATCCCCGCCCCCTACCTCGCCCGCGCCAAGTGGGTTGCTCTCGAACGTGCCGACGCCGTTTCTCCCGCTGAGCTCGCCTCTCTCCTGCGCGACTCTTACGACCTCGTCGTCACCAAGCTCCCCGCAAAAACTCGTGCCGCGCTCTCTTCCCCCAAGCCCAAATCCAAACGAGCCAGGCCCGCAGCCAAATCCGCCCGCAAGCACAAACCCTCTCGCCGCAAATAAAAAAGCCGGCTCGATTTCTCGAACCGGCTCGAATCTCTTTTATTTTCTTCTACGCCGTGACTTTCGCCGCCGAGGACGCAACCTTTCGCAACGGCTTTTGCCCCGAAATCGGGAACGTCATGTGCCAAAAATTGATTTCCGCGGACGTAAACTCAACTCCAACGTACGTCTTCCCGTCCCGTTTCCGCTGTACTGAAACCACTCGCGCTTCCGCTTTGCGGTTGCTGTTTTCATTTACGATCTGCAGCATCTGCCCCACCAGCAGCACTTCATTGCATTCCATCATCCCGCCGTGCTGGCTGATCGAAAGCGAATGCGTGTGCGCGCAAAACTTTCCGCCCTCTTCCGATTCACCGTGTACGGCAAGCGGAACCGTCAAATTCACTCGCAATGTCCGCCGGCGCTCTTTGCAGCGAAAATGAAGTAAAGACATGGGGACCGTTC
>WNFM01350091.1_pt1 | contig 18255 bp, 14 predicted proteins | sample 5400271 | NCBI WGS metagenome assembly WNFM01 (sample SAMN13153352, study PRJNA577476) | soil metagenome | isolation source: 60 cm saprolite on Douglas fir-dominated hillslope | place: USA:California | collected 2013-09-17 | reverse complement strand
TCGTCGACGTCGATGCTAGCTGCGCGGAAGCGTCGGCTCCTCCGGCGGCAGCTCGCGCACCCAGATGTTCCGGAAGCGCACCGGGTGCGAATGGTCCTGCAGCCCGAGCGGCAGCTTGTCCGCGTGGGCGGCGTAGGGCGGCCGCGCCTGGTGCGCCGTGGGCCCGCTCAGCTCGCGGGCGTCCTGGACGAGCACGCCGTTGAAAAGGACGGTCACGCGCGCCGGCGAGAGGACCTTGCCCCCGGCGTCGAAGCGCGGGGCGCGGAACACGATGTCGTAGGTCTGCCACTGGCCAGGCGGACGCGCGGGGTTCACGAGGGGCGGGTACTGCCCATAGAGCGCGCTGGCCTGGCCATCCGCGTAGGTCTTGTTCGTGGTGCCGTAGGTGTCGAGGACCTGCACTTCGTACTTGCCCATCAGGAACACGCCGCTGTTGCCGCGGTCCTGTCCGCCCTTCCCCACCGGAGGGTTCGGCGCCATCCACTCCACGTGCACCTGCGCGTCGCCGAAGCCCTGCTCGGTGTGGATGCCTCCGGTTCCGGCCACCACTTCCATGTACCCGTCCGCGACCTTCCACTTGGCGGGGCTGCCATCCTTGTCCGAGCGCCACTTCGAGAGGTCCTTGCCGTCGAAGAGGACGACGGCGTCGGAAGGAGCGGCCGCGGGCGTCGCGCTCGCCGGGCCGGGCTCGACCACCTTCGCCATGGGCCGCGTCTCGTCGTGGATCGCCCAGTCCTTGGCCATTTGTGCCGCCGCTCCTGTCGCGCAGACGCCCACCACGAGCGCCGCTCCCATGAATCGTTGCATATCCCCCCCCACCGCTGCGCCGCCCGCTACGCGGGCGCCGCGCTCCTGATCGGCTTGGTCCCGCGATTATGTCATCGGCGGTGTAGACTGCGAACGAATGGCGGGCAATCGCGTGATCAACGTCGGGCTCGTCCAGATGTCGATGTCCGCCGACGCGGACGAGAACGTGCGCAAAGCGGTGGCGCGCGTGGCCGAGGCCAAGAAGGCGGGCGCGGACGTCGTCTGCCTGCCCGAGCTGTACCGCTCGCCCTACTTCTGCCAGAAGGAAGACGCGCGCCTCTTCGACCTCGCGGAGCCCGTACCCGGCCCGAGCACGGAAGCGCTGGGCCGCGCGGCTAGGGAGGCGGGGGTCGTGGTGGTGGCGCCGATCTTCGAGCGCCGCGCCCTCGGCCTGTACCACAACACCGCCGCCATCATCGACACGAACGGCGAGGTCGCCGGCCTCTACCGCAAGATGCACATTCCGGACGACCCCGCTTTCTACGAGAAGTTCTACTTCACGCCCGGGGACCTCGGCTTCCGCGCCATCGACACCCAGAAGGGCAAGATCGGCACCCTCATCTGCTGGGACCAGTGGTACCCGGAAGGCGCGCGGCTCACCGCCCTGCAGGGCGCGGTCGTGCTCTTCTTTCCGACCGCGATCGGCTGGCACCCGCACGAGAAGGCCGAGCACGGCGTGCCGCAGCGAGACGCCTGGCGCACGATCCAGCGCGGTCACGCCATCGCGAACGGAGTCTACGTGGCGGTGGTGAACCGCGTCGGCCACGAGATCCCGCCCGAGGGCGGCCCGGGCCTCGAGTTCTGGGGCTCCTCCTTCGTGGCCGATCCCTTCGGGGTCGTGGTCACGGAGGCCTCCACCGATCGCGAGGAGATCCTGGTCGCGAAAGTGGACATCGGCCGCATCGAGGAAGTGCGCCGCAACTGGCCCTTCCTGCGCGACCGCCGCATCGACGCGTACGGCGGAATCGAACGTCGCTTCCTTGACTGAGTCGTCCTCGGCCCCCTTCCGCATGCCCGCGGAGTGGGAGCGGCATGAGGCCACGTGGCTGACCTGGCCGCACCGCCTCTCCGACTGGCCCGGGAAGTTCGCGACCGTCCCCTGGGTCTACGCCGAGATCGTGCGCACGCTCGCCCCCGGCGAGATCGTCCGCATCCTGGTGCCCGACGCGCGGCAGGAGCAGTCGGCGCGGCGCATCCTGTCCCGGGTGGGCGTCTCCCTCGCGCGCGTCGAGTTCTTCCGCTTTCCCCTCGACCGCGGCTGGGCGCGCGACTTCGGCCCCGTCTTCGTGAAGAACGACGCGGCGCGTAAGATCGCCATCGCGCGCTTCCACTTCAACGCCTGGGCCAAGTATCCGGACTGGCGGAAGGACGACCGCGTGCCCGAGCGGGCGGCGCGCGCGCTTCGGATCCCGTTGCGCCCGGTGGAGCACGAGGGCAAACCCGTCGTCCTCGAAGGCGGCAGCATCGACGTGGACGGCCGCGGCACCCTGCTCACCACCGAGGAGTGCAACCTCGATCCCGTGGTGCAGGTCCGCAATCCCGGGTTGGGTCGCGACGGCTTCGAGCGGGTCGTGGGCGATGCGCTGGGGGTGACGAAGGTGATCTGGCTCGGGGCGGGCATCGCGGGGGACGACACTCACGGGCACGTGGACGACCTCGCGCGCTTCGTCTCCCCGACGCGCGTCCTCCTGTGCCGGGAAACAGATCCGTCGGACGCGAACTATCGGCCGCTGGAGGAGAACCGCGAGCGCCTACAGGGCGCGCGCAACGCGGACGGCGCGCGCATCGAGGTGGTGCCCCTCCCCATGCCGCGCCCCCTGTTCCTCGACGGCCAGCGTCTGCCCGCGAGCTACGCGAACTTCTACGTGGCCAACGCGGCCGTGCTCGTCCCCACCTTCAACGATCCCGCGGACCGCGAGGCGCTGAGCCTGCTGGCCGAGCAGTTCCCCGATCGTCCGGTCGTGGGCATCCATTCGGTCGATCTGGTCTGGGGACTCGGCACCCTGCACTGCCTGAGCCAGCAGCAGCCCGCGCATTAGCCGCCCTCACGCGCCCGCCGGCCGCGTGCGGAACTGGTCCTTCATCTCGTCGAACGCGCGCAGCAGCTCCGTGACCGCGCGCGGGCGATGCTCGGTCTTGAGGTAGACCCAGCCCGTGTCGCGGAACAGCCGGCGTCCCCGGATGCGCGCGGAGGCGAGGCGGCCCGTGCGCACGTCCTTGGCCACGGGCGTGTAGGGCACGATGGTCACGCCCAGGTTGATGGCCACCATGGCCTTGATGATCTCGACGTTCTCCGTCTCCATCGCCACCTCGGCGGAGATCGCCTCCTCCAGGAAGAACTGGTCGAGCACCTTGCGCGTGTTCGAGCCGGCCTCGTAGAGGATCAGCGGGTACTTGCCCAGGCTCTTGGCGTCGATGGTGCGCTCGCGCGAGAGGGGATGGCCAGGCGCGGTCACCACGACCATCTCCTCCTTCAGGACGGGCACCACCTCCATGTCCTTGGCCACGATGGGCAGGGTCAAGAGGCCCAGGTCCACCTCGTGCGCGCGCACGCGTTCCAGGATCTTCTCCGAGCTGCCCGCCGTCACTTGCAGGTCCACCCCCGGATAGAGGCGGCGGTACTTCTTGAGGAGGCGGGGCAGGATGTAGAGGCACACCGTCATGCCGCCCCCCAGGTGCAGCATGCCCCGCTGCAGCGCGTGCGTCTGCGAGATCTCGGCCAGCGCCTCCTCCACGTCGCGCTCCACGCGGTGGGTCATGCGCAGGAGCAGCTCGCCGGCCTCGGTGAGGGTCACTCCCTTCGCGCTGCGGCGGAGCAGGCTGCCTCCCAGCTCCTTCTCCAGGAGCTGGACCTGGCGGCTGACCGCGGACTGCGAGACGTGGAGGCGGCCCGCGGCCTTGGTGAAGGTGCCCTGCTCGGCCACGGCGCGGAACATCTCGAGCTGGCGCAGGTCCATGTGCCTATTCCCGTTCCAGATGGAAGCCGCCCTGCATTTGCGGGGCAGAGATATCCCGTGGGAGCATTTCGCTCCCGTGAGGCTTCCATTTTACACATGGGACGACGAAAGGCGGCGGCCGCCCGTCCGGCGCGGCCCGCCGCCTCTCGCCCTAGGCCGAGGGCAGGATCAGAACGTCACACGCGCGCCGAAGCGGACGAGGCGCGGGCCGGGCGCGCCGTCGCCGGGGCCGAGCGTGGCCGTGACCTGTCCGAAGGTCGGCGTGCCGAAGTCCCGCCCGGGATTGGCGAAGTGCGGCGTGTTGGTGACGTTGAAGGCGTCCACGCGCAGCTCCAGCGCGTAGTGGTCCCGCGCCTTGATCCGCTTCACCAGCGACGCGTCCAGGTTCACGTAGCCGGGCCCGCGAGGCCCGGCGTTGCGCGCCATGTTGCCGAAGGTGTTGGCGGCGGGCGCCGAGTAGACCGACGTGTCGAAGTACTGCTGGCCCGGGCCGATGTCGCCGAGCACGTTCTGCGACCCGTTGAGGTTCGGGCGCTGCTGGTTGCCGGGCGCACGCAGGCTGGCGCCCCCGGCGCGGATGTCGACCGGGGTGCCGGATTGGGCGGCGAAGATCCCCGCCACCTGCCAGCCACCCAGGACCGCTCCCAGCGCGCCCTTCGCTTCCTTGAGGAACGGCAGCTCGTAGACGAAGCTGGACACGTACGAATGTGTCCGGTCGAAGTCGGACAGGCCGTAGCTGAGCTCGACGTTCGCGGGCGTGCCGATGGTGCCCACGTCGTTGACGTAGTCCTTGGCCCGGCTCAGCGTGTAGGAGTTCGTCCAGAGGAGGCCGTTCGAGAAGCGCCGATCGAGCTTGACCTGCATCGAGTCGTAGCGGGTATTGGTCTTGGCCCAGCCGAGCGACGTGGCCGTGCGGTTGAAGCGCGCGAAGTACGGCCTCCCCGCGTTGTCGAGGCCCGGGGTCATTCCCGCGTTGAAGTCGAACCGGCCGAGCACGCCGTGGGCCCGGTTCGCCACGTAGGCCACCTCGGCCGCGAACTTGAAGGGAAGCTGGCGCTGGAAGGCGACGTTCCAGGCATGGATCTTCCCTTCGGAGAGGTCGAGAGGCACGACGTTGTACTGCTGGTTCCGGAGGAACGCGGTATTGGCCACGATGATCCCGTCGGAGGGGATGACCGCGGTCACCGGCGCCGGGAATCCCTGCTCCATGCGTCCCGCGGGGGCGAAGGAGTTCGGCGGGCTGAACTGGTTGTTCTGCTTGACCGGGAAGTTGTAGGCGTACTGGTTGTCGGGGAAGGGGATGATGCTCACGCCGTACCCGGCGCGCAGGACCATCTTGTCGTTGATCCGGAAGGAGAGCCCCGTGCGCGGCGCGAAGTTGTCCTTGGCCGTCTTGACGTTGAGGTTGGCGGGAACGCTGCCGTACCCGGCGATGCGCAGGCTGTTCGTCTCGGGGTCGAAGTTGGAGAGACCGCCCTGGTCCACGAGTCCGGTGAAGGGCGTGTAGTACTCGTGGCGCAGCCCGAGGTCGAGCGTCAGCTTCGGCGTGACCTGCCACTTGTCGTGGATGAAGGTGAAGAACGCCCAGTGCTGGGTGCCGGGATCGGTCACGCGCAGGTCGCGCGAGACGCTCGAAGGCAGGTCCAACAGGAAGCTCGCGAAGGCATTCGCGTAGCCGTTCTGCGAGGCGGAGTCGGACGGAGACGCCGTCTGGGCGGCGCTGAACTGGAAACGGCCGCGCGAACCGCCCAGGTCCTGGACCTGGAGCAGGAAGTCACGGTTGTGCCGGACGTCGAAGCCGGCCTTGAACGTGTGGTTGCCCTTGATCTTGGTGAAGGTGGAGGCCACGTTGTACGTCTTCTCCGAGCGGTCCCAGGGCAGGCTGGGCGAGAAGCCGATCACGGGGTTCGCGAACCCCTGGTTGACCTCGATCCGCGTGAGCCCGCTCGTGAAGTCGTCGAGGTTCGCGCCGCGGATGCCGACCTCGTCCGAGGTGTTGAGTCCGGCGCCCTGGGCGGTGGCGACGTTGTGGTAGTAGACGAGCCCGGCGCGAGTGTCCAGGGTCGCGGAGGTGCCGAAGGTGCGCGTCCAGTTGAGGGCGGTGCTGAAGGTCTTGTTGGTGCCCGTTCCCGCGAAGCCGTCGTTGGAAGGTCCGCCGTAGATGCCATAGGTCCCGGGGTCGAAGACTTCGGGACGCTGGAAGCTGAACCGATAGGCCAGGCTGTCGTGCGGGGAGGCCTGGTAGGTCAGCTTGATGTCCGCGGCTTCCGTCTTCTTCTCGCGCACGCCGAGGAACTCGTAGTTGTTCTGACCGAGAGCGGCGTTCACGTTCGGAGCGGGCACGAGGGCGAGCAGACGCTGCGCGATCGGGCTGATGCGGTTGGACGGGATGATGTTGCCGGGGAACGGCGTGCGGCCCGTCCCGTCCGCGTTTCCCGTGGCCGGGTCGTAGATGATCGTGGTCGACCGGCTGAAGTTGCCGCTACGGAAGTCCACGGGCGGGATGTTGTGGCGGTTCACCTGCCCGAGGTTGTCGCGCGTGCCCTGGTAGTCCGCGAAGAAGAAGAGCCGGTCCCGGATGATCGGGCCGCCCAGCGCCGCCCCGAACTGCTTGTAGCTGGTGGGAGCCTTGGTGCCGGAAAAGTAGTTCTTGGCGAGGGTGCCGTCGCCGTTGCCGAAGAAGAAGGCGACGCCCTTGAGGTGATTCGTCCCCGACTTCAGGGTGACGTTGGTGACGGCGCCTCCCGCGCGCCCGAACTCCGCGTCGTAGTTGCTCGTGCTCACGCTCACCGTCTCGATGGCGTCCGCGGAGGGGATGAGCACGGTGAGCAGGCCGCTCTTGTGGTTGTTGTCGATGCCATCGAGCATCACGTTGTTGGCGAGGCGCGGCTGGCCGTTGACGTTCGTGGACAGGCTGTCCTGCGAGTTGAAGAACTGGGAGTGCGGACGGAAGGGCCGGGTGGCTCCCGGCACCGTGACCATCAGCCCCTGGAAGTTCCGGTTGAAGGACAGCGGAATCTCCGTGATCTGCTTGCTCTCGAGGATGCGGCCGGTGTCGGCGCGGTCGGTCTGGAGAGCCGGGGTCTCCGCCACCACCGTGGCCTCTTCGGTGAGCTGCCCCACCTGCAGGCTGAGGTCGACGCGGACGGTCGTGTTCACGTCCACCTTCACGCCGTCGCGCGCGGTCTTGCGGAAGCCGGGCATCTCGACGCCCACGCGATAGGTGCCGTCCTTGAGGTTGGAGAAGATGTAGTTGCCGCTGGCGTTGGTCTGGGCGGTGCGGGCGATGTTGGTGCCCGTCTCCGTGACCGTCACCGTGGCCCCGGGCACGCCGGCGCCCTGCGCGTCCACCACGGAACCGAGCAGGGTCCCCGTCACGGCCTGGGCCGAGGCCGGGCGCGGAGAAACGAGGACTAACGGGATCAGGACGGCCGCCAGGACCAGCGCCCGGTGCAGGTGTCGAGAGCTCATGCCTTCCTCCTCCAGGCGCCCGGCCCAAGCGCCGGCCCTCGGTCGAGGGCCCGCGAGGGAGCCGTGGCCAACCGGCTGTGCCTGTGTCTGTGCGCGTAGCGTATGCCGCCCGCGCGCGATGTCAACTGGCCGGCGGCCCTTTGTGTGTCACACTCCCCCGACCGCCGCCCCACTTCCCCGGAGGCTGGCCATGCTCGATCGCCGCTCTTTCCTCGCCCACGCCGGCGGCACCGCCGCCGCCCTTCTCGCCGTCCCCGGCCTTCGCGCCGAAGATGGAGCGACCGCGCCCGCGCCCCTGCCGTCGCGCGATCTCTACCTCCGCGACGAGGAGGCTTACTGGACCGAGATCCGCAAGCAGTTCCTCATCCCCTCGGACGAGGTCTACCTGAACAACGGCACCGTGGGCTCCTGCCCCTGGCCGGTGCTGCGCGCGGTCTTCGACGGCTACCGGGAGACCGAGCGCATGGCCCAGGACGATCCCGAGGACTACCCGATCTGGGGCTACGGCCCGTGGAACGAGTTCCGGGATCCGCTCGCGAAGTTCATCGGCTGCTCGCGCGACGAGCTGGCCCTGGTGCGCAACGCCACCGAGGCCAACAGCTATATCGCGAACGGCATCGACCTCAAGCCGGGCGACGAGGTCCTGATGAGCGACCAGGAGCACCCGGGCGGGGAGCAGCCCTGGAACCTGCGCGCCAAGCGCTACGGGGTCGTGGTCAAGAAGTTCGTCCTCCCCCTCCCGCCCGCGAGCGCGGCCGACATCCTCACCCGCGTGGCCGATGCCATCACGCCGCGCACGCGCGTCCTCTTCGTCAGCCACATCACCACCACCACCGGCGTCGTCCTCCCGGTGAAGGAGCTCTGCGCTCTGGCCCGTAGCAAAGGCATCCTCTCCGCGGTGGACGGCGCGCACGTCGTGGGAATGATGCGCCTCGACGTCCGCGACCTGGGCTGCGACATGTACACGTCGAGCCCGCACAAGTGGCTGCAGGCCCCCAAGGGCTCCGGGTTCCTCTACGTCCGCGACGAGGTGATCGACCGGCTGTGGAACACGATCGCGAGCAGCGGGTGGGACGAGCCCAAGCTGCGCGCGGAACGCTTCCAGCGCATCGGCTCCTCCAACGTGCCCGCGCTGTGGGGCCTGCGCGCGGCCATCGCCTTCGCGGAGACGATCGGCCTCGACCGCATCGAGAAGCGGCACCGGGCGACGTGCGACTTCCTGCTGGCCGCGATGGTGAAGCGGGGGGCCCAGTCCTGGACCTCGCCCGACCCCGCGCTCCGCTGCGCCATCGCCACCGTCAACGTGCCTCCCATCGCGCGCATGGAGCTGGAGAAGTGGATGTGGACGCGACACAAGATCCGCATCCGCGGGGGCGAGCCTTCGAAGCTGCGCCTGTCCACGCCGTACTACCTCCTGCGCCGGGACGTGGACCGGTTCCTGGAGACGTTCGACGCCTACGCGGCGGGGAGGACGACATGATCGGCCTGATCGTCCTGGCCGCGGCCACGCTGGCCGCGACCGCGGATCCGGCGCCGCCCAACCAGCTCACGCCCGCGGAGCAGAAGGCGGGCTGGCGCCTCCTCTTCGATGGCAAGACGACCGCGGGCTGGCGCGGCTTCAAGAAGACGGACTTCCCCAAGGACCGCTGGGTCGTGAAGGACGGCGCGCTCGCCCACATCCCCACCGGCACCGGCGATTCGCAGGGGGGCGGCGACATCGTGACCACCGATAAGTTCTCCGACTTCGACCTGCGCTTCGACTGGCGCATCGCCGCGGGTGGCAACAGCGGCCTCAAGTACTTCGTCACCGAGGACCGCGAAGGGCCGATCGCGCACGAGTACCAGGTGCTCGACGATGCGCGCCATCCCGATGCCCAGGTGGGCCCGCATCGGCAGGCGGGCGCCTTCTACGACGTCCTGCCTCCGGCCGCGGACAAGCCGCTGCGGCCGGTGGGCGAATGGAACCAGTCGCGGGTCCTCGTTCGCGGCAACCACGTCGAGCACTGGCTCAACGGACGCAAGGTGCTCGAATACGAGCTGGGCTCGCCCGAGCTCAAGGCCGCCATCGCGAAGAGCAAGTTCAAGGACGTGGCAGGCTTCGGAACGAAGTTCCCCGGCCATATCCTCCTGCAGGACCACGGCGACGAGGTCGCCTTCCGCAACATCAAGATCATGAGCCGCGCGCCCTAGGGCGCGACGCCGTCATCCCATCGCCGCCGGAACGTCTTGCCTTTCGGGCGAGATGATGTTATTTCGGAGTCACTTTTTCCTGACGCAGCCGTTCGTGCGCCGGCGGTATGGAGCGTTCCACCCATTCTCCGGCATTCGCCAGGCCGCATGGCCAAGGAGGAGAGATGTCCACATCCGTGCAGTCGAGGATGCGGTGGGTGGCGTGCCTGGTCGCGCTCGCGCTGGTCGCGCTGGCCGTGCCCGCGCAGGCCCAGTTCGATACCGGACAGATCAACGGCTTCGTCCGTGACTCGCAAGGCGCCCCCATCCCCGGCGCCACCGTCCGCGTCATCAACGAGGGCACCAAGCTCGAGAAGACCTACACGACCGACACCAGCGGGTACTACATCGCGCCGACCCTCCAGCCCGGGAAGTACCAGGTCGCGGTGGAGCTGACGGGCTTCCGCAAGTACGCCAAGACGGGCATCACGGTGGACTCCGGGGCCAAGATCGGCGCCGACGCCGTGCTCTCCCCTGGAGGCATGGAGGAGACGGTCACCGTGGTGGCGGAGGCCACGCCGCTGCAGACCAACACTGGCCAGGTGGCGAAGACGATCGAGAGCAAGCAGATCCAGGACCTGATGCTCAACGGCCGCAACCCCATCAACCTCGCGCTGCTCAAGCCGGGCGTGCGCGGGGGGGCCGGGGGCAGCCTCAACAGCTTCCAGCCCGACAGCCTCAGCGACGGCGGCTTCATCATCAACGGCAGCCGGACGGACGAGAACCTGGTCACCATCGACGGCGCCATCGCCACCCGCACGCGCGCGGCGGGCGCGATCATCGGAGCCGTCAACGTGGACACCGTGCAGGAGATCCAGGTCCTGACCGCGAACTACATGCCCGAGTATGGCCGCTCCGCGGGGGGGCAGATCCGGTTCGTGACCAAGGGCGGGGGCCGCAGCTTCCGCGGCGACCTGTTCGAGTTCAATCGCCGCCCGGGCCTGGACGCGAACTCGTGGACGCGCAAGCAGAGCCCGCTCCCGCAGGTGAAGGACCAACCCGCGCCCTACACCTTCAACCAGTTCGGCTTCGACGTCGGCGGGCCGGTCTACATCCCGGGCAAGTTCAACACCGACCGCAACAAGCTCTTCTTCTTCCTGGCCGAGGAGTGGATCAACTACGACCGCGACGAGGTCAGCACCGGCATCGTGCCCTCGGCGGCGATGCGGCGCGGCGACTTCAGCGAGCTGCTCAGTCCCTCGAACCCGTTCTACGGGCGCACGGTCGCGATCAACGATCCGCTCACCGGCCAGCCCTTCCCGGGAAACATCATCCCCTCGAACCGGCTCAGCCCCAACGGCACGGGCCTGCTCAACAGCTATCCGCTCCCGACGGAGGGCTTCCACCTGGGGGCCACGAACTGGCTCGGCGTCAGCCCGCGCCCCAGCCGCACACGGAAAGACACTCTCCGCCTCGACTTCGCGCCCAATCCCCAGAACACGATTTCGTTCCGCGGCTCGCATTACAAGTACAAGGTCACCGACGCCTTCTTCGGGACCTTCGCCAACGCGCGCCGCGACTGGGACCGGCCCAACGATACGGCGTCGCTGAGCTGGACGAGCACGTTCAAGTCGTCCTGGATCAACGAGGCGACGGCGGCCATGGCGCGCGAGCGCGTCTTCATCGAGATCTGGCGGGGCACGGACATCTTCCAGCGCAGCAAGTACGGCATCAACTATCCCTTCATCTTCCCCGAGAGCAAGCTCATCCCCGACAAGATCCCGACCATCACCGTGGCCGGCCTCTCGGAGATGGACGGCGGTCCCTATCCCGCCTACTCCGCGGGACCGATCTACACCTTCTCCGACAACCTCACCCACGTGCGTGGCCGTCATACGTTCAAGGCCGGCGTCTTCATGGAGTACTCGGGCGAGGACGACATGGACCAGATCAACGTGAACGCCCAGCCCGGCGACACCAACAACCAGAACGGGCGATTCCAGTTCACGGACACGCGCGCGGGAGGCGCGGGCAACGCCATCGCCAACACCGCGCTCGGACTGTTCACGAACTACGGCGAGATCGGAGCCAAGTCACGCACGGAGTGGCGCGCGTTCGCGGTGGACGCCTTCCTGCAGGACTCCTGGAAGGTGAGCAGCAACTTCACCGTCGAAGGCGGCCTGCGCTACATCTACTGGCCGCCCTGGCACGCCAAGCTCAACAACATCGCGATGTTCGATCCCGCGTTCTACAACCCGGCCGCGGCGGCCACGATCGATCGGAAGACGGGCGCCATCCTCGGCGGCGACCGCTTCAACGGAATCGTGCTCCCCGGCAACGGATTCCCCTCCGACGCCACGGGCAAGATCGAGGCCGCGGGCAACCCGGCCTACCAGCGCCTGTTCCACGGCTTGCCCGAGGGGTTCTCGGAGACGCACCCGTTCGTGTTCGAGCCGCGCCTGGGCATGGCCTATCAGATCAACAACAAGACGGTGCTGCGGCTGGGCGGAGGGATCTTCCACCAGAGAGTCCTGCTCAACGACTCCACGCTGCTCGGCGGCAACCCGCCCATCCAGTTCAAGGTCGGCGTGACCAACGGCGTGGTGGACCAGCCCACGGGGGCGACCAACGCGACCTTCCCGTTCATCATGACCATGCAGGATCCGGTCTTCAAGCATCCGACCGCCTACGACTGGAGCGCTTCCTTCCAGCGCGAGCTGCCGCTGCAGATGGTGGCTGACGTGAGCTACGTCGGGCGGATGGGTCTTCACCTGCCGCGCGAGCGCAACATCAACCAGCTCCAGCCCGGGACGACCTTCGCCAACCCGGGTGTGGCGCCGGACTCGCTGCGTCCGTTCCTCGGTTTCGGCGCCATCCGGCTCTCCGAGAACTCGGGGCGCTCCATCTATCACGGCCTGCAGGTGAACCTGGAGCGGCGGTTCAGCCACGGCCTGGGCTTCGGTGTGGCCTACACCCTCTCGAAGCTGCGCGACAACGCCTCCGGCAAGCGCGACATCCTGTACAACGCATACGACGACAGCGGCTACTGGTCGGTGTCGAACAACGACCGCACCCACGTGTTCAACGTCCACTACATCTACGAGCTGCCCCTCTGGCGCAAGCAGGACACCCTGGTCGGCAAGCTCCTCGGCGGATGGCAGGTCTCGGGTGTGACTTACTTCCAGTCCGGCGCACCGCTCTCGATCTGGCGCGGTGACGACTACGCGGGCGTCGGTGACACCACGGCGCAGCCGTGGGACCTCGTGGGCGATCCGACGGTCTCGAACCCCCAGTTCTCACAGGGCCGCACCGTGGATCAGAACTTCTGGTTCAACCCGGCGGCCTTCAAGCGGCCCGCGAACGGGACGTTCGGCAACGCCGGCCGCAACCCCGACGGCCTGCGCAGCCCGAGCTTCCAGAACTGGGACATCGCCCTCTTCAAGAACTTCCCCATGGGCGGGTCTCGCCGTATGCAGTTCCGTCTGGAGGCCTTCAACTTCATCAATCACCCGAACCTGGGCAACCCCGCCGGCGGCAGCCCCTACGGCGTCGTCATCGATCCGGGCAGCGCCGACTTCGGCCGCGTGCTCACCAAGACGAGCGAGCGCAACGTGCAACTGGGGGTGAAGTTTAGTTTTTGAAGTGTTAAGGCAGGGGGGGGCACTCGCGCATCATCCGCGACGGGCGCTCGCGACCCCCCCTGCAACCCCCCTCGCACGTCGCCGCGCTGCGCGCGCCGCCGTGCTCTACGTGACACTTGGCCCGGACCGCGGGCTCTTCTCCCGCCTTCCGGGCCGTTCGTTTCTCTAGAGCTTCAGCTCCCACGTCTCCGAGACCAGGCCCTGGCCGAACTCGTGGTTGGGCTCCTGGCCCATGAGCTGGAAGCCCGCCTTCGCGTAGATGTGACGCGCGGGGTCGAGGATCGACTGCGTCCAGAGCACGATCTTCTGGTACCCCGCGCCGCGCGCGAAGCGCACGCATTCGTCCACGAGGCCCTGCCCCACGCCCAGGCCGCGGGCCACGGGCTCGACGAGCAGGAGGCGGAGCTTGGCGACCGTCTTCGACTTCGCGACCAGGAAGATCGATCCCACCCTTTCGCCGCCGAGCTCCGCGATCCACGCCCGCTCGCGCTTCGGATCGTGCTTCTCCATGAATCGCACCACGATCTCCGCCACCAGGGCCTCGAAGGGCTCGCCCCACCCCCACTCCCGGTCGTAGACCTCGCCGTGACGGTGGATCACCCAGCCCATGTCCCCGGCCCGCGGCGAGCGCATCCGGACGGGGGACGCGGGAGCGGCCTCTCCGCCGAGCAGGGTCTCGATCGTGCGCATGGCGCCGACCAGCCGCTCCTGATCGGTCACGGCCAGCGGCTGAAGTAGCGCGCGCACCTGGCGCGCGGAGGCCGCGTCCAGCTTCGCGAACGCCTGCCGGCCGCGCGGGGTCAGCCGGAGGAGGCTCTGCCGCCCATCTGCCTTCGAGGGCTGGCGCGTGAGGAGGCCGCGCCGTGCGAACGCGGAGAGGATGCGGCTCAGGTACCCGGCATCCAGCCCGAGCTCCTGGCCGAGCGCGGTGGCCGTCGGCGCCTCGCGGTGCGCGAGCTCGTAGAGCACGCGGGCCTGGGTGAGGGAGAAGGGGCTGCCGAGCAGCCCCTCGCGCAGGACGCCGATGCGCCGCGTGTAGTCGCGGTTGAAGTGCCGCACCGCCTCGACCCGTGCCCTCTCGCCCATGCTCGGCCGGAGTCTGCACCAAGATACTTGACTCCGTCAAGTAGTTTCGGCCCGGCAGACTTCGTGGCATCCTTTCCGGGCATGCCTGCCGCCGGCGCCCTGGCCGCACCGGCCACCCTCGCCCTCGCCAGCCTCCTCCTCGCCTCCCCCGCCCGCGCGGGCGCCGCGGAGGGGCCGGACCACGCCGGGGTCCTCGGCAACTACGCGATGGACCGCGACGCCTCGGGCACGAGCTGGCAGCCGGAGGCGGCGGAGATGCCCGGGGTGCACGCCTTCCCGGGCGCCTGGCGCGTGATGGTCCACGCCGGACTGTTCGGGATCTTCACGGACCAGGGCGGGCCGCGCGGAGGCAGGCAGGGATTCAGCACGAACATGGCCATGGCCGCGGCCAGCCGCAGGCTGGAGGGCGGGATGCTCACGCTGCGGGCGATGGGCAGCCTGGAGCCCCTGATGGGGCCGAAAGGATATCGGCTCCTCCTGCAGACGGGCGAGACGGCCGACGGCCGCACGCACCTCGTGGACCACCAGCACCCGCACGATCTCGCCATGGAGCTGGCCGCCATCTACTCGCATCCGCTGGGGACGCGGGCGAGCGCGTTCGCCTATCTCGGGTGCCCCGGCGAGCCCGCGGTGGGGCCCGCGGCCTTCATGCACCGCGCCTCCGCGGCGGAAGTGCCGGTGGCGCCGCTGACCCATCATTGGCTGGACTCCACGCACATCTCGTTCGGAGTGGCCACCGCGGGCCTCGTGTGGGGGCGGGCCAAGCTCGAGGCCTCCGCTTTCAACGGCCACGAGCCGGACGCGGCGCGCTGGAACGTCGAACGGCCCCGCTTCGACTCCCACGCCGCGCGTCTGACCGTGAACCCGCGGCCATGGCTCTCCGCGCAAGCCAGCGCGGCCGAGCTCCGAGGGCCGGAGATCCTCCACCCGACGATCGACGTGCGCCGGTACACGGCCTCCGTGAGCTACGCGGGCACGGGTCGTCTCCGGACGCAGGCCACTCTCGCCTGGGGTCGCAACGTGCGGAGCGCGGACCTGCCCACGAACTGCCCCCTGGCGGCGAAGGCAGGGGCGCTGGTGGCGTCCTGCGCGGCCGCGAGCCCTCCGTTCGCGCCCTCGCGCGTCTCGGACGCGCTGCTGGCGGAGGCGAGCGTCCGCCTGGGGACGCGCCACGGGGCCTTCGTCCGCGCGGAGCGCGCGGAGAAGGACGAGCTGTTCCCCTCCTACGATCCGTTCCACGTCCGCGTGTTCCCGCTGGTCGAGGTCCAGGCCGGCTACCGGTACGCGCTTCCCGTCCCCGGGCGCGTGAGCTGGGGAGTGGGCGCTTCGGGCGCGATCGCCCTCCTGCCGGAGTTCCTCGCCAACGAGTACGGGCGGCGTCCGCTCTCGTATTGGCTCTTCGCCAGCGCGCGGCTGCGCTGAGGCCTCAGCCGGCGGCCGCGACCTCGAGGTCGGCAAGGGGCGGCTCGATGACCCGGAGCGCTCGCCAGCGTCCGGCGCGGAACCGCCTCATCATCAGGATCCCGAGGAGCACGATGTACGCGGTGGCCGTCATCCAGGCCGCGTAGACGCCGCCTCCGCCCACGACGCAGACGAGATACGCCGGGGCCAGCATGGCGCCCCAGGCCAGGATCACGGTCAGGGCCAGCGTGTAGAACGTGTCCCCCGCCCCGCGCAGGGCGGCCGCGAAGATCACGTTCATCATGTCGAACAACGAGTACAAGGCGACGAAACGGAGCAGCACCACGGAGATCCTCTCGATCTCGGTGAACACCACCGGATCGGAGCCGGCCGCGTAGGGAAAGAGCAGGGCGTGGGGCGCGAGCAGGTAGAGCGCCCCGCACGCGGTCATGTAGACGAGGCTCATCCAGAAGGCGGACCAGGTGGCGCGCTCCGCGACGTCGGGCTGATCGGCGCCGAGGTACCGGCCCACCACCGCGCTCACCGCCACTCCCAGCCCCAGCATCGGCATGAACACGATCATGTTGAGGTTGAAGGTGATCCCGCTGGCGGCGAGAGGGGCGGTGCCACTGCGGCCCACGATCATCATGAAGATGGCGAAGGCCAGGATCTCGAGCGAGTACTGCAGGCCGCTGGGCAAGCCGTAGCGCAGCAGGCGCAGGAACAGGGCGGGATCGAATCGCCAGCCGGACAGGGTGGCGTAGGCGCGGCGGCAGGAAGGCCGCAGGATCAGGACCGCGAAGATGGTCGCGCCCAGGGCCTGCGCGACGACGGTGGCCCAGGCCGCCCCCGCCACGCCCCAGCGTGGGAAGCCCCCGCGGCCGAAGATCCAGAGCGCGTCGAGCACGATGTCGGCGGCGGTGGAGATGACGTTCACGGCGAGCACCACCCGCGTCTGGCCGCGCCCGGCGAAGAAGGTGGCGAGGGTGGCCATGAGCACCACCGGGAAGGCGCCGCGCATGAGGATGGTCGCGAACGTCACCTCGCTGCGCTGCACGGCCGGATCGTGTCCGGCCAGCGCGAAGACGGGGCCGACCAGGGGCGAGACGGCGGCGATGCGATGACCACGCCCGCGCCGAGCGCGAAGTAGAAGCCCTGCCACATCACGGGACCGATGCGCAGCGGACGGCCGGCACCCAGGTACTGCGCGATGAACGTCGTCAGGTACTCGCCGGTGCCGGAGAACAGCGCCATCACCGCCAGCGTCGTGAAGAGCCCGGTCACCGCGCCCGCCACCGCCTCCGCCGAGTACCAGGTCAGGAACAAGCGGTCGACGAAGGTCTGGACGGTGAACGACATGTGCGCCAGGATGAGCGGATAGGCCAGGGCCAGGACCTCGCGGCCGCCGCCGGGGCCGTCCCACATCTGGCGCACGACGCCGCGCGGGCCGCTGAGCATGGGCGCCCACTATAGACTGCGATACGATCGCCCATCTTCATTGTCCAGGAGGTCGCGCATGCGCAAGGTGTTTCTGGCCCTGTTCGCCGGCATGGTCATCGGCGTCCTCGCCTCGGCGCCGGGACACTCCGCCGCCGCCGTCATGGGATCGACCGCGGTCTCGTGGGAAGAGATCCAGGCCAAGCCGTCCGGGACCGGCGTCACGAAGGCCAAGCAGGTGTTCAAGGATCCCACCGCGACCCTCGACGAGCTCGAGCTGCACGTGTCCACCCTGCCCCCCGGCCAGTCGCCTCATCCGCCCCACAAGCACCCGGACGAGGAGATCGTCATCATCAAGGAGGGGACGGTCGAGGCCCTCGTGAACGGGGAGACCAAGCGCGTCGGCCCCGGCTCCGTGATCTTCCAGGCCGCGAACCAGATGCACGGCATGCGCAACGTGGGCGACGTGCCCGCGGTGTATCACGTCATGCGCTGGAACTCGCCGGGCATGCTGAAGGCCCGCGCGAACTGAGGCGGTGGAGGGCGAGTTGAGCGGAGCCGGCGATACGGGACCGGTCCTGTTCGAGGAACGCCAGCGCTTCGTGAACCGGACCCTCGGCTTCGTGCTCCTGGGCCTGCTCGCCCTGGCGACTCTCTTCGCCTGGCAGGACTTCAGGGCGCACCTTCCCGCGGGGCGTCAACTCACGATGTTCCTGCCCGTGGCGCTGGTGGCCGTCCTGCTCCTCGTCGAGCTGCACGTGACCGTGCAGGACGCCGGAGTCCGCATCCGCATGCTTCCGCTCGCCAACCGCACGATCGCGCCCGCGCAGATCGCCCGCTGGGAGGCGCGCACGTATCGGCCCATCCGGGAATACGGGGGTTGGGGCGTGAGGTTCGGCCCGCGCGGCCGCGCCTACAACGTCAGCGGCAATCGCGGCGTGGAGATCACGCTGGCCAACGGCAAACGTGTCCTGATCGGCTCCCAGCGCTCCGACGACCTGGCCGCCGCGATCGCCCGGATCGCGAAGACCTGACCGGCGCGAAGGTCAGGCCTTGGCGGCCGCCGCGCCCACGGCTTCGCCCAGCCAGCTCACGAGCTGCGTGTGGGGCACGTAGCCGGGCTGCTGCCGCACCACCTGCCCGTCCTTCATGACCAGGAAGTTCGGGATGCCGCGCACGCCGTAGCGCTGGGCCAGCTCCGGATGCTTGTCGGTGTCCACCTTCAACACGACGGCCTTGCCCGCCATGTCCGTCGCCGTGCGATGGACCTCGGGGGCGGCCATGCG
>WNFM01202097.1_pt2 | contig 18263 bp, 19 predicted proteins | sample 5400271 | NCBI WGS metagenome assembly WNFM01 (sample SAMN13153352, study PRJNA577476) | soil metagenome | isolation source: 60 cm saprolite on Douglas fir-dominated hillslope | place: USA:California | collected 2013-09-17 | reverse complement strand
ATGCGGTTTCCCATCAGGCTGTCCCCCTTTCTTGAATGATTCCTTTCTAGAATACCACACAGAATGCACGTTGGCTGGGCGCCTTTGCACACAGCCTCTCAGATGCTATGCAATGAAAGCGTCCCAAGGAATCGGCTCGATACACTCGTACCCTCCTGCGTTTTACCCCAGCTTATTGGCAATGCCGATTACAATCTGGCTGACGTTTCTCAACTGGTGGGCCTGAGACTCCCCACCAAAGCGTCTCAAATGAACTTCGCCACCAACGCTTCTATAAGAGGAGACGTGTCCACGCACGTCCGTGATCGTGAGCTGATCCGCGGCAGAAAACAGCCCGCCTCGTTGCAAGGCGACGGTATGTAGCGTGCGATAGGGCAGGCGGTAGCCGTGCCGATCGGTCCCTTGAAAGAGCAGCTCGTGGTCCGTGATGACGCCGTTGATCCACTCGTTCCTGGTGGTGAGGATGAGATCCCACGTCGGGACACGATACAGAGCGCTGCGCAGCCAGGAAGGAGGGGGTGCTGCAGCAGCCGGACCGCTGTGCCGTTCAAAAAAGGTGGGGAGCTGAGACGTGGAGATCATGCCGGCTTCAATATCGTAAATGGCGCTGATATCAGCCAGCTCGGAAAAGCCCACCACGGGGATGATGTACACCTTCTTGCAGCGCGCATCGATGGTACACAGATAGTCCTTGAGATGGTGAATGAAGTACCTGGTCTTTCTCAGGGGATTGCGATGTTCCTTGAGAAAAATACCCTCACCGTAGTTGCCGACTTTCTCCTGTATAATGATGGAGTCATCGAAACCCTGGAGCGGCGGGTGCGAGAGAGGCCCTCTGGGCGGCGATATCTGCCCGACACGCTCCCTTGGTGGGTAATACAGGCAACCTTTGTAACGTTTGATCTCTACGCAAAACAGGTTGCCCTGCGTGTAGATAAGGAAATCACTTTCCAGAAACAGTCCCGGTTTGGTGGGATGAGGAATGATGGGATTATTGATGCAGATGGCCTGCCCGTCGTCAAGGATTTGCTCAGCGTACAACTCTCCCAGGGCACCGAAACGGGATTGCTCATCCAGTTCAATCGTTGATAGCGTGTGAAAGGCCCGCGTGATCCGTTGGAAGAGGGACATAGCTCCGCCCGTGCTCCTTCATTGCTCGACACTGTTTCCCTGTATGGAGAAGCAGCGGAAAGGGACACACACTCCGGGAAGACAACGACATTTGTGTTCGCGATGGCGGCAAACGTGCTGCTATTCCAGAGTATATCATAACATCTCATCTGGTTGCGCAGGAAACACCAGAGAGCTGCTTCACATGATGCGTTCCTGGTGCCTCCTCACCACACCAATTTTCGCAAGGGAGCCTTCTTCCTCACAGGTCTGGTGCGCGTGCCTCTCGCGATGAACTCTCCTCGGACTGAGAGGCAACCAGGATCGCCTGCTGGATAAGGACGAGAAGCTCCCGGATATGGAAGGGCTTCTGGAGCACGCGTTCCCTCACCCCCAACTCTGCTTGCACCTGCTTGCTTGTTGTCAGCACGATGATCTGCGGCAGCATACCGCCGACGTCTCGCCAGCCGATGCGTAGGTGACGTAAGAAGTCTGCTGCCTCAGTCGCGCCGAGGAGACTTAGATCGAGTAGCAGCACTACGGGGAAGTCTCCAGATGGCATGGCTTTGTCTTTCCAGGTAAGGGCAGCATGCCTGCCGTCACACATCGTGGTACGATACCCCGCTAGCTGCAGCGTCCAGCGGAGCAGCTCCTGGATCACCGGTTGATCCTCGGCGATCAAGATGTGAGGCGCAACAGGCATGGTATCTGCTCGTGGCAGCTCTGTGCATCTGCCTGCGTTGTCAGTGTCAACATTTACGGCCGTCATTGTGTTTTCTTTCTTCTCTATGGAAGCAAAGCCAATCCTGCTGAGCGCAGCGTGCATTCCTCTGCGAAGAAGGCTCGCTCACGCAGGAGCCACTGCCGCGTTTAGTCGTTCCTCTTCTGGTGCCTCGACCGAATGAGCTGCGCTTGCCCACAGACACAGATCAGGATCGCCGCACCGGTCCACTCCAGTGAGGCGATCACTGCGTCGACTTGTGAGAGTGGCACATACAGCCGGGCCTTGCACCTCACACAATGCAGCTCCATATCCACCACCTCTTCGGTGCCGGAGCGCTTCTCGCTCGTCATGCAACCTCCTGCTTGCTGAATGGCTCCCGTCCGTCTCTCCTCACCTTCGCACCCTCCTCATGCATGAGGAAAGAGAGAGCGATGCTCTGCTCGACATGCAGCTTGTGCGCCTCATCAAGGCAGGCGAGATAGCGCGCCGGAGGCATCGACGCGAGGTCAGTGACCAGGCAGACATGCCATTCCTGCGCGTCTCTGCTCGCATGGACATGTCCAAAGCGGCAGAGCATCTCATAGCCCTGGCGCTCCAGCAGGTGCTGTGCATCAGTGACGGAAAGCTGCTGCTGTTCCTGAGCGCTTGTCTGCATCATGGTTCCTTTCCTGATGGTGGTGTGCTTCTGCGTGTTCCTGCTCGGCGCATCGTGTCGTGTCTCACTTGTGAGAAAGGCTTGTACTCCCAGGCCACCAGTCCAAACGAGACACTGGTTCTTCCCCTCCTCTCTCACCACAGCAAACGCCTCGCTTCCCTGCGCCAGGCGTCGGATGCGCTATTCACCCGGCTCACAACCTACCGTTGTCCATAGACCAGGTAATACTGATAGCTGGTCTGATAGCGATCGCCCTTCGCTGCCAGTTCTGCCAGGGTCGCATCAAAGGCCTCTGGGGGAAGAGAGAGGTGCGCGCACAGCAGAGACTTGAGCGCGGGGAAGCCTGCCAGGATGTTCTTTTCCAGCAACGCACCCGCGTGCCCGCCCCATTTGCCCACCGGCACCTGCAGGGTGCGCATCTGTACGTCACGCAGGTGCGCATCAAGCAAGAGGCGGCCTAGACGCTCCATGAGCGAAGTGTCGAAGCCCCTGGCGCGGCTGGCTTCGCGCCACCGGGCCAGGAAGCGTTGGGTGGCCGGCCCGGCGTTGTGGAAGACATCGCCACCCTCGAGGAGTTCCACGTAGCCGTCGGGGCGCGTCACCCGCACCAGTTCGCCGACCACCAGAGGCCAGTGCACCGCCGGGATGGCCAGCACCAGGAGTCGCTGGTGCGTGAAATCGAAGCTGCGATCGGCGAACGGCAGCCCGTCGAGCAGATTCGCCCGCACAAAGCGCGCAATCGGCGAAAGCGCTTGCGCTGACTGAGGAGGTGGCTCAATGTCCAGTCCGACCACCTGTGCTCCGGGAAAGGTGCGCGCCATCTCGATGACCCAACGCCCCGTACCGCAGCCCACGTCCAGGATCGAGGCGAGATCGCTGCGCAGAGGTGAGGCATGATTGCCATGCAGGATGCTGCGGATGAGATAGAACTGGAAATCCAGACGCTGGGTTTCCAGCACATCTTTGGGCAGCAGATAGGGCACTTGGGAGAGATGCCGCCGCCCGTCACTCACGGGAAGTGAAGCGTTAGAGGGTGTGTTGAAGCGCTCCCAGGACCATTGCCCACCTGGCAGGTGCCTTGTGCGACGTCGAAACCGGCCAAAGACGCCCATCCCTTCTCTCCTTCTCCGCCCTGATTACAAGGCTTCCAGCGTTTCCGCCAGCATCCTGGTGGCTTCCTGCTCCCCCACCAGGTGCTGCAACGTCTCGTGGTAGGTGCCCATCTGTTCCATGCGCCTGGTGATGAACGCATGTTTGGCGCTGCCATAAGCCAGGCCGGTCAGCCCGCGCATGGCGGCTTCATATTCCTCGGCGATGCGCTGGCGCAGGCGGGCAATCTCGCTATGGTTCTCCGGTGTGTTCATGAACGGGTTCCATCCTTCTTTCTGCTTTGTGCTCCATATTCACTTGTCCCTCATGTTAGCGAGAGGGAAGACCCCTGCTGGCGGGTGAGCGTGCGCTGTGTCTTCCGATGAGACCATCTCTTGCCCTCCCTGTCTCATAGCTCCCTCGGGGCCGGGTACTGTCTCCTCCAGAGCGGTCCGGATCACCGCAACAAGCTGGTCGATCTTGAAGGGCTTGGTCAGATAGGCATGCGCGCCCACGAGCCGCCCTTTGAGCCGGTCAAGCACCCCATCGCGTCGCGAGAGGATCACCAGCCTGGTGCGCGCCAACGCCGGCCTGACCTTGATCTGTTGGATGACCTGGTAGCCGTCCAGCTTGGGGAGACCCACATCGACCACCACGAGGTCAGGGATGCGTGCCTCCGTCGTGTTGAGCCAGCACAAGGCCTCTACACCATCCGGGAAGCTCTTCACCTCGTAGCCCGCCCGGTGCAGGCAGGTTTCCAGGATTCTGCGCATCACGAGCGAGTCATCAATGACCATCACAAACGCGCTCATTCTTCTTCCCTTTCGTCGTCGTCGTGTCTTATGGGAATCTTCTCGCTCTCTCTAGGACTCCTCGTGCTGCACCCATGCTTGCCCGTTGCCTCGTGTTGAGGCATGCACAACACACAGAGGCTATCCTACCTGCGCCTGTTCACCTGATGGTGACAGGAACTTACGGAGGAAGGCGCAAGATGTGACGACAGGGGCGCCACTGCCTGCAAGCCGGAGGCAACCCGGAACACAGGAGATGCGTCGAAAGCTCCCTGCTGTGTGCGAAATTCAGTCATCATTCCTCGCCTCCTTCCACGAGATGGCGCCGGAGAACGTGATAAAAATGTACCACTGGTATTCGTGCGCGGACGCTCTGCCCGCAGAAATAAATGCCGGGAAAGGTCACGGACGCGGTGCCCACGCTCGCAGGAGGAAGGACAGTCCGCAGAACTCACGGCTGGCGAGCTCTCCTGCGAGTTGGTCGCATAAAGCGGCGTGTTCCATTTCCTCGATCACCCCGGTGCGCAGCAGGAACGGCTTCACCTGTTGAGCAAAGCGTCTCGCCTGACCCATGAACCCCGCGTGGGCTGGCTGCCCTGCCGACACCTCAACCGCATACGCCGTTTCGTGGATCACACGCTCGTCGATCCCCCAGATGCTGTACAGAGGTCTCTCGCGTTGCGCGCCATAGCCCACGTCGCGCAGCCAGCGGCCCAGCATCGGGGTGATGCCCAGGTGATGGCGTTTGTACGAAGAGCGATCAACTCCAGTCTTCCCTGCGCGTGCAGCAAAGAGTTCTGCCCATTCCCACATCCGTTCGGGGATAAAGCTCTGCCCAACCCGCTGCAAGGCCTCGCAGACCAGCGAGGTCAGGCGCTCGAACGCGGGACTATTCGTGATCGGCAGTTCAGCCTCCATCCAGCACAGCATGCCGCCTGGGCGACAGAGGGCAGCGCACGCCTGCGCAAGCGCGGGATAGTTCACTGTCAGGATGTGCCGACCGAGCAGGCTGAGATGGACGAGGTCGAAACTCGCCTGTGGAAAGAGCGTGGGAGGAATGTCGTCGATCTCGTGCACGAGGAAGGCGACCTGTGCGAGACCGTCTCGTTGTGCCAGGGCGTTGGCCGCTTTCACCAGGAGCACGTCCTGATCGATACCGATACACTGGAGGTCGGGATACAACCGCGCCACTGCGCGCAGCCATTCACCGGCCCCGCAGCCGATTTCCCACCGGCCCCGCAGCCGATTTCCAGGACGGAGCGAGCGTGAGTCAGGTCGCATGTCGCGAGCAGTTTCCCGGGCAGCAATTCGCCCATCTCCTCGACGATGACGCGCTGAAAGCGAATGTCGTCGTAAGCGTTGCCTGTCAGTTCTTCATGCGATACCACTGGCGTTTCCCCCTGTACCATCTCTTTCATTCCCATTGAGCATACCAACCCCAAAGGGGCGGTTCTGTGGCAGCGCCGGACGTGGGGCGGAAGACACCGGACAGCAGAGGGACGGGAGAGGGACGTGCAACCGGGCCAGGATAGGCTGTGTTATAATGCGGAAAAGGCGAGTCCCTCACATGAGCTACATCGATTTGCGGAGGAGCATGGTGAACAAGCCGGTCATCAGCCAAACGAGTATCATAGTGGACATGTCGCAGGGCAGCGACACCTCGGCTCCGCTCCTGCGCGTGTACACCTTCGGTGCGTTTCACCTCGACTGGCAGGTCCCTCCCATTACGACCGAAGACGTATGGAAGAGCCGTACATCAGCCCGTACACTGTTGAAGCTCTTACTGTGCGCGCCAGGGCGGCAGGCTTCCAGGAGCCAACTGGCGGGCATTCTCTGGCCGGAAACCGACGAGGACAAAGCGCGTGAGTCCCTGCGCTCGGCCAGCAAAGTGCTGCGCAAGGTCCTGCGCGCAGCCAGCGGCGAGGAATTGCTGGAAAACCGCAACAACAGCACGGTCCTCAAGCTGGCCGAGCAGTCCCGCCTGTGGATAGATGTCGATGCTTTTGAAGACCTGGTAGCCCAGGCAAGCCGGGCAGTTCCACCTGACGAGGCGCTGTCGCTCTGGCGACAGGCGATGGACTTGCTGGTCGGCGAGTTTCTGGCCGACGACCAGGGAAGTGAGTGGATGGGCCATCGTTGGATCAAACTGCGGCGGCAGGCACTGCGCATGGCCCGTAGTCGCATGGTTCGTCACCTGGCCGATCTCTATCTTCAGCACGGACAGATTAGCCTGGCAGAAGAGGTCTTGCAACAGCACATGCTACGCTTCCCTATCGACCAGGACGCGCTCTATCGCTTGCTCTTGCTCTTAGAGCGGCAGCACTGCTTTGAAGAGGCTCGTCTGCTTTATGAGCAGGCGAAACGCACACTTGAGGCCATGGGAAAGCAGCCACTTGAGGCCATGGGAAAGCAGCCAGCAAAGCACCTGAGAATATGCTACGAGCATCTCCAGAAGGCGGCACTTTCACCAAGACAAAGCGAACTTGAAGGAATCCACAGCGATCCGGTGCTCAGCACGCATAGCACTGTTGCCGGGAATCTTTTGACCTTTCGCGGTGATCCACTCACACTGCCCCAGACCGCCAACCTCTCTTTGTTGGCGCCTTCCCTCCTTTCGATCGATGCAGATGTGCTTACACGTATCGCGAGTGCCCTGGATACCCCATCGCTTATTGGGGAGAGGGAGGTCGCCTATTTAGACCAGCAAACCAGGTTGTACTGGTGTGCTCGCGAGGAGTCCGTTCTTCCCGCAGGCACGCTGTACACGCACGTCATCAGGCACAGCGATGACATCGCCACTTTCCTGGTGCGTTCGCTGCTGCCGACCGTGCGCCTTGCATTATGCGAGCTGGTCTGCCGGACCGTGCTGCTCGCAGGGATCCTGCTCTATGACATGGGACAGTACGAGCAAGCCCGGCAACACTACCAGCTCGCCTTTCAGGCCGCGGCTCAGGCGAATAACCCGGTGCTCCAGGCACTCGTCTGGGGCTGGATGAGCTTCACCTGGACCTATGCCAAACAGTACGCCGATGCCTTGCTCTGTGTGCAACAAGCCCGCTTTTTCGCCACGCAGACGCATGACCTGGTGGTGCAAGCCTGGCTTGGCGCAGTGGAAGCGGAGATCCAGTCCCATCTGCACAACCAGGAGGCATGCCTGCAAGCCCTTCGCGCCATGGAACGGGCCATCGGGGAATCTCCCTCCCAAGAGATCTCATACCTCTTCGAGTTTAATCCCGCGCTGCTCTTAGGATATAAGGGGGTCTGTCTCCAGCAATTTTATCAAAAGCACGAGCGGGCGACACGCTCCTTTTTACGCGAAGCCAAAGAAGCGTTAGAACAGGCCCTAAACAGCAATGCCCCGACAAAACGGAAACTCTATTATCTCAGCGATCTGGCGGAGGCCTATGCCCGCGAGGGTGAAGTCGAGAAGGCCTGCTCCTATGTTGCCCAGACGGTCCCCATCATCATGCAGGTCGGTAGCGGCTCGAAAACGATTCGCCAGCACCTGCTGCAGGCCCGTTCGCTCTTGCAGCCCTACGAACAGACCTCCTCCGTCCGGTCACTGGATGAGCAGATGGCACCCCTGCTGGCCCCTAAACGAGACGAAGAACGGTAAATCCCCCCAGCGATGATATGCCTAAAGCTCGGGATCAGTTAGGCAAGGTAGCTTATTCCTCATCGAGATCAAGTAGTTCTGGGCGCGTGTGAATGATATGGTCTGGATGCACCGAGGTTTCCTCTGGCAAGCCGCGCCTGGCAGGATCAAACCAGATGCCCCCGATGCCAAGTTGCTGGGGAGCGCCAACGTCCAATGTTAGATTATCGCCAACCATCCAAGCTTCGCGTGGCGTGATCTGAAGTTGCTCCAACGCGGCGAGGTAGATGCGTGGATCCGGCTTCGCCATACCGAATTCCTCCTCGATGAGAATGCAGTCGAAAAAAGGGGCGAGATGGTGGCGCTCGATTTTGCGGCGCTGGTAGGTGGCATTCCCGTTGGTAAGCAAGCCCAGGCGCTTCTTACCCGCTCGCAGCGCCTCTAGCGTTTCTATAGCGTGAGGGACAGGCGCAAGGTATTCGTCACGAAGTAGTTCATACGCGCGAACCATCTCCGTCGCCAACGTCATATCTCCTCTGTCGAGCTCCGTAAGCGCTGCTTGCACGGTCTCGGTGCGCACAGCAAAAGGATCCAGACGATCCCTGCGCTGCTTCTCCGTGTCACCTTCGATGTCGTTTCTGTAGGCAGCAATGCTCTCGCGGAGCGCGCGAAAAAGACTCTCGGCGGGGAGCTCCAGACGGGGAGCATATTGGAAACTAACTTGCTGCCAGGTCTGATCGGACCGCTGTGCTGACATCAGCAGCGTGCCATCCATATCGAACAGCACGGCTTTAGGAGCGTGAAGAACGCCAGTATTCATATTCAAAAGTATATCATAGCCTACAGCATTCTGTGTCTAATATGTGGATTTCAGCATTCACCGGCTCACCCGCGTTTTTCGTGATTCTGAGGCGAGAAAACAAGCATACAAAAGTAAAAGCATGCTACCAAGGCAGTTTATAGATGCCGATTCCTCAGATATGGTAGAACTTTCAAAGAAAATGAGAGTAAGCCAGTGAATGCTGAAATTCACCGGTAGGTTGAGGTGCTTTTTCGCCCCTACGACATTTCGCAACGTAAATATGTCTTTCTATTCACGATAGAGACCACTTTTTATCATCATGACTCCCAAAACTATTATCGCTTTTCTAATTGCCGCGCCTTCTGCTCAGCAGGAGTAATGACACATTTGTTCAAAGATGTGAGTAAGCTTCTTGTATCCTGGTAGTGATAGGTTGGCAGTACCCAATGATATCGTGTTCTGAGATCGTGAAACATCGCGTATTCGTGTCTGGGTTTTGCATGATCTTGAAGCAGGAGCGGTTGAACGGGCACGATGCATTGTGGGATAATAGTGGCTACTTCATGAGGTGCGCTACTGGGGTCGGTCAGATCGACAATGATGAATCGTGCCAGGTGCGCGAGTGTACTGACGGTCTCTGTTAAGTCTCGGCTCGCTGGTTTCTCAAAATCAAACAAAACAGGCAGGTAATTATACTTGCGTAGTTCGTTTCTGAGAGCATCCAAGACCTCTTTTCGCTTTGGGGTGAAACGGCCTAAAATCAAGACCACTTTAGAAGTAACTGTGTTAATGACGTTGCGAATGTCCCTGTTGTCGAGCAGAAGGTAGATGAACTGAGCAACCTTTAGATCATCAACCGTGATGACGGGCTCTTTCGGATCAGTGATGATTAAGTTTGACTGAGATGCTCCGTGGAGTTGCACATTCCAAACAGAGATGCCATAGATGGAACAACTCGTCAGGTTGGCTCCACGCAAATCTGTCTCGACCATGCTTGCCCTGTTCAGTTTCGCTTCTCTGCAATCCGCTTCCAGGAGGTTTGTTCGAAAGAGATTGGCTTCGCGGAGGTCGGCTCTGAAGAGATCAGCCCTGATAAGATTGGCTCCACTGAGGTTTGCGCCAATGAGGTTTGCTCCACGGAGATTTGCCTCGGAGAGATTTATCCCTCGCAGGTCTTCCTCACGAAAATTCACGCCACTCAGGTCTGGTTCTTCATCTGGATTATTTTTTCTCCATTGATTCCAGGTAGCTACCCCTTCATCAAGAATAATATCAACATGTTCTGAATTTGGCATGCCATTCCCTCCTCCTCAAGTGCCATTAATGTTGTGCGGAAAACAGATTTATTCCTTTACTTAATATGAACGTAAGAAGAGGTAGTTCACTCAATAAATAATAGGCGGCATAGTTATTTACTTCCCAAAAACCTTTGGGTGAACGTCGCAATAAAGCTGATTTCGATAAACAGGCCAACCACAGCCTCAACAGCAGCTAACCGGGCATATGTGTCACCAAGAGTAATATCCTGTGTGAAGAAACCTCGCCCATGAAAGCTGCTTACACTGAGTACTAACGCCTCATCCCATCTGAGGTGTGGCGCAACGAAGTGGGCATTGAGTAGATAGAGACCCATGAAGCCAAAGATGATGACAAGATACGCCATAATGCTACGCCCCGGTCGATAGCCGTAGCCAGCACGCAAAAAGAGAAACCACGAAAAGAGCCACCCTCCGAATTTTTGCAACCGTTGTCTAAGTGTTACTCCGCTCCGGGTCATCTGGAAAAACAAAACACTTTTCTGGAGGACTTGCGCACAGTAGGCAAAACGTGCTGCAACTTCATTGAGGCCTTGTGCTTGAAGCGCAACAGCAAGCTGGCGATTCGCTCTTACCGCCTTCTCATAATCTCGAAGTATCTCTTCGTCGCTTTTTGTTTTGGCATCCGATCCATCAAGTTGTTGTGCCCTGTACTCATCATCTAGTATTTTTACTTGTGTCCAATCGGCCATAGCGAGGTTGACGTCACTCCATTGCGTATCAAGCAAACGGGGGCCAATACGTTTTTCATCGGCTAATGAAACTCTTCCAAGGTAGGCACCCTCTAAATATGTTCCGGTAAGATTGGCTTGCTCTAAATGTGTTCCTAAAAGCATAGCCCCCCTCTAGATGAGTTCTAATGAGGCTTTCCTGATACAGGTCCAGGATGAGCAGAACCCCATTTACACTCAAGGCATCCGTCATTTTAGTGAGCATCGCCTCCAGTGGCAGGTGGTGCAGCGTGGCAATCGAGACGATGCAATCAAAGTGGTCAACAGGAAACTCCCAGAGCACTGCATCAGCCACTTGAAACTCACTATTCGCGTACTGCCGTGAGCGTTCTCGGGCCAGGCGGATCATCTGCGGCGACACGTCCAAGGCAAGCACAGGCTCGGCCCGAGTTGCTAAAAGACGCGCAAACGTTCCACTCCTGTATCCAAGCTCTACTACCTGGTGACAGTGCGGTGGGACTTACCTCAAAAGAAAACGATGGTAGTGGCTGTTATGGTCCCACTCTTCTCTTGAAAATGCTGCAAGTCGATCGAAATCCGCTTGTATCGGGGAATCACTGCGATCTGTCATGAGTTCAATATACTGACCTGCTAAGCCCAAAGCTGGCCGCAGGGACCAAGAGGCCACCGTAGCGATAGGCACACCGGAGCCGGGCTAACGGAAGGGACACGGTCGTTAATAACCTGTTCTTGATCTGAAAACCGACCGTGTAGTGGGGATGGTCAGTGAATATAAGGATAGTGAACAAACGCGATTGGCTTGGGCAACCCTTTCTGAGACGCTGATGAGCTATCATTCAGAGCTCCAGCTCTGGCCGCAGGCATATGGTCCTCATGAACTAGAGTTGTATCTGCGCCGTGTGATTATGAAGTGTGAACAAGTAACATTGCTTCATAGGGATGTGAAGCTGGAGCAGGTGTATGTTTCACTCCGAGCAGAAGAGATGAACCCAACCGAATGGGAGGCTGAACACCATCTCTACCTTGACGATGTGGCGGCAATTCAACGAGCGGGCCGGGCGGCCTCAGTTGCAGATCAGTATGCCGAATTTTCTCTCATCCGCAAAGCGATTACTCGTCACCCAAAGGTGCTCAAGCTTACCACACGTGACTGGAGCAAACTCTTTCGCCAGGAGGAGCCCGGCGCGCTCAGCCTGGACGATATCGTCCAGCGATATGCACATGTCGTGATTTTAGGTGATCCCGGTGCAGGGAAAACCACACTGTGCAAGTGGCTGGCTCTCCAACATGCGAGGGCACTGTTGCAGCATACCCCACGTGTCCAGATTCCTGCTAATCTCGTACACCCTGGCGCTCAGAAGAACACCTTGCTCGACTTGGGACCCCCCCGCCTGCCTATCCTTGTCCGTATTGCTGATTATGCTTACGCCCGCTGGGGGAAGGATTACCGGGATAATGAGTTACCACTGCACGATTTCCTCGGTGGGCATGAGAACAGGCTGTCTCTTCCATCCGCCTTGCCTCCAGAGGCAATCCGCGCACTTATTGCGGACGCCATTACACAGGGACAGGCGCTCATCATTTTGGACGGGTTAGACGAAGTGGCAGACCCAGACCAGCGCAAGACTGTGATGCAAGAGGTGCGACGTCACCTCATGCCTCCTTCGCCAGAAACACAGCCCGTCCAGAGTGTTTGGACTAATAATCATGTGTTGCTTACCTCACGGATCATCGGCTACCAATTCGATCCCCTAACTGACTTACCACATTACACCATCGAAGAAATGGATGAAACAGCCATTACGTCCTTCTGCCACAGCTGGATGAGTCACGTTGTTGTCTCCGATGACAGTGAAGCGGCAGAACAGGCTAAGCAGTTGAAAGAGGCTATTTTCACACATGCCCATCCTGGCGTGCGGGTGCTAGCCAGTAATCCCTTGTTGCTCACACTTATGGCTCAGGTGTATTGGAACAGTCCAAAGCGGATACTGCCCACGACACGGGTGGATCTGTTTGCGAAAGTATTCGACGAATTTTTTCATCAGCGAGAAGCCTATTGGAAGCGAGCAAGCATTCCGCAGTCCCGTCTCTCTCATGCCTTAGCAGCGGTGGCAGCTTATATCCATGTAAATGAGCCGACAGGCTTTGCTGAAGAAGGTGATATAGTTCACTGCTTACGCGATGTTCTCTCCAACGACGAGCAAGTCGAGGCACTGCTGGAGGCGGCCCGCGAGGTGTCTGGTTTTTTGGTGGCACGAGGTGAAGGTGTCTATGGCTTTCTACACCGGGCACTGCAGGAATATTTTGTAGCCCAGCATCTGGTCAACCAAACCGAGCAGGTGATTGTGCATCTGCGTTCACAGTGTTTGAATCCTCTCTGGCGCGAACCCATCGTCCTGGCAGTCGGTCTGATCAGTCAGCCCAACTCCCCGAACAGTAGGCGTCTCCTCACTGAGGCCTTTACAGCTTTGCTCGAAGCACCCGACCCTGCTGGGGATATGTTCCCCCGACGAACGCTGCTCGCGGCGGCAGCCTGTGCAGAATGTGAGCGCATTCCTCCAGGTATGGGCCAGCGCATCGCTGAGTCCTTGCTGGTGTACTATATTCAGCACCAAAGGCACGAGAGCCTGCCTGCTATTCGTGCGTCTATTCAGCGCGCTTTTCTGATCTTATACCGTAGTCCTGCCGCAAATAAAGAAATAGAAGTTGTCCTCTGTGCTGCTCTACAGTCTGGCGAACGTGACAGACGTTCAGCGGCAGTAAAACTCGTTCTCCAAACGGAATTGGCTTCTTCTGCCCTGGCCGAGGCACTGATACATGCCTGGACCTCGTATGCCGACCCGGCAGGATCATTACTGGTGGCTCTTGATAACATGTATCAGCGCCATCCAGAATGCTTTACAGATACTTTTCTGCCGATGCGGCGGACGGAGTTTACCTGGCTCTGGGAGCAGGCCAAAGAGAGTCTTGAACTACAGAATCTTCTGCGTACACTTTATGTACTGCCTGCCTCAAATGATGTGATTCCAGCACGGGTCAGCCGTGATTCCCCTCTCACAGCCTCTATCATGGATCTGCTTAAACATGGGGCAGGCTCGGAAGATCTAGCAACGCTGCGCCATTATCTACTCTCATTGATGGACCGACCAGGAACGGCTCATGCCCGCGACGCCGCACTGGCTCTCAGCGCGCTGGAAGATACGAGCTGGGTGCAGGTGTACATGCAATCGACCTCAGGGCAAGACGATCTCCATCAATCTGTTCTAGAGTCTCTTGCCCTCCTTCCAATCCTCGCCCGCGACCGCGTAGATGACCTTCGCATGCGCCCTGAAGCACGGGAAGTCGCTCGCACCTTCGCTTTTGCCCTCACCATAGGTATAGATCTCGACCAAGCTTTTACGGTCCTTAGCATACCTGAGAATCGCACCCTTCTTTGGCGCGACCTCGACAATATTCCTGCAGAGATGCAAGAAATAAGACAAGACATCGAGGTAGCATACCGCCCATGGGAGAATGAGGCAAAAACACGGTATGGTGTTTCTCCTTTAACGTGGGGACAAAATAAACGCTTGTTTTTACAGGCAATACGTGAGGCATGGTCAACCATGAAACACGCAGCTATACGATCACCTGCGATCTCCAGTCCTCCTCCTGAGATACCAATCACGCAGGAGCGTCTCGCTTTGCTGATAGAAGACCTCGCGGATGGAGATGATACCCGACGCGAGCATGCTCGCCAAGTGCTGCAGGGTCGACGCAAAGCATCGACCCTTGGTCGGGATATCATTGAGTCTCTAGCCATTCAGGCAACAAGACATGCTGATCGCCCCTGGATAATCAACCAGCTCGACCAAGCATTGCAGGCAATTCTGCATGACCGGGCCGACTGGATACACGCATGGATAATACAAGCAAACGCCTCTGAGGAGAGAAACTCTGCGCACACCATTCTGCGGTCGATTGGTCATACGAATCCAGAAGTCTTTAACATGTTAGTGGGAGCCCTGTCAGATGCAGCTCCATGGGTAAAGAAAGCCCTCCTGTACACGTTTCGTCGGCCTAACCTCTTAGAGCCAGACTTCCAAGAGCAATATCAGAGCTTACCAACACGGTTGCTGGAACACGTGCTGATCTGGTGGAAGCAGGAGACAGACACGGTCACGCGTGACGCGATAGTTCAAATACTTGTTGCCTATTGGCGGCAAAGGAAAAAGTTCCCGTTCGTGCAGCGAAGGAGAAATCCGCGCTACTGGGCACTCCCTGTATCGCAGTTACAAGAAACTTCCCTCGAAGTAGGCATGATGTTGTTGGACCTACTTCACAACTCTCCGTACCAGCAAACCAGTGCGACAACCTACATGGCACTGGCTCGGCTGGCCACCTACCAACCAGAGCTTGTTGAGCGCGCACGAGTACTATTCCTTCAAGGCATTCCCCACTCTGGGGCGACTGCCGCATTCGTTTGTTTAAGCGTGGAAGAGCAGTGGCGTGCAGCGGACGGCCCCGGCAAGGAAACAGGTGAATGGCGAGCTTATCTTGAAGAGACAGGACCGTCTCCTCGGCTCAATAGCCAAACTATTAGCAGTAGATTACTCAACAGGCTAGAAGAAGTGCTCTTTGATCCGACAATTTGTCTTGCAGCGCTCATCGATGCAGGCGTAAATGATGATGATTGGGATGATACCTATCATGGGGTGCTTGTCAGTGCAGCCCGCATGCATATGGAAAGGAGTACTGAACGTGATTCGGGCCAATTGGGTTTCTTGGTGACACGATTGCAACAGGCCGTAGAACATGAGGAGTGGGAAACACGTCGTATCGTTTTGGCAATCGTTGCTGCCTGTCTAGAAGTTATGCCGACAGCACTTCTGAATGCTGCTCAAGATAAACTCGAAGCTCTCCTGGTCAAGGGAGCTATGGATGAAACCAGCCCTGATGCGCGTCGGTTTGCACTCACTTCGCTCAGTTACTTACGGGTGGTAACACCAGCAATTCTTCCAGCATTACTGACAGGGTGTCTGGATGTAATGGCCGTTCGACGAGATACCATTGCAGCGGTGAAACGTTTCCAATCTATTGATAGAGATCTTTTACAGAAGCTGATTCCCTTCCTCACAGATAGTAGTGAGAGCACCGCATATGCTGTGGCAAACCTTTTAGGAGCATTGGGAATGTCGGCGGCAGGGGAATCGTCGGAACTCCGTGAGCAGATCGTGCACGCATTGGTCAAAGCGCTCAAGGAGCAAAGAAGGAAACGAGAAGTAGCTCCAGACAAACTTGAACATGCAATGTATTCGGCATTGGTGCAAGCTACAGGCTGGACAGAGTAAAATAGTGTGTTCTGTTCCTTAAGTTGAGTGAGGAGGTCCATGATGGCAACGTATATCGAATACACGCTGGAAGATGGCAGCACCCTGTTGATCGAAACAGATGAATCAACGGAGGGAGCCATCAAGGCCGCTGATGGCAGTGGCAATGTCTTTATCAAGGCGGGAACCAAGCTGCAAGATGCATTAGCTTCGATTCGTCAGTCAGTAGTGACTCTGCAACAGGGGTTGTCAGATTTGCAGGCCCATGATATTGAGGTAACTTTTGGCATCAAAACGGTGGGAGAGGCAGGACTGTTTGCCGTGTGCAAAGTAGGGGCAGAAGTGAACTACGAAGTCAAGCTTACATGGACAAAGAAGGAAGCATAGGGCTACAAAGTAATCTGTGTACCTTAAACGCTTTGTTTACCTGTAGTGATGTATAGTCCATTCCTTGGAAGATCCTGATCGGTGAAGAGGGTTTATGCGGGCACGTGAAGCTCGTGAGCATGCCATAAAATCTGTGAGCTCATGTGTGCCTCAGGGTCCAGAAGAAGCGCTTCTGTTCATCTCATTGTATAACCTCTGGTTCAATGAGCCAAAGAGCATGCATGAGCATATGGCAGCTCTCATAGCATGATCATTTATTATGTTCGTTCCTCACATGACGTGTTCACTTATCAGAAGCTAGTATGGAGAGGAAATCACGACAACAAATTAGTTCACATGGGTCAATTATACAGAATTCGGTGTGCATTCGGCCATGCCGAGCAGGATGGCGCAGCGCCTCTGCCCAGACGCGATCTTCCTGCCCGCGCGCTTCGACGTGTACCGGGCGGTCTCGCATGAGATCATGACCACCTTCCGTCAGCAGACCGCCCTCGTTGAACCGCTCAGCCTGGTTACGGGGAGTACAGGGCGATGGAGTCAGGAAAATCCAGGTGTTCCTGGGTACGCAACGTGCGGAACGTTGCTCTGCTCTCTTGCCCATTGTACACGAGGCACCTGCCAATTGCAAGTACTCGGCCTGTCAGGGAAAGGAACGCTGGAACGCTTTGCTTGCTCACACGGATGTGCTATACTCAGCATGTCTACTTCATTCTACACGCGTCTTGTTCAGCTGCTCACGTCTGAGCAGAGAGGTGGTGCGTATGCCACTGGAAGGACAGCACCTGGGTCACTATCGCCTGCTGCGCCTGCTGGGCAGCGGTGGCATGGGTGAGGTCTACCTGGCCGAGGATGCCCGCATCGGCCAACAGGTGGCCATTAAAGTCATCCGCAGCGAGGCCATTGCCTACCCGCAGAGCGAGAGCGCCAAAGAGGCCGCGCGGCTCTTCGAGCGGGAGGCCAAAGCCATCGCCCGCCTGGATCATCCCAACATCCTGCCCCTGTACGCCTATGGGGAGGAAACCATCAACGAGCAGCTGCTCACCTACCTGGTAATGCCCTACCGCAAAGAGGGCACCCTGGCCACCTGGCTCAGACGTCGCGGCGAGGCTGTCCCCCTCTCGCCCGCTGAGGTAGCGCCCTTACTCCAACAAGCCGCCGCGGCCCTGCAACACGCGCATACCCAGCGCGTGCTGCACCAGGATATCAAGCTCTCCAACTTCCTCATCCGAGAGCGCGATGACCAGCCCGAGCGGCCCGACCTGCTGCTCAGCGACTTCGGCATCGCCAAACTCACCAGCGCGACCGGAAGCTTGAGCCAGAGCATCCGGGGTACACCAACCTACATGGCCCCCGAGCAGTGGGATGGGCACCCGGAGGCCGCCAGCGATCAGTACGCCCTGGCCATCATGGTCTACGAACTGCTGGTCGGTCGCCCGCCCTTTGTGGGCAACCCGGGCCAGGTGATGCGCCAGCACTACCTCTCGCCCCCTCCCGCGCCGAGTTCGCTGGGTGGGCACCTGTCGCCCGCCATCGATGCCGTGCTCTTGCGCGCCCTCGCCAAGCAGCCTGAGGAGCGCTTTCCGTCCGTGACCGCCTTTGCGCGGGCCTTTCAGGAGGCGATGCAGAGCGAGGGAGAGTTGCATGCCACCCTGGCCATCAGCCGGGCCGAGGCCGAGAGCGGAACCACACGCGCCCTGACCTTACCAGGAGGACGACAGGTAAGCATCACCGTGCCTGCCGGAGTGGGTGACGGCACGACGCTGCGCCTGGAAGGGCAGGGGATGCCCTACTAC
>WNFM01353431.1_pt2 | contig 18264 bp, 17 predicted proteins | sample 5400271 | NCBI WGS metagenome assembly WNFM01 (sample SAMN13153352, study PRJNA577476) | soil metagenome | isolation source: 60 cm saprolite on Douglas fir-dominated hillslope | place: USA:California | collected 2013-09-17 | reverse complement strand
GTGGACCGCCACGATCATGTGCAGGTGCCGCCCGATGAGCCGAGCTACACGCTGCGACGCGTCTGGCTCACGGACGAGGAGGAGGAAGGGTACTACTACGGCTTTTCGAACGAGGGGCTCTGGCCGCTGTGTCATCTGGCCTATGTGCGACCCGCGTTTCGTGCGACCGACTGGCAATACTACGTGACGGCCAACACCAAGTTTGCCGACGCGGTGGCACAGGAGACGGGCCACACGGCACCAGTCGTGCTCGTCCAGGACTTTCACTTCGCGTTGCTCCCGAAGCTGATTCGAGCGCGAGTGAAGAAAGCCACCATCGCCCTGTTCTGGCACATCCCCTGGCCCAACGCGGAAACCTTTGGGGTGTGCCCGTGGAAGGAGGAGCTGCTGCTGCACCTGCTGGAGGCGGACATTCTGGGATTCCATACCCGCCATCACTGCCAGAATTTCCTGGCCACGGTCGATCGCTTCATCGAGTGCCAGATCAACCACGAGCAGATGACCGTCACGCATCAGGGGCACGTCTGCCGTGTCACGTCTTACCCGATTTCGATTGAGTGGCCACCGCGGTGGCTGACGGGCCTGGCGAGCCCGGCCGTGGCTCGCGAGAGGGCCATCCAGGCCTTCGGCATTGCCCCGGACGTGCGCGTGGGCCTGGGGATCGAGCGCTGGGATTTCACCAAGGGCATCCTGGAGCGCTTCCTGGCGCTGGAATCGCTGTTCGAGAAGGAGCCCAAATGGCGGGGCCACCTGACCTTTCTGCAGGTCGCTGCTCCGTCGCGCAGCAAATTACCTGTCTATCAGGCCCTGCAGCAACAGACGCTGGCGGAGGTGGCGCGTGTCAACCAGAAATTTGGCACGGACAGCTGGTGACCGATCGTCCTCATCGGCGCCCATCAGGCGCCGGCGCAGGTCTTCGAGCTGTATCGAGCCGCTGATTTTTGCCTGGTCAACAGCCTGCATGACGGCATGAACCTGGTGGCCAAGGAGTTTGTGTCGGCACGCGAGGATGAGGACGGCGTGCTCATTCTCAGTACCTTCGCCGGCGCCTCCCGCGAACTGGTCGAGGCGCTGCTGATCAATCCCTTTGACGTCGTTGAGACCGCGGCGGCCATCGCGGCCGCGCTCGACATGCCGCGGGACGAGCGGCGCAAGCGCATGCAGCTGATGCGACGCACCGTGTCGGAGAATAATGTCTATCGCTGGGCGGGGCGCATGCTGATGGACGTGGCGCGCATTCGCCAGCGTCAGTCCCTCACCCCCTGGAGCAACGGCGCCTGAAAATCAGCGCCGTCAATCGCAATATCGATTGCGTGACGCGGTAGTCCGGTGCAGTCTCGGTGGGTTCGCGGCAGGAGACGGATGGCCGGACCGCGGAGGAGTGTTGCTGTGTCGCCGAGCCCATGGTCGTATAAATTTCTGCTGCGCGGTACTGCCATTGCGGCTTCCCTGCTCCTGGCTATGGCCGCCGATGCGGCGCACGTGCCCGGAGTGGGCGAGACCGCGCCATCATTTATTGGATACGGGCTCGATGCCAAGAAGGTCTTGCTGGACAGTTACGAGGGAAAGGTGGTCGTCATCTCCTTCTGGGCCACCTGGTGTCCGCCCTGTCGCATGGAGTTGCCGGTTCTCGAGCGCATTCAGATCGCCGGCAAGGGGCAGATCCAGGTCGTCGCGATCAACACGGAATCCCGCGAGGTCTTTCGCGGTGCTGCAAAAATTCTAAAAGACCTCACGATCAAACTGACCTCGTCGTGATCGGAAAAGACAAGCGCATCATCAGCGTCCGCGAAGGCTACGGATCCGCTGAGCTGGATGACGTCGCTGCAGAACTCAACGCGGCGCTTAGAGCGGGGCTCGCGGAAGGTACCGCGTCAACAGCTGCGACACCCTAGGGACTCCTACAGCCCATTGATCCAGAAGATTAAGTTGGCGGAGAGAGAGGGATTCGAACCCTCGAAGGGCTTTTGACCCTTACACCCTTAGCAGGGGTGCGCCTTCGACCACTCGGCCATCTCTCCGTTCACGCCTGAAAGCCAAAGGGAATCAACAAGTTAAGTTGATCGAAGCCCCCCGGTGCCGGCAGGGGCGCCATGATACTGAGGGGTCGCAGTCAGGTAAAGGCGCGGGCTCCCCTAGGGTCCGGCGGTTTCGCTCCTGGCTGCGCTGGCTTCCCGCTCCAGGCGCTCCGCGAGTTCCTCGCGATGCACTGTGACGCTCTTCGGCGCCTCGATGCCGAGGCGCACCTGATCGCCCTTCACGCGCAGCACCGTGACGGAGACTTCATCTCCGATCTTCAGGGCTTCGCCGACTCGCCGGGTGAGGATCAGCATGGGTGTTACCTCTTAAGGCAAAGCTACTCGCTGCCCGCTACACAATTGTCACGGTTGTAGCCGTGCGCGCACCTGGGGCAGGACGCTGGCCAGCGCTGCATCGAGCGCGGCCGGATTGTTGCCGCCCGCCTGCGCGAAATCGGGCCGGCCGCCCCCCTTGCCACCGACCTGCGCCGCCACGGCGCCGACCAGCTCACCGGCCTTGATGGTCCCGACGCGATCGGGCGTGACCCCGGCGACCAGCACCACCTTGGTGGGGGATTCCACCGCCGCCAGCACGATGATCGCCGAGCCCAGGCGGCTCTTGAGCTGGTCCACCGCGCTGCGGAGCGAGCCGCTGTCGGCCCCATCGACGCGTGCGGCGATGACCTTGGTGCCGAGCACGTCAATCGCGCCGGAGGCGAGATCACCGCCTTGACCGGAGGCGAGCTTGTCTTTGAGCGCGCGGATCTCGCGCTCCTGCGTGCGCAGGCGCTCGAGCGTCTCACGGAGCTTGTCGCCGAGCTCATCGCGCGAGCCGCGCAGGAGAGTGCCGAGCTCGCGCAACACCGCCTCATTCCTGGCAATGGCATCGAGTGCACCCTGGCCGGTGAGCGCCTCGATGCGCCGGATCCCGGCGGCGACGCCCGCTTCGCTGACGATGTGGAACAACCCGATGTCGCCGGCGCGGCTGACGTGCGTGCCTCCGCACAGTTCGGTGGAGAAATCACCGAAGGCCAGCACCCGCACCTCGCGTTCATACTTCTCACCGAACAGCGCCATCGCGCCCGCGGCGACGGCCTTCTCGTAGTCCATCACCTTGGTGCGCGCCTCGAGATTGGCGCGGATCTGGTCATTCACCAGCCGCTCAATGCGGCCGAGCTCCTCGGCGCTCACCGGCTGGAAGTGCGAGAAGTCAAAGCGCAGCCGGTCGGGCGCCACCAGCGACCCCTTCTGGGTGACGTGCGTGCCGAGCACCTGGCGGAGCGCCGCGTGCAGCAGGTGCGTCGCGGAATGATTGAGCCGGATCGCGGCGCGCCGCTCGGCATCGACGCGCGTGATCACGGCATCGCCCACTTTCAGCGCTGCGCCCTTCAGGGAACCGATGTGGACAATGGCGCTGCCCACTTTCTGGGTGTCAGTGACCGCAAATGAGGCGCCACCGCTGCCCGTTCCGTTCTTTTCGGTGACGATCAGACCGGTGTCGCCCACCTGCCCGCCGGCCTCGGCGTAGAAGGGCGTGCGCGCCAGCACCACCTCACCGCTCTCGCCGGGCTGCAGGGTCTCGACCCGCGCCCCATCGCGCCGCAAGGCGGCGATGGTGCTGTCGTCCTGAAGCGTGTCGTAGCCGATGAACTCGCTGCGCGCGTCGATCCCCTCGCCGCCGCGCAGATCGACCCCAAACTTGCTCGCGGCGCGTGCCCGTTCGCGCTGCAGCTCCATCTCGCGCTCGTAGCCTGGCAGGTCGACCGTGAGGCCGCGCTCGCGGGCGATGTCGGCCGTGAGGTCGGTGGGGAAGCCATAGGTGTCGTGCAGCAGGAACAGGAGCGATCCGGGGACGATGGTCCCGCCCTGCTCGGCCATGCGCGTCTCGAACTGCGCCATGCCCGACACCAGCGTCTCGGCAAAGCGTTCCTCCTCGGCCTTCAGCACCCGCGCGATCTGCTCGGCGCGCTGCGGCAGTTCCGGATAGGCCTCGCCCATCACGCGCGCCAGCACCGGCACCAGCTTGTAGAAGAAGACCTTGGACTGGCCCAGCTTGTAGCCGTGGCGGACCGCGCGGCGCAGGATCCGGCGCAGTACATAGCCGCGACCCTCGTTGGAAGGCACCACCCCGTCGCTGACCAGAAACCCACAGGCGCGGATGTGATCGGCGATCACCCGCAGCGAGGGCGAGGACCGATCGCTCGTGCCGGTGGCCTGGGCGGCGGCCTGGATCAGGTCGCGGAACAGGTCGATGTCGTAGTTCGAATGCACGCCCTGCAGCACTGCGGACAGCCGCTCGAGCCCCGCGCCGGTGTCGACCGAGGGTTTGGGCAGCGGCGTGAGCGTGCCATCCGCTGCGCGATCGTACTGCGTAAAAACGAGATTCCAGATCTCGACGTAGCGATCGCCCTCTTCCTCGGCCGAGCCAGGCGGACCGCCAGCGATGCCAGGACCATGGTCGTAGAAGATCTCCGAGCACGGCCCGCAGGGCCCGGTATCGCCCATGGCCCAGAAGTTCGATGCCTCGCCCATGCGCGTCACGCGCATTGGGTCCACCCCCGCCGCCTTCACCCACAGTTCGGCGGCGTCATCGTCGTCACGGAACACCGTGATGTACAGGCGCTTGGGGTCAAGCTTGAACTGCTTCGTCATCAGCTCCCAGGCAAACACGATCGCCTCGAGCTTGAAGTAATCGCCGAAGGAGAAATTGCCGAGCATCTCGAAGAAGGTGTGGTGGCGTGCGGTATAGCCGACGTTTTCCAGATCGTTGTGCTTGCCGCCGGCGCGCACGCAGCGCTGGCTGCTCACCGCGCGCTGGTAGTCGCGCTTTTCCTTGCCAAGGAACACATCCTTGAAGGGCACCATGCCGGCGTTGGTGAACAGCAGCGTCGGATCGTTCCCGGGCACCAGCGAAGCGGAAGGAACGATGGTGTGCCCGCGCTCACGGAAGAACTCGAGGAACGCGCGCCGTACGTCGGCCGCGCTCATGAAGGGCGGTTTCTGGGCTGTCATGAATCCGGATCGAAATCGGGCCCGAGGGCAGAACGGATATGATCGTTGGTAAAGCCACGGTATTGCAAAAATCTCGCCTGGCGCCCCTTCTCGGGCCAGCTGGCCGGAGGCTTCGCTCCAAAGCGCCGGCGGCGCACCTGGCAGGCGATCTCGGCCCAGTCGCTCACGCTCGCGAGCGCGGCATCGATCAGGGTCTGTGCAACACCGGCCTGAGCGAGTTCGCGCCGGATGCGCGCCGGGCCCTGGCCGCGCGTCGCGCGATACTGCACGAAATGGCCGGCGTAGCGCTCGTCATCCAGGAGACGGCGCGCGCGCAGCGCCTCGATCAGCGGTTGAATCACCGGCGCTGCAAAACCGCGCTGGCCCAGTTTGCCGGCCAGCTCACCGCTCCCGTAGTCGCGGCGCGCCAGCAGGCCCACGGCCACCCGTTCGGCGGCGGCGGCGTCCGGCAATTCGGCGGCAGGCAGGCGCTTAGGCGCTCTTTTCCTCAGGCTCGACACGCAGCTTGACCGGCATGAGTTTGGCGCGGATCTGCGCTTCGATGTCGTTGGCGATGTCTTTGTGGGACTGCAGGAACAGGCGGGCGTTGTCCTTACCCTGGCCGATGCGCTCGCCCTTGTAGCTGTACCAGGAGCCGGACTTCTCGACGATGCCGTGCATCGAGCCCAGCTCGATGATCTCGCCCTCGCGCGAGATGCCCAGCCCGTACATGATCTCGAACTCGGTCTCGCGGAACGGCGGTGCGACCTTGTTCTTGACCACCTTGACGCGGGTCTGGTTGCCGACGACCTCTTCACCGTTCTTGATCGCACCGATGCGGCGGATATCCAGGCGCACCGAGGCGTAGAACTTGAGCGCATTGCCGCCGGTGGTGGTCTCGGGGCTCCCGAACATGGCGCCGATCTTCATGCGGATCTGGTTGATGAAGATGACGATGGCATTGGAGCGCTTGATGTTGCCGGTGAGCTTGCGCAGCGCCTGGCTCATGAGCCGCGCATGCAATCCCACCTGCAGATCGCCCATCTCCCCCTCGATCTCGGCGCGCGGCGTAAGGGCCGCGACGGAATCGATCACCACCAGGTCGACGCCGCCGGAGCGCACCAGCATGTCGGTGATCTCGAGCGCCTGCTCGCCGGTGTCGGGCTGGGAAACCAGCAATTCCTGGATGTTGACGCCGAGCTTCTCGGCGTAGGCCGGATCGAGCGCATGCTCGGCATCGACGAAGGCGGCGGTGCCGCCGCGCTTCTGCACCTCGGCCACGAAGGCGAGCGTGAGGGTGGTCTTGCCCGAGGACTCAGGCCCGTAGATCTCGACCACGCGGCCGCGCGGCAAGCCGCCGCAGCCGAGCGCGATATCGAGGCCGAGCGAGCCGGAGGGCACGGCATCGATGTCCCAGATCGCCGGGGCGTCGCCCAGGCGCATCACCGAACCCTTGCCAAACTGCTTCTCGATCTGGCCCAGTGCGGCGGCAAGCGCCTTCCTGCGATTGTCTTCCATGCCGTGGCATTCCCTCTGTTGGAGTGAGCGGAATTATCCCATATCGAGCGCGCAGCGCGCGCGCTAAATCTTGCCGCTAGTCGCTGATTCTCGCTCACCAGGACCCGTTAGCGCGGCGGCGGTGATCAATTGCAAGGCCCTGTTGACGGCCGCGCTGCGCACCGCGGCGCGATCGCCCGGGAAGTGTCCCTGCGAGATCTCGGCCGGGCCGCCGCGGCGCTGCACGGCGAAGTACACCAGACCCACGGGCTTCTCGGGCGTGCCGCCGTCGGGACCGGCGATGCCGCTGACGGCCAGGGCCAGATCCGCGCCGCTGGCGCGCAGCGCGCCAGCGGCCATCTGCTCGACGACCGCGGCGCTGACGGCGCCGTGCCGCAGCAGCGCCTGGGCGTCGACCCCCAGGTCCTGGACCTTGGACTCATTGGAGTACGTGACGTAGCCGCGCTCAAACCAGTTCGAGCTGCCCGGTACGTCGGTGAGCGCGGTGGCGATGCCACCGCCGGTGCAGGACTCGGCCGTGGCGACGCGCAGCTGCGCGGCCCGCAGCGCGCGGCCTGCCTGCTCGGCCAGCCTGGTCATGAGGTGCCTCCGATCCGGGCCCTCGCCCGAGGGCGAAACTATACGCCAGGGCGGCCGTTGCACTGCAACATGAGCCGGTTCTGACGACGCCCTGTGTATGATTCGCGGCCCATGGCCAGCAGCCCCACCCCCGTGTTCGCCGCGCACACACCCGTGATGCAGCAGTACCTGCGCATCAAGGGCCAGCACCCGGACACCCTGCTGTTCTACCGCATGGGCGACTTCTACGAGCTGTTCTACGAGGACGCCCGCCGCGCCGCCGCCCTGCTCGATATTGCGCTGACCACCCGAGGGCAATCGGCGGGCGAGCCCATCCCGATGGCCGGCGTCCCGGTGCACAGCGCCGAGTCCTACCTGGCGCGCCTGGTGCGGCGCGGGGAGTCGGTGGCCATCTGCGAGCAGATGGGCGATCCGGCCAAGGCCAAGGGCCCGGTCGAACGCCAGGTGGTGCGGGTCATCACCCCCGGCACGGTGACCGAAGAGGCCCTGCTCGAGCGGGGGCGCGCCACGCTGCTCGCCGCCCTGCTGCGCGAGGGCGAGCGCTTTGGACTGGCGTGGCTGGAGCTGAGCTCCGGCCGCTTCACGATCCTCGAATCGCGCGGCCCGGCCACGCTGGCCGCCGAGCTGGAGCGCTTGCGCCCCGCCGAACTGCTGCTGCGCGAGGACCAGGCCGGCGCGGCGCCGGCCGTCCCGGACACGACCGTGCGGCGGGAGCGGGCCGCCTGGCATTTCGAGCTCGCGGCCGCCTCGCGCCTCCTCACCGACCAGCTCGGCACCATCGACCTGCGCGGCTTCGGGGCCGATGAGATGCCACTGGCGATCGGCGCCGCCGGCGCCCTGCTCCAGTACGTGCGCGACACCCAGCGCACGGCCCTGCCGCACATCCGCGCCCTGCAGGTCGAGGAGCAAGACGAAGCCCTTAGCCTGGACGCGGCCACGCGCCGCAACCTGGAGCTCGATTCCAGCCTCAGCGGCAATCCGGGCGCAACGCTCCTGGCCGTGCTCGACACGACCGTCACCGGCATGGGCGCGCGGGCGCTGCGCCGGTGGCTCGGCCGCCCCATCACCAATCGTTCAGGCTTGCGCCAGCGCTATCACGCCGTAGGGGCGCTCGGCGCCGCGCACGCCCACGCCCCGCTCCATGCCCGCTTGCGCGCGGTGGGCGATCTGGAGCGGATCCTCGCGCGCATCGCCCTGCGCAGCGCCCGGCCGCGCGATCTGACCCAGTTGCGCGGCGCGCTGGCTGAACTCCCCGCGCTCCGCGCCGCGCTGGCGCTCATCGACTCGCCACTCCTCGCCAGCCTCCATGGCGTCAGTGCCGATCATGCCGCCGAGCGCGCGCTGCTCGTGGCCGCCGTCGCGGCCGAGCCGTCGGTATTCCTGCGCGACGGCGATGTGATCGCGCCGGGCTACGACACTGAGCTCGATGAGCTGCGCCGCATCGCCACCCACACCGACGATTTCCTGCTGGAGCTCGAGCAGCGCGAGAAGGCACGCACCGGACTTGCGGGCCTGAAGCTCGGTTTCAATCGCGTGCAGGGATTTTTCATCGAAATCCCCCGCGCCCAGGCCGAGCGGGTCCCGGCTGACTACCTGCGGCGCCAGACGGTGAAGTCCGCCGAGCGCTTCATCACGCCGGAACTCAAGGGGTTCGAGGACAAGGTGCTCGGTGCGCGCGAGCGCGCCCTGGCCCGCGAGAAGGAGCTGTACGAGGCGCTGCTGGCCCGCCTGATCGAGAGTCTGGGGCCGCTCCAGGCGACCGCCATGGCGCTCGCCGAGCTCGACGCGCTCGCGGCGCTGGCCGAGCGCGCCGTGACGCTCAATTGGTGCGCACCGGAGCTGGTCGACCAGCCGCTCCTGCATCTGGAGGGGGCGCGCCATCCGGTGGTCGAGCAGTTCAGTGCCGCGCCCTTCGTACCCAACGACCTGGAGCTGCACTCGCGCCGGCGCATGCTGGTGATCACCGGTCCCAATATGGGCGGCAAGTCGACCTACATGCGGCAGGTGGCGCTGATCGCGATCCTGGCGCACATGGGCAGTTTCGTCCCGGCACGGCGCGCTCAGCTAGGGCCGCTCGATCGCATCTACACCCGCATCGGTGCCGGCGATGACCTGGCGGGCGGCCGCTCGACCTTCATGGTGGAGATGACCGAGACCGCCAACATCCTGCACAACGCCACGGCACGGAGCCTGGTGCTCATGGACGAGATCGGGCGCGGCACCAGCACCTTCGATGGACTGTCGCTCGCCTGGGCCGTAGCCCGGCAGCTGGCCACCGAGGTGCGCGCCTTCACGCTCTTCGCCACGCATTACTTCGAGCTCACGGCCCTCGGCCTCGAGCTCGACAGCTGCGCGAACGTGCACCTGGATGCGACCGAGCACGGCGACTCGCTCGTATTTCTGCACGCGGTGCGCGAAGGACCGGCGAACCGCAGCTTTGGCCTCGCGGTGGCGCAGCTCGCCGGGGTGCCGCGTGAGGTCATCGCGCAGGCGCGCGCCTATCTGGCGCAACTGGAGAGCACCCGCGACGGCGGTGCGCAGCACGCCCCGCACGCCGGCGCGAACGGCCAGGGACAACTGCCGCTCCACCCCACGCCCGCGCTCCCACCCGCCGTACCGCCGCCCACCGCGGTGGAACGGCGCCTGGAGGAGATCAATCCGGATGAACTGAGTCCGCGCGGCGCGCTGGAACTGCTCTACGAGCTCAAGCGATTGCGCAAAAGCGAATGACGCCTGTCGCGCGTGACACCCGCGGTCAACTAGGGCTCGTTCGAACCGACATAGCGGCCGAACAGCCGTTCCGGAACATAGACCAGCAACGCCCCGCCCACGACCAGGGCCACCGACAGGACCGACCAGCCGCGCGCGCCCAGATGAAGAACCCCCAGGCCGTACAGAAAAGCCATCAGGGCGAGCAATAAGAAGTACGGCCCGGTGAGATAGCAATGCAGTCGCCGGCAACGCCAGGCGTTCAGCAGACACGCGGTCCCCATCCACGTGAGCGTTGCCGGCCACGCAATAATCTGAAATCGCCCGCCGATCCGTGCGCTGAGCAACAGCATCGCGATGGGCAGGCACCAAATCCACACTAATGGGGTGCCGCGCGCCCAGTCCCTGGAGTTCACCGTTGCCACGTGCGTCTGCGCAGCGGGTGCGGTACGGCCCTTTCAGTCCGCCGGCGCCCGACAACAGGGCTGCGCCGTTTGCATCGGCGGACACACGACCGTGCCGTACGAGCAAAAGACACAGCAGTGTCCCGCCAAAGGCCGCAGCAAGGCGTGGCAACCGGTGCATTCATAGTAGTACTGGCAGGCATCGGTCGGCATGCTCTCGCGCTGCGCGTGCCCACACTCGGGGCAGGTGATGGTGGATTCAAGCTCCATGGCCTTCAGGGGCCGAACCGGCCGTTGTCGAAGAATTGCCCGACTTCGTGCGCCACGCGGGCCGAGAGCAGCATGCCAGTGTGGCTCACCGGCAGGACGATATGCGCCGTGGCGCCGGGTAGCAAGGTCTCAGAGACGGCCACCGTGCCGTCGTTCGGCTCGTTGAAATCGACCATCAATCGCCCGAGGCTCAGGGGCTGGTTGCCGGCGATGATGCCCAGCTCGCGCGGCTGCGACCACTGGCGCGGGTGCGCGTACAGCAGTTCCTCTCCGGCGGCCGGACCGAGCAGCGTGCGGCCAAAGCGAAAACGCGTCAGCGAATTGGCAGCGCGGCTCGCCTGGCAGGGCGTGCCCATGAGCACCACCCGACCGGACGGTTCCTGCGGGTGGCGCTCGAAGCAGCGCAGGATGGCGATGCCGCCCAGACTGTGGCCCAGCAGGTGGACCTGGGTCGCGCCGAGCGTGGCGATGTACTCGTGCAGCGCGTCGGCGATCTCGCCCATGGTCAGGAGCGTGGAGGCGTAGCCGAAGGCGTGCCACTCGTAGCCACGCTCTTTCTCCATCCGCCGGCGCAGCAGGAAGGCCTCGTGTCCCGAGAGCCACAGGCCGTGCACGTAGACGACGGCCGCGCTCATCAGGTTCCGGACACGCTTTTCACCGGGTTTGCGCGTCAGGCCGGCGGCGGTTGGCGCAGCCGGATGTGCAGTTCGCGCAGCTGCTGCTCGCTGACTTCTGTCGGCGCCTCGGTGAGCGGGCAGGCCGCGGTCTGCGTCTTTGGAAAGGCGATGACCTCGCGGATGCTGTCTGCGCCGGCCATCAGCATGGCCAGGCGATCGAGCCCAAAGGCGATGCCGCCATGGGGCGGCGCACCGAAGCGCAGCGCATCGAGCAGGAATCCGAACTTGAGCCGCGCCTCCTCGGCGCCGATCCCGAGCAGCTCGAACACGGCGGACTGCAGTTCCTGGCGGAAGATACGCACCGAGCCGCCACCGACCTCCGAGCCGTTGAGCACCAGGTCGTAGGCCTGCGCGAGCGCTGCGCCGGGATTCGCCTTGAGCGCCGCGGCATCGGTGTTTTTCGGCGCGGTGAACGGGTGGTGCATGGCGACCCAGCGCTTGGCCGCCTCGTCGTAGTCGAGCATCGGGAAATCGACGACCCACAGCGGGCGCCAGCCCGGGGCCTGCAACTTGAGGTCCTGGCCGATCTTGAGGCGCAGCGCGCCGAGGGCATCGTTGACCACCTTGGCGCGATCGGCACCGAAGAACACCAGATCGCCGTCGACGGCACCGGTCCGATCGAGGATCCCGCTCACGGCCCGCTCATCGAGGAACTTCACGATTGGGGACTGCAGGCCCTCGCGCCCCCTGGCGCGCTCGTTGACCTTGATATAGGCGAGGCCGCGCGCACCGTAACGGGCCACATAGGCGGTGTCCTCATCGATCTGCGAGCGCGGCAGGGCGCCCCCGGCGGGCACGCGGAGCGCCGCGACGCGGCCCTGCGGGTCGCTCGCGGGCCCTGCGAACACCTTGAAATCGCAGCCCGCGACCAGGTCTGCCACATCGACAAGCTCGAGCGGGATGCGCAGGTCCGGCTTGTCGGAGCCGTAGCGGCGCATCGCGTCCGCGTAGCTCATGCGCGGGAAGGGATCGGGAAGCTCGACCTTGAGCACCCCGCGGAACACCGCTCGCACCAGCTGCGTCATCAGCGTGATGATCTCCTCCTGGGAGAGGAAGCTGGTCTCGATATCCAGCTGCGTGAATTCGGGCTGGCGATCGGCGCGCAGGTCCTCATCCCGAAAGCAGCGCACGATCTGGTAGTAGCGATCGAAGCCGCTGATCATCAGCAGCTGCTTGAAAATCTGCGGGGACTGCGGCAGGGCGAAGAACTTGCCCGGATGGGTGCGGCTGGGCACGAGGTAGTCGCGCGCGCCCTCGGGCGTGGCCTTGGTGAGCATCGGCGTCTCGATGTCCACGAAGCCCTGGCCGTCGAGAAAGGCGCGCATGGCGCGCGTGATCGCGTGGCGCTGGCGCAGCCGCTGGCTCATCACATCGCGCCGCAGGTCGATGTAGCGGTAACGGAGCCGTACTTCCTCGCTCACCTGCTCGTCGAGCTGGAACGGCAGCGGGTCGGAACGGTTGAGGATCTCCACCGCGGTGGCGACGATCTCGACGCGTCCGCTGGCGAGCTGCGCGTTCACGGTGCCCGCCGGACGCTCGCGCACCGCGCCGGTGACGCGCACCACGAATTCATTGCGCAACTTCTCGGCGTCGGCAAACACGCTCGGCGCGTCCGGATGGCAGACCACCTGCACCAGACCCTCGCAGTCGCGCAGGTCGACGAAGATCACGCCGCCGTGATCGCGCCGCCGGTGCACCCAGCCGGCCACCGAGACGGTCTGGCCGATCAGCGTCTCGTTCACTTTTCCGCAGTAATGTGTGCGCATCGTCAGGATTTCGCAGCAAAGGCGCGCGATGTTAGGGCACGACCTTTAGGCACGCAACCACGCCCCGGGCGGTCCGCGGCCGCCTCAGGCCGCCAGTTCCTCAAGCGCGCCATCGAGGGCCGCCAGGAGCCGGCCGACCGCCGCGTCACCGGTGTCCGGCGACAGCAGCATCATGTTGTGAAACGGGGTGAGCAGCACGCCCCGATTGAGCAGATAGAGGTGCAGGGCCCGCTCGAGTTCCGGGCGCATCGCGGCCGCCGATTCGCGCCCGTTGCGCGCGGGCCGCGCCCCGAAGCCCAGTTCGACGCGGGCGCCGACCCGCTGCACTTGCCAGGGCAGCGCCTGTCGCTCGAGCAGGGCCAGCAGGCCCTGTTCGAGGCGCGACGCCTGCGCTTCCATGTGCGCGTAGGCGGCATCGGTCATGACTTCGGTCAGGCAGGCCTGCAGCGCCGCCACGGCGAGCAGGTTGGCCGACAGCGTGGTGCCGAGCCCGCTGTGGGCGTCCGCACCGCCCCCGGGGAGCGCCTCGATGCGCGCGCGCACCTGATCGGTGTAGCCGTAGAGGCCGCAGGGCATGCCGCCCGCGATGGCCTTGCCGCAGACCAGGACATCAGGGGTAAGGCTATCCCGCCGCGTGCAGCCACCGGGCCCGGCCGACAGGGTATGCGTCTCATCGATGATCAGCAGGCTCCCCTGCTGGTGCGTCAACCGGCGCAGCTCGGCGTGGAATCCGGGCTCGGGCAGCACGATGCCCATGTTGGTCAGCGCCGGCTCACACAGCACCGCAGCGACTCCAGCGTCGCCCAGCGCGCCCGCCAGCGCCGCCAGGTCGTTGAATTCCACCACCCGGGTGTGGGCCGCCACATCGAAGGGCATGCCCCGCAGGCCCGCCCGTGGCTGGGCGCCGCGCTCCCCTAAGCGCACGTGGGTCTCGTCCACCGCGCCGTGGTAGCAGCCGTTGAACACCAGCACGTCGCGGCGGCCCGTGATGGCGCGCGCCCAGCGCAGCGCCTCGCGATTCGCATCGCTGGCGCTCTGCGTGAGCTGCCAGCAGGGCAGCCCGAAGCGCGCGGCCAGCGCGGCGCCTATCTCGGCGACCTGCTCTCCCGGGAGCATCGCCGTGAGCCCCCGGGCGGACTGCGCGGTGAGCGCACGCGCCACAGGCGTTGGGCTGTGGCCGAACATGGCGCCGGTGTCCCCGAGGCAGAAATCGTCGTAGCTGCGGCCGTCGACATCGACGAGGGCCGCGCCGAGCGCCGAACGCACGAACAGCGGGAAAGGCAGCCCCCAGTCCCGCATCCACTGAAACGGGACACCGCCCTGCCAATGCAGCGCGCTGCGCTGCGCCAGCCGCGCGGAGGCCGGGTGCGATTGCTCGTAGGCCCGCACCTCCCGCGCCCTCAGCGCCGCGATGGCCTGGGCAGAAAACACCGTGAGGCTCAGGGCCGGGGGCCGGTCGCGGTCGTACTCACCGCCGGGTGCGTGCCCGAGTGCGATACGTGGGCGGGCCCGACCACACCCAGCGTCACGATCATTCTCATGGCGGTGTCGATGCTCATGTCGAGCTCGATGCACTTGGAGCGCGGCACGAACACGATGAACCCCGAGGTGGGATTGGGCGTGGTCGGAATGAACACGCACACCTGCGGCTCGCCCAGGCGCTCGCTGATCTCCTCCAGGTGGTCGGTGGTCTGGAATCCCATGCTCCACAGGCCGGCGCGCGGATATTCCACCAGCAGCACCTTCTTGAAGGAACTGCCGGATTTCGAAAATACCGTCTCGGAGAAACTCTTGACCCCGCTGTAGAGCGCGCGCACGAAGGGAATGCGCTCCAGCAGGTCCTCGCCGATCGCCACGAGCGCCCGGCCGATAAAGTTCGTCACCAGCAGGCCGGTCAGAAACACGATCAGGAGCCCGAGCAGCGCCCCCAGTCCCGGCACGTGCAGGCCGAGCAGCGCGTCGGGGCGCAGCGAGCGCGGCAGGACCAGCAGCGTCTGGTCCATCAGGTCCAGGATGAAGCGCACCACCAGCACCGTGACCAGCACCGGCACCCAGATCAGCAGTCCATTGATGAAATAGAGGCGCAGCGCGCGCCCGAAGCGCGCCTGGGCCACCTGGCCGGCGCGATTCATCGCCGCCGGCCCGGCCGCGAGCCGCGCCGGAGCGCGCTCCCGGCCCGGCGCTTCGCCGCGGCCTTAGGCATGGGCTTCGCCGCAGGCCGGGTCGAGCGCTTCGCATCGCGACGCGCGCCCGGCTCGCCCTTGGTGGCCACCGCGTCGGCCTTCGGCTTCGCGGTGTCCGGCGCGTCGGCCGCGGGCTTAGTCTCGGCCTTCTCACCGGGCTTCTCGCCAGGCTTCTCGCCGCCTTTCTCATCCGCGGCGGGTTTTGCCTCTTCCCGCTCCGCGCCGGCGAGGTTGCGCTGGCTGTCCTTCCCGGACTTGAAATCCGTTTCGTACCAGCCCGAGCCCTTCAGCCGGAATACGGGTGCGGAGATCAGGCGCTTGAATCCCTTCTTCCCGCAGGAAGGGCATTTCGCGAGCGGCTTGTCGCTGATCTTCTGGAGCACCTCGGCGTAGTACTTGCACGCGGGGCACTCGTATTCGTAGAACGGCATGGCTTCCCTCTGCCTCTGATTATAGAGGGGCGCCGGGCCTCCGACCTAGCGACCGGATTTGGCGAACGTCAATTCACCGTTCGTCACGCCGACGCGAATCCTGTCGCCGGGCAGGAAGCTGCCGGCGAGGATGCGCTGGGCCAGCGGATTCTCGATCTGCTGCTGGATGGCGCGCTTCAGCGGCCGTGCGCCATAGACCGGATCGAAACCCGCCTCGCCCAGCGCGTCGCGGGCGGCCGGATCGAGCGTGAGTTCCATGTCGCGATCGTGCAGCCGGCGGCGCAGGAGCGACAGCTGGATATCGACGATGGCGCGGATCTGCTCCGTGCCCAGCGGATGGAACACGACGATGTCATCGATCCGGTTGATGAACTCGGGCTTGAAATTCTGCTGCACGATGTCCATCACGGCGCTCTTCATGCGCTGGTAATTGCCCTCGCCGGCCAGCTCATGAATCACGCTGGAGCCCAGGTTCGAGGTCATGATGATGACGCTGTTGCGGAAATCCACGGTGCGTCCCTGGCCATCGGTGAGCCGCCCGTCATCCATCACCTGCAGCAGGACGTTGAACACGTCCGGGTGGGCCTTCTCGATTTCATCGAGCAGGATCACGGCGTAGGGCCGGCGGCGCACGGCCTCGGTCAGGTAACCGCCTTCCTCATAGCCCACGTATCCGGGCGGCGCGCCGATCAGGCGCGCGACCGAATGCTTCTCCATGAATTCGGACATGTCGATGCGCACCATCGCCTCTTCGGAATCGAAGAGAAATTCCGCCAGCGCCTTGCACAGTTCCGTCTTGCCCACGCCGGTGGGCCCGAGGAACAGGAACGAGCCGTTCGGCCGGCGTGGATCGGCGAGCCCTGCGCGCGAGCGGCGGATCGCGTTCGATACGATGCGCACGGCCTCCTCCTGTCCGACGACGCGCTTGGCCAGCGCCTCTTCCATGCGCAGGAGCTTTTCCTTCTCGCCCTCGAGCATCTTGGACACCGGAATGCCGGTCCACTTGGACACGACCTCGGCAATTTCCTCGTCCGTGACCTTGTTGCGCACCAGCTGCGTGTCCTTGCTCTCGGCGGCCTGCGCCGCGGCGAGGCGCTTCTCGAGCTCCGGGATGCGCCCGTACTGGAGCTCTGCGACCTTGCCCAGATCGCTCTTGCGGCGCGCCGCCTCGATCTCCAGCTTGACCTTCTCCAGCTCCTCCTTCACCGCCGCCGCGCCCTGCAGCATGGCCTTCTCGGCTTTCCAGATTTCCTCGAGATCGGCATATTCCTTTTCAAGCGCACGCAGGGTGTCGCGCAACGTGGCCAGGCGTTTCTTCGAGGCCTCGTCTTCTTCCTTCTTGAGAGCCTCCTGTTCGATCTTGAGCTGGATGATGCGCCGCTCGAGCCGATCGAGCGCCTCGGGCTTGGAGTCGATCTCCATGCGGATGCGCGCACCCGCCTCGTCGATCAGATCGATCGCCTTGTCCGGCAGCTGCCGGTCGGCGATATAGCGGTGCGAGAGCGTCGCCGCGGCGACGATCGCCGGGTCGGTGATGTCGACGCCGTGGTGCACCTCGTAGCGCTCCTGCAGGCCGCGCAGGATCGCGATGGTGTCCTCCACGCTCGGCTCGTTCACCATGACTTTCTGGAAGCGCCGCTCGAGGGCCGCATCCTTCTCGAGGTACTTGCGGTATTCATCGAGCGTGGTCGCGCCGACGCAATGCAGCTCGCCGCGCGCCAGCGCGGGTTTGAGCATGTTGCCCGCATCCATCGAGCCTTCCGCCCGCCCGGCACCGACCACGGTATGCAATTCGTCGATAAACAGGATCACGCGCCCTTCCTGCTTCGCCAGGTCGTTGAGCACGGCCTTGAGGCGCTCCTCGAACTCGCCGCGGAACTTCGCACCGGCGATCAGCGCGCCCATGTCGAGCGCCAGGATGCGCTTGTTCTTCAGGCCCTCGGGCACCTCGCCGTTGACAATGCGCTGGGCCAGACCCTCGACGATCGCGGTCTTGCCCACGCCCGGCTCGCCAATCAGGACCGGGTTGTTCTTGGTGCGCCGCTGCAGCACCTGGATGGTGCGGCGGATCTCATCATCCCGGCCGATCACCGGATCGAGCTTGCCGCTCGAGGCCCGCGCCGTGAGATCCACGGTGTACTTCTCGAGTGCCTGGCGCTGCTCCTCGGCGCCGGCGTCCTTCACCTGCTCACCGCCCCGCAGTTCCTCGATCGCCTTCTCGAGTGCGGCCTTGTGCACTCGGCTGTCCTTGAAAATCTTCGCCAGCGTCCCCCGGTCCTCGAAGGCCGCGAGCACGAACAGCTCGCTGGCGATGTACTGATCGCCGCGCTGCTGCGCCAGCTTATCGGTGAGGTTGAGCAGCCGGTTGAGGTCGCTCGACACGTGGACTTCGCCGGGTGCGCCCTCGACCTTGGGCAGCCGATCGAGCGCCGCGCCCAGGGCTGAGCGGAGCTTATCGAGGTCGGCGCCCGCTTTCATCAGCAGCGGCGCGACGCCCCCGCCGGAGGAGTCGAGCATCGCCAGCAGCACGTGGGCCGGTTCGATGAACTGGTGATCGCGTCCGACGCACAACGACTGGGCGTCTGCCAATGCCGCCTGGAAGCGGCTCGTGAGCTTGTCCATGCGCATAGGGTTTTCGGTCCCGGCTGTTCCTGGATCAACTCTGAAAGTGGGGGGCCAGCGGCGCGAATTCAAGTCCTAGAGCAGGCTCTCGGTGAG
>WNFM01020380.1_pt1 | contig 18272 bp, 20 predicted proteins | sample 5400271 | NCBI WGS metagenome assembly WNFM01 (sample SAMN13153352, study PRJNA577476) | soil metagenome | isolation source: 60 cm saprolite on Douglas fir-dominated hillslope | place: USA:California | collected 2013-09-17 | reverse complement strand
GACCACTTGAGCCATGGCAGCAGCGCGGCCGCCCTGAGCGGCCTGGGGGAAACGATCCTGTTCGAGAATGGCGGCAACGAGACACCACAAACCACTGAGCTGTTCAATCGCGCGCTGCAGCTCGATCCGCATTCACCGCAGGCGCTGTTTTACACCGGGATCGCGCTGCTCAATGCCGGGGATCTGCAGAACGCGCGCGCGCGTTTTGCCAGCCTGCGCGATCTGTCGCCGCCCCCTGCGGTAATGGATGCTCTCGACAAGCAGATTGCCGGCATCGATGTCGAGATCGCCAAGCACCGGCCCGATCCGGCCACGGCCATTCATCTGCAGGTGCTACTCGCCGCGTCCCTGGCGGGCCACGTGCCCGCCGGCACCTCGATGTTCGTGTTTGTGCGCTCACCCCAGGGTGGCCCGCCGCTGGCCGTCAAGCGGCTCTCCGCCACGTTCCCGCAGCAGGTCGAGCTCTCCTCCACCGACTCGGTGCTCGCCGGCCATGGCATGAGCGCTGGCCAAACCGTGCAGGTGATCGCGCGCATTTCCGCGGCCGGCACGCCCACGGCCAGCCCCGGTGATCTGTATGGCGAAATCAGCGCCATCGCGGGCAAATCGGAGCCGCGCAAGCTGGTAATCGATAAGCACAGTCCGTAAAGGTGGGACCGCCTCCGGCGCCGCTTGGGCCTGCGAGGGCAGGGCGCCGCTCCCGGCCGTTATCGTCCCTTCACAAGCTCGATGAACTCGGGATCCTCGCGGAGGGGATCCAGGTCGGGATCATGCTTCATCCAGGTGAAATTAACGACGACGCCGGCGTTGACCGCTTCGCGGAGTGTGTCGATGGCCTTCCTCGTTTCACCGAGCTGCGCGTACAGACAGGCGCCATTGTAGATCATCAGGGAATCACCCGGACTCTGCTCAAGCGCCGTGGCACCCTCGGCAATGGCACGCTCCCTTTGCCCGGCCTGAAGGAGCGCGATCCCGTAGAACATGCGTGCACGTGAGTCGTCGGGGTTCTGCAGGAGGTAGTTGGGCATCATCTCCAGCAGCCGGACTGACGCGGCCTGTTTCTTCTCCATATTCCCGAGCTTGGCGTAAGACTGGCTCAGATCGGCGTGCCCCATGTAGAACCCGGGCTTGAGATCTATGACTCGCTGGAACAGCTTGACCGCCTCGGAGAAATTGCCGGAAGTGAATTGAATCCGGCCGAGCATCCAGTAGGCGATGAAATTGTCCGGATCAAGCTCGATTGCCTTCCTGCCTGATGCCTCGGCCTCGTCGTACTTTCCCCAGGTGAAGTACGACAAACCCATCGCAGCATAGGCTTCGGGGAGATTGCTGTCGTACATCAACGCCTTGAAGCTGAATTCCTGCGCCTTTTGCCGATACTGCTCCTCGCGTGAGAAATTTTGGTACATCCAGCCGTAGGCGCTGGAACAGGCTGCGTACGCGGCCGCGTAGCGCGGGTCGAGTTCGATGGCTTTCTCGAACAGCTGGATCGCGTACTCGATGCTGCGCTTGGTCATGCGGTACAGGTAGTCCTGCCCGCGCAGGTAAAGGTCGTAGGCCTGGACGTTGACCGTCTGGCGCTTGGTCAGCGACAGTTTCTCCGAAAAGCTCAGCTTCAGCTTCAGCGCCTCGACGATCTGCTTGGCAACCGTTTCCTGGATATCAAAAATATCGTCGAGTTTGCCCTTGTAGGTGTCGCCCCAGATCTGGCGGTTGGTCCCGGCGTCGACGAGTTGCACGGTGATGCGGACCGAATCCTGGAACTTGCGCACACTGCCACCGACGATGTAGCGCGCGCCCAGCTCACGCCCGATGGCTTTGAGGTCCTTTTTGGCGTCCTTGAACTGCATCGACGCCCAGCGCGAGACCAGTTCGATCTCGCTGACCAACGAAAGTCTCGCGATTAGTTCCTCGGTCAACCCATCGCTGAAGTAGCTGGCGTCGCTGTCAGAACTGATGTTGTCGAACGGCAGCACCGCGAGAGCGCCGGACTCGATCGCGGGTTCAGAGCCTTTGCCAGCCTGCGCAGGCGCCGTGGCGCCCGCCGGTCCGGCACCCACGGTCGTGGTCGGTTCGCTGCGTGGTTTGGTGATCGTCACCCCGAGGCGTTCGAGCGCACGGAGAATAGCCTGCAGGTGCTCGTCGGGATTGCCGTGGTAGTACTCGATATGCTGGATGCCCGCGAGCGGATACTTGAGGCCGGGCGGAATCTGCGTGAGTTCGAGATCGACGGGCAGGATATGACCCTTGCGCTCGCTCGCCAGCAGGACCTCCTTGGTGACGTTGTGCGAGTGGACGGCCGATTCCGACACCATCAGCAGCAGGACCTTGGCCTTGTCCAGGGCATTGACGATTTCCTCGCCCCACATGGCGGCTCCGTCGATGCTGCGCACGTCCATCCACAGCGGAACGCCGGCGGCACGGAGTTTTGCCGTCAGGGCGAGGACCTTGTCGTTGTCTTCGCGGGAATAGCTAACGAATACTTCTTCTTGGGGCATGCGCATCCTCAGGTAGCCGTGCAGGCTAGCTTATCGCCAGCCCCCTGAGAAGAACGGGTAATACCTGCCAGGCGCACGAGTCCGCGGATCGAACTCGAAGGGCGGAAGGGGAAGTCAGGCGGCTGGGCGCCGCAAGGCAGAGATTCAGCTATTGCAGGGCGATATCAATGTATAATTTAACATAATATACATTATGCGAAGTAGGCCGTGTGGTTGGCCCGCCTCACGGCCCTCGCCAACGATTGTTGGAGCGCGCTTCTAGAACTTCCAGGTTACTCCGATCGACAGGAGCTCCGGGTCACTTCCACTGGTGCTGATCCGTTCGTATTCAAGCCGAACGGCAAGTGCCGAAAACTTCAGTTGCGCGCCCGCACCGTACGCAAATTTGGTGGTCGATTCGCTCAGGGCAAAATCCGGAAACGGAAAGTTCGGGGAACCGGCGGTGTTGATGCCGTTTGCGGTGCAGACCACACTTGCGTGCACATCGGTCCGCAGGTGTGATAAGCCGACCTTCCCGTAAAGGTCGAGAAGCGGTAAAGGAAGGGGCGCGCAGAGCAATCCAGAGAGTATCGTTGCTCTCGGCACGCGAGCGCTCGCTGCGGTAGTTTAGTTTTTTCAGGCACGCCCCCGTGGCGCTTCCGGCCGCTCAGGGGCTCTCCGTAGGGGCTTGCGCCATATACATCATGCGAAGTCCTATGATACTCGCCAAAGGTTCTGGACTGACCTCGGCCCCTCCCCTTTGTCGGAGGTTCCGTGCGTCGGTTGCGCCGTTGTACGATCGCAGTCGTTAGCCCGTGGGGGGATCATGCGGATACCGACAGTATTGCTAGGGTTCTTCTTGCTAAGTGGATGCGCTGCTCCGATCCCGGGACCGTCTGTGTTCGGCGCGCCCCTGGAGCGCGGCGTGCACAGCGGCGAGAAAGACCAGATCGATTACTACGAATCTCTGTATCCGAATTGCGAAAGCGAAGGGTTTCCGGAGGTTACGGTCATCAAGGCGGCGAGCCACGGCACAGTCTCAAGCGCCCCGGGTGAAGATTATCCAAATTTCGTAAAAGATAACGTGCGGTACGACTGCAATCGGAAGCGGGTCCCGAGTACGCAGGTCTTCTATCAGTCAAACGCCAATTACCACGGGAAGGACTCGTTCACTATTGAGGTCCGATTCCCGGGCAGCCATCTCAGGACAGCGGTCTACGTCGTAGAGGTGCGGTAGCGGGAGCCCGCAGTCCCCATGCGAAATTAAGGGCGGCTGGGACGCTGCGGCTTCTTGGGGGCCGCCTCGGCCTCCCCTTCGAGCATCCGCAGCCAGGACTTCAGGTCCTCTTCGCCGATCGTGTCGGCAACGTCACGCTCCGCCAGGCGACCGAGCGTCTCACGGTAGCGGCGTTCCTGCGAACGCCCGCCGATCCGATCGAGCGCAGTCCGCCACCAGGGCGTACGCACCAGGCGTGCGGCGATCAGATCGTTTTTGTTCCGGTGGTCCATCAGCTGTTTTGATCCTCCGGGCCCGACGAAGTTCAGGCTCAGGGTAGCGCAGTCAGTGGCGCCGAACAGCTACATTTGACGTCGGCCGAGTTTTACGTGGCAACCCAGTAAATGAGCCACAATTCGTAGCCAACCAGCGACAGATACAGAAGCGCGGTGGCGACCAGAACGGGACCGGCGATGTAGCGCCTGAACACCGGTACGCGCGCCAATACCACCAGAACGGCGACGCCCCAGGAAGTCAGGGCCAGCTTGACGAAGGCGAACTGACGGCCATCGTCATTCACAAACACCTGCATCAACGGATTGATCTCGATCGCGCCGTGATCGACCAGCACGAGGGTCAGAAAGGTGTCGATGAGGGACAGCAGCAGCACCAGGAGCGCGGCGGCAAACCACTGGGGCGCGTGCCAGTCCACGAAGCCCAGGCTCCCTTGCTCCCCACGGCGCAGATCACGGCGGCGGGCGCGCCAGGCGCCGGCAAGCAACGCGTGCCAGGGTCGGGTCCGCCGCTCCTGGCCGGCCCGGCGTTCGCCGTCCGGGCGATCAAGGGCGCCGGGAAAATCTGCCACGGGAACGTCTGGGCAGCGGATTAACCCGCTGCGGCTTGCTCAGGTTTGGAATCGAAGCTCTCGAGCGCGGCCGGCATGCTGGTCGCGAAGCCCTGGACGAAATCCACGCCGAGGGCGCTCATCAGGGCCTGGCCCTCCTCGCACTCCACCAGTTTGGCCACGACGTGCACTCCGGCGACGCGGGCGGCCTGGGCGATGGCCGCGACCCGTGCCTGGCGGCCGCGATCGGCCACCAGATCCCGCGTCAGCGCGGGATCGAGCTTGACCAGGCGCACACCGGGCTGGAGCAGCAAGTCGATGCCCGCCTCGCTCAATGCAAAATTGTCGATGACCAGTCCGGTGCCAGAGTGCTCAAGCTGTGCGGCGAACTTGGCGAACTGGCGCATGTCGCGCAGGCAGGCTTCGTGCTGCACCTCAAGGGCCAGCAGGCCCTGCGGCAGACCTGCCGAGGCAATCGATTGGGCCACGAAGGCGGGGAACTTGCGATCGCTCATGGATGCGGCGGTGAGGTTGACCGAGAATTGCGTCGGCTCGCCGGACCAGATTTCACTGTGCTTGGCCAGCCAGCTCGCAAGCTCGCCCAGCACACGCCGATCGAGCGTTGCCCCCAGGCCATGGGCTTCGGCACTGCGGATCAGTTCCTGCGGGGCCACGGCTGAATCCGGCTGACCCGCGTCACGCAGCAGGATTTCGTGGCGGCGGATGCGGATTCCAGGCTGGATGGGCGTCAGACTCTGGCTGTGCAACTCGAGCTCAAAGGAGCGTACCCGGGCAGCGACTCGTTCGGTGTCGGCCGCATCGATCGCACCGCCTTCGAGAAGCGCCACCACCTGGAGGGCCTTGATCTAGGCCGTGGACGCGGACAATTCCAGCGCCGCAGGCTGCACGCCCGTGGCGAGGGTGAGGCCCCATTCGCGCACCGCACGCACCACCGGAACCGGCAGGTCGGGCGCCGAAGTCCCGTTGCCCTTCAGCCAGCGGTCATCGACCACCAGCATGGCGAATCCCAGGAACTCGTGACTCTCATCGCCGGTACGCAGCAGCACCGCCGTGCGATCACGCTGGAGCGGATGGTTCACCCGGCTGGGGGCGCCCGGACCCGCGAAGCTTTCCAGCGCCAAGCGCATCGCCTCGCGCTCCGGGGGGCCGAGGACTTCGCCGCGATGCCAGTGAATCCGGCCGGCGGCATCGTGCAGGGACACCAGCTTGGCCCACAGGAGCGGGAGCGCTGCAACAATGCGCTGGCCGCAGGTGCCGGCTTGAAGCGGCGCCCGCGCCGCCCGCGGTGCTGGGGTAACGGCAGACAGGAACATGGAGAGGAAAGTAGCGCGTCGCGGCCTGTCCGGTCTGTGACCGGGGTCTATAGATGCTTAGGAAAATGAGCTGCCGCAGCCGAAAAACAGCCATTATTGCCATTCAAAGCGGTTCAGGGCCGGGTTTTTCCGCACCCGGTCAGCCGGGAAAACGGTCCCATTTGCGACCACGTAGACGCCCGGCGGGCACAGCTGGACGGCCCCGAAAGCGAGCCCCAGATTGAAGGCCGCGTCGCTGTCGGCGAAGCGCCCGGGCTGCAGGGCGCCGGTCAGTACGATGGTCTTGCCGGGGAGCCCGGCAAGCTCGCGCGCGGTTTCAACGATCGTGTCGGTGCCATGGGTGATCAGGATCTGCGTCGCCTCACAGGCCGCGACCGCTGTGCGGATCGCCTGGCGGTCCACCGCGGTCATCTCCAGGCTGTCTTTACGGAGCAGCTCCGTGACCTGGGGAAGAGTCGGCAAGCGGGCGTGGCGGAGCAACTCGAGCACCATCGGCGCACCGACCTGGTAGCCACCCTTGGCGTCAAAGTACACCTTGTCGATGGTGCCACCGGTGGTGAAGACCGCAATGCTCATGGCCTATCCGGTGCCGGTATCCACCAGTGTTTCCTCGGACGCGCCGAGATAACGCACCACCAGGTCATCCACGTTGTCATCGGTACGCGCCAGTCGCTCATCGAGCTGATCGATCACGGCCTCCGCCGTCATGTTGCCGACGCGCCCGTCCAGTTCTTCCACGGCGACGCGCAGCAGGCTGACGATCCGCACGGCGCCGATCGCGCCAAACGCATGCTGTGCCTGTGCGAGCTTCGGGTGCGAATCAGGGAGCAAATGGTTCTGCAGGGTTCCATGTGCGGCGGCGGCCCAGAATTCCACCACGATGAGCAGGACCTGCTCACGCTCGGTCAACGCCCCGGCAGGCCCGGAATCACGCTTGCGTCCGAGGGCCTCCAGCACAAAGCTGGTGATGGGGTAGATGCCGCGCCAGGTCTCAGCCATGTTTCTGTCCGATACAGGTAAAGCGAATACTATCAGAGTACTTAAGGTCGACTCTTAATGTTAAATTCATGAGCGGACGCGTCTACCCTACTGCGTCTCCCGCAGGCCCACCGGTCTTTTCCACCCGGACCCCCGCCCGTAGAGTAAAAAGTACGTTGATCATTGCATGCAGCACGCGATATTCTCGCTCTAGGTGTATGAGGCGGAAGCCTTTAGAACGGAATAACAACTAGGGCGGCAGTGCGAGGGACGCCAGGAACGTACCGCATCAGCTCGCCGATGCCGCCGGGACCAAAGCCATGGACATTACTCTTTCTCACCGACTTGAAGCGGCCGTCACGCTGCTCGCTGGCGATGGCACGCTCAAGGAAAGACTCGCTGCCGCGTATCGCGAACACCTCGATGACATCGACGAACTCGAATTGCCCAACGAGGTGCAGCTGGAGTATTCGCAGATGTCGCGGACCATGCACCTGGCGCGCGCCCTGCCCGGCGATAACGTCGTGCGTGCCTCGGTGCGCAAGCTGTCCAACGAAGAAGCGCAGCGCTTTGCCGCACTGATCGTGCGCATGTACTCGCTGCGGATGCAGAGTCTGACGTCGGGAACCAAGCCGCCAGCACGTATCAGCGCCGCGCCGCGCAGCACGACCTCGCTCGTTTCGCTGCTGGCGATTGAAGGCGGCGGCAGCGGCGGCGGATCGCGCACGGGCGTGGCAAACACTCCGTAAGCGCGTGGTGGCGGCTGCAAGCGCGGCGGTCAATCAATCTTGAATTCGATGGAGTCCCAGCGCGTCGTCTCTTCATGGCGCGCCTGGTGACGGATGGCATCGACCAGCGCACGCTCATCCCACTTCGCCCGTTCATCGGACATCCCGATCACCGCGGGCGGGAGCAGCACTTCACGCCCGAAGCCGGGCAGCAGGACCACGGGTTTCTCGCTGGCCTTGGCATAGTTGAGCTGGAACAGCAGCAGGTCGCGCTGCGTGACGTAAAGGGCGGATAACGCCACCACGACTTCGGTCGTCGCCATCTGCTGGCGCAACGCCTCGTGCAGTCCTTCCACCGAAGTGTTCACTGGACGCTGTTCCGGGCCGCCGCAATTGCGATAATAGAAATTACGGGCGCTCTCGAGAAACTCGAATACGCGCAGGTACTCATCGTTCAGCTCGAACGCGTGGGTCACGAATACCCGTATAGGATCGCGCTGTGACATGGCTTTAAGTGTACTGTGACAACCCTGATGAGGGAATCCGTTGCGATTGCTCGTTTATAACATCCGTTATGCAACCGGTGCGGGCCCCGCGTTTCACCTGCCGGTCCCGGGCGCCGGGTACCTGCGCAGCAGCCGGGCGGTGCTGGAGGAGATCACCCAGTTCATCCGCGAGCAAAGCCCTGACCTGGTCGGGCTCATCGAGGTCGACACGGGCTCGATTCGCAGCGGCATGGTCAATCAGGCCGAGCACATTGCCGCCTCGCTGGGCCACTACACGGCCTACGAATGCAAGTACGGTTCGCGCTCGTTCAATAATCTGGTGCCGATCGTGCGCAAGCAGGCCAATGCGCTGCTGGCCGCTCCCAGCGTGACGGGCCAGCGCTTCCACTATTTCGACACCGGCATCAAACGCCTGATCATCGAGCTGGAACTGGACCAGGTCTGCGTGTTCCTCGTGCACCTGTCCCTGAAGTACCGCCATCGTCAATACCAGTTGCGCACCCTCTATGACCTGATCGCCGGTTCGCGCAAACCGGTGATCGTGGCCGGAGACTTCAATACCTTCTGGGGCACGCACGAAATCTACCTCTTTATGCGTGCCGCGGGTCTGCAGAGCGCCAATACGCTGGGCCTCCTGTCCTATCCGGCGCGTCATCCGCGCGTGGAACTGGACTTCGTGCTGGTCAGTGCCGGCATTGAGGTTACAGGGTTCCGCATTCCGGAAGTACGTTACAGCGATCATCGCCCGCTGATCTGTGATTTTGAGATCGGCAGGGCCTGAAGGGGTGAATCATGAGCAGTGACACAGCTTGGCGCCTGGACCGCGAGGCCAACGGCCTCGCCTGCCTCACCCTTGACCGGCCTGGCACTTCCGCCAATTCCCTGTCTCGCGCCGTGCTCGTCGAGCTGGGCGGATTGCTGCGCGCGCTGCACAAGGAACCCCTGCGCGGCCTGGTCGTGCGCTCAGGCAAGCCTTCCGGTTTCATCGCGGGCGCGGACGTCCGTGAATTCACGCGATTCCGGAGCGAGGCCGACGCGCTGGAGACGATCACCACCGGCCAGCGCGTGTTCGACCAGCTCGAGGCCCTGCCCTTCCCCACCGTCGCCGCCATCCAGGGCTTCGCGCTGGGCGGTGGGCTCGAGCTGGCGCTGGCCTGCCGTTACCGCGTCGCCGTTGACGACCCCAGGCTGTCTCTCGGCCTGCCCGAGGTGCAGCTGGGCATCCATCCGGGCTTTGGCGGCACGGTGCGCGCCGTGCGGCTGCTCGGCGTGCGTGCGGCCATGGAGCTCATGCTGAGCGGAAAGCCGGTGCGCGCCGATCGTGCGCGCGCCATCGGCCTCGTCGATCAGCTCGTGAGCGCGGCGGATCTCGAGCGCGCGGCCCGGCAGATCCTGGGCGATGGCCCGCCCCGGAGAGTCGCCCCGCTCCTGGATCGCCTCCTCAACCTGCCTGGCATCCGCTCGTTCCTGCGCTCCTCACTGGAGGCGCGGGTGGCGAGGCAGGCCCGTCGCGAACATTATCCAGCGCCTTACGCCATCATCGACCTGTGGGTCCGCTACGGTGCGCGCGGACGCGCCGCCTATGAGGCAGAAGCGCACTCGATCGCGCGGCTCTTCTCTTCGGAGACCGCGCGGAGCCTGGTGCGCATGTTCCTGCTGCAGGACCGCCTCAAGTCCCTCGGCGGCAAGCCCGCGACGCCCCTCAAGCGCGTACACGTGATCGGTGCAGGGGTCATGGGCGGCGATATCGCCGCCTGGTGTGCGCTGCGCGGCCTGGAAGTCACGCTCCAGGATCGCGAACAGCAGTTCGTCGATCCGGCGCTCAAGCGCGCCGCGGACCTTTTTGCAAAACGGTTGCGCGATCCGGCCGAGCGCTCGGCGGCTCAGGCGCGGTTGCGCTCCGACGTGGCGGGCGCCGGTGTCAGCGACGCCGACATCCTGATCGAAGCGATCTTCGAGAACCTCGAGGCCAAGCGTGCACTCTATGCGCAGGCCGAACCGCGCCTCGGCGCCGCCGCGGTCCTCGCCAGCAACACCTCGAGCATCACGCTGGAACGGCTGGCCGAGCAGCTCCAGGATCCCGGGCGGCTCGTCGGCCTGCATTTTTTCAACCCCGTGGCGCAGATGCCGCTGGTCGAAGTGATTCACTCGGCGCAGACCAAACCCGAGCCGCTCGCGGCGGCCATGGCCTTTGCCCGCCGCATCGACAAGCTCCCCCTGCCCTGCCGCAGCGGACCAGGTTTCCTCGTCAATCGAGTGCTGTTCCCCTACCTGCACGAAGCGCTGTATGCCGCCGGTGAAGGCGTGCCGCTGAGTGTGATCGATCGCGCCGCGGTGGATTTCGGCATGCCGATGGGTCCGATTGAGCTGTCCGACGTGGTGGGGCTCGACGTCATCGTGCACGTCGGGGAAATCATCACCCGGGAACTGGGACGCGAGATGCCGCCCTACACGCAACGGCTCCGTGAACTGGTCGCGGCACGCAAGCTCGGACGCAAGAGCGGCGAGGGATTCTATCGCTGGCAGGAGGGCAAGCCCGTGCGCCCGCCCGCGGGCGCCGCGCCGCCGGAGGATCTTGCCGATCGCCTGATCCTCGCGCTCCTCAACGAGTGCGCGGCCTGCCTGCGCGAGCAGGTGGTGGCTGATGCTGACCTGCTCGATGCCGGCGTAGTGTTCGGCACCGGCTTCGCGCCCTTTCGTGGCGGCCCGCTGAACTACGCGCGCACGCGCGGCATCGGCGCGGTCGTGGCGCGGCTGACTGAACTCGAGCAACGCCATGGCAAGCGCTTCCACCCCGACGCGGGTTGGGGCAATTCGCTGTGATAACATCGCTCGATTGCCTGATTCCCATGGGGTTCGCATGAGTGAAGGTCGTCCCGTCGAAGTGGCGCAGTTGCGCAAGCTCTCGCCGCTGGGCGGAATGAAAAACGAGAATATTGCCGCTCTGGCGCGCAAGGTGCGTATCAGCGAGCTCGCCGCCAACCGCACCCTGTTCAAGGAAGGCGATTCCGAGCGACGCTGCTACTGGCTGGTCTCCGGCATGCTGGAGATGCGCGAGGGCGATCGGACCGTGGCGATGATCCGGGGCGGCAGCCCCGAGGCCAAGAATCAGCTGTCTCCGAAGCTCCCGCGGCGCGCCACGGCGCGGGCCGTCGACACCGTTGAATACCTCGTCGTCGATGCCGACCTGCTCGACATGATGATCACCTGGGACCAGACCGGCACTTATGAAGTGAGCGAACTGCAGGCCCAGTTCGGCACCGGCGGGAGCGATGACTGGATGACGACGCTCCTGCAGACCAAGGCCTTTCACCGTATTCCGCCTGCGAACATTCAGGCGATTTTCATGCGCATGCAGCGGGTGGCCTGCCGCACCGGGGAAGTCATCATCAGGCAGGGCACCGAGGGAGACTTTTTTTACGCCATCGTGAGCGGCAAGTGCGTCGTCACGCGCGAGACGCCGCTGAATCGCGAGGGCATCCGCCTCGCGGAACTCACGGTCGGCGAGACCTTTGGCGAGGAAGCCCTGATTTCAGAGGCCAAGCGCAATGCGACGGTGGCCATGCTCACCGACGGGGTGCTGATGCGGCTGAGCAAGGAGGATTTCCGTGAACTGATGAATGAGCCGCTGCAGCAATGGGTGAGCTACGAGGAGGCACGCGCCGTGATCGAACGCGGCGGCCGCTGGCTCGATGTGCGCCTGCCCTCGGAGTTCCAGAACCTCGCGATCGAGGGCGCGCTCAATATTCCGCTGTACTTCATCCGCCTGAAGCTGGCGACGCTCGATCGGAATGTCCCCTATGTCGTCTACTGCGACACGGGCCGGCGCAGTTCCGCCGGCGCATTTATCCTGCTGGAGCGCGGCTTCGATGCCTACGTGCTGAAGGGGGGACTTTCGAGCGCCGAACCGGAGTTGCGCCGGCCGGGCTGAGCGCTACTGTAGCCGGGGACGCGTCGTGTTAGGCTTGGAATGCTCGACTTTCCGCACCCTCATACGAGGAGTCCCGACATGAGCAACTCTATTCTGGACGACCATGAGCTGACGATTGACTGCCCCGAATGCCACCAAGAGCTCACGGAAAAGCTTGGTCGGCTCAGGGCGGATCCGGTGGTGGTCTGCCCCAGCTGCAGAGCCTCGCTTGCGATCGACACTTCGAACCTCAACCAGGCCCTTGCGTCCGTCGATCAAAGCCTGGCGGAGTTGCAGAAAAGCCTTGGCGGCACGCTGCATCTGACGGTGAGAATCTGAAGATCCGGGCGCTCGCCCGATCGGTGACGGATATGCGAAGCGCGGCCGAACGGGTCCGCGCTTACATCGTGTGCGTGGCTTTGTCGCCCGAGAGAGCGCCCGCCAGATAGTTCTCGATCTTGTGCCGTGTCTGGCCACGATCCTGTTCGCTGAACTGCACGCCGATGCCGGCGGTGCGCTTGCCCTGCGCGCCCTTGGGCGTCACCCAGATCACGCGGCCCGCCACGGGCAATTTCTCGTCCTCGCCCATCAGGTTCAGCAGCATGAACACTTCATCGCCGATCCGATAGTTGCTGTTGGTCGGAATGAACAGTCCGCCGTTGGCAACGAAGGGCATATAGGCGAGGTACAGGGCGCTCTTGTCCTTGATGGTCAGGGTCAGCAGACCAGGCTTGGCGGCGCCGCTACGCCCCAGATCGGAGCGTGGCAGGCCGTCATTGCGGCCGGCGCCATCAATGCTTCGGGCCTGGTTGTCCTTTACCATCGCACCTGCTCTTCCTGTACGTTCAGCCTCAGCCCTGACCAACCTGGAGTGTACGCGCTGCGCGCACCTGCCACAGGAACTGCTCGACGGCCAGGGCCTTGTTGATCGAAGTCGCCGCCAGCCGGCGCAGCTCGTGCAGTGTATCCGCCAGGCGGATCAGATTGCGCATATTCATAGAGGAATTGGCCGCTGGCAAGTGCGCGCCACTGTGCAATTCTGTCACATGGCCTCCAGGCCCCAGGCGCTCTTGCATGCAGCGTGTGATCCAGGTCTCAGCGCACTGCAGCCGCAGTTCGAAGGCATCGCGCGCCCATGCCGCAGCGGCAGCGGGCATATCCAGCGTGCCGGCCAGGGCGCGATCGAGCTGGGCGTGCGTCTCGGTGCGGACCCGCAGCAAGTCGCCCGGATCGACCGCGAGCGCCCGCAGGGGCGCGTTGCCGAGCACCTCCAGGGCTTCTTCCCAGGCGCCAGGACCCCGGTGCCGGCGCAGCCAGGCGGCGCTCTCAGCCGCTGGCGGAACGCGTATGGCGAGGCGCTGGCAGCGGCTGCGGACCGTCGCCGACAGGCGCGCCGCCGCCAGCGTCACCAGCACGATGAGCACGCCGGGCCGCGGCTCCTCCAGCGTCTTGAGCAGCGCATTGCTGGCGTTGGCATTGAGCATGTCCGCTGGATTGAGGATCGCCACCGTGCCCGTTGCGCCATGCCCGCTCAGGGCCAGCGTGTCGGTCAGGGCGCGGATCTGATCGACCCGGATCTGCTTCGATTCCTCCTCCGGGGCGACCAGCCACAGGTCCGGATGGGCCAGGCGAGCCACCCGCTGGCAGTCCTGGCACGCCCCGCAGGGGGCGTCCGGCCGCGCGCACAGCAGCGTCTGCGCGGCGATCAGCGCCAGCTGCTCACCGCCGCCCCCCGCGACGTCCTGGATGAGCAGGGCATGAGGGAATCGCCCCTGTGCCCGCGCCTGCTTCAGGGCGGCACGTTGCGGCGCCAGCCAGAACAGATCCGTCGCTGCTGATTCCGCCTCGCTCATGCGGGCAGCAGCTCGGCGAGCGCGGCGCCGCAGGCCTTAAGCACCTGGGCGAACGGCGCAGTGGCGTCCACGACCGCGAAGCGCCGCGGCTCCCGGCGCGCCCGCTCGAGGTAGGCGCCACGCACGCGCTCAAAGAAATCGCCCGCTTCGCCCTCAAAGCGGTCGGCAGCGCCGCCGCGCGAGCGCGCCCGTGCCAGTCCGGCGGCCACCGGCAGATCCAGCAGCAGGGTACGCGCGGGCCAGAGGTCGGCATGGACCGCCGCGGCCAGCTGGTCCAGCAGGCTTAAGCTCACGCCGCGCCCTGCTCCCTGGTAGGCATAGCTCGCGTCGGTGAAGCGATCGCAGATCACCCACTGGCCGGACGCGAGGGCCGGCCGAATGGCGTTGTCCAGGTGCAGCGCACGCGCGGCAAACATCAGCAGGGTCTCCGTGATCGGCGTGATCCGCTCCGCACCGCCGCGCAGCACCAGGGCGCGCAGCGCCTCGGCCAGGGGCGTGCCGCCGGGCTCGCGGGTCAGCAGCACCCTGCAACCGCGGCGCTCCAGCTCGGATTTGAGCGCTGCAGCGATCGTGGACTTGCCCGCGCCCTCGATGCCTTCCAGCGTGATGAAGTGCCCCGCCATCAGCTGCCGCCCCCGCTCATGGCCGCATCAGGCGCCGACCCGGTGCGTTTGAGGAATTGGCGCAGGGCCTCGTTGTGTTCGGCATAGGTCGCCGAGAAATGATGGCTCCCGTCGCCCTTCCCCGTGGCCACGAAATACAGCGCGTTGATGGCGGCCGGATGCAGGCTCGCACGCAGGGCCGCTTCACCCGGAAGCGCGATAGGCGTCGGTGGCAGCCCGCTGCGGGTGTAGCTGTTGTATGGCCCGTCGGTCTCGAGGTCGCGCCGCCTCAGGTTCCCGTCGAAGTGGCGGCCCAGCCCGTAGATGATGGTCGGGTCTGACTGGAGGCGCATACGCAGGCGCAGGCGGTTGACGAAGACCGCCGCGACCTTGTCGCGTTCATCCTCGCGCCCCGTCTCCTTTTCCACGATCGAGGCGAGCGTCAACGCGGCGGCGGCGTGTGCCGCCCACTCCTGTTGCAGATGTTCCTCCATGCGCTGCATCGCCAGCTCATAGAGGCGCCGGTCGCTGGTGCCGGCGGCGAAGCGGTAGGTGTCGGGAAAGAAGCGGCCTTCCGCCGCCACGCCCGGTTTCCCGAGCGCCGCCATGAGCCGCGCCTCATCGAGATCGCGCCACTCGTGCGTCACGGCAGTGCTGGCATCGAGCGCCCGCCGCATCTGTGCGAAGGTCCAGCCCTCGACGATCGTCAGCTGCTCCATCACCACCTGCCCGGCGTTGAGCTGGGCCAGGATCTCCCGCACGGATTCTCCGGGAACCAGCTCGTAGGTGCCCACCAGGGCGCGCAGGCTCTGGCCATGGAGTCGAAGATTCCACTCCACCAGCCGTGGGTGCGGCACGCCGCCGACGCGCGCCAGCTCGCCGAGTACGGCGCGCAGGCTCGCGCCCGGATGCACCTCGACGCGCGTGCCCGCCGCGATCGTCGCGCGTTCCTCCAGGCTCGCCTCCAGCCGATAGCCCCCATAGAGCGCGCCGGCGGCCAGCGCCGCCGCGAGCATGGCAAGCCTGGAAAGGATCTTTCTGCGGCTACGCTTCGGCACGATCGATCAACTCCTGCAGCCGTAATCCGCAGGCGTCGGGGTGCAGCCGGCGCCCTTCGTACCAGTGTACGGCCTGCACGCCCAGGCGCACATTCGTTACGAACAGGGCCGGCGCGGCCTCCAGATCCTGCCTCGACAGCGGCTCAACGCTCACCGCAATCCCCAGTTGCGGCGCCAGGTCCAGCACCAGCGAGCGCATGATTCCGGCGACACCGCCCTGCTCCAGCGATGGTGTCACCAGCGCTCCGTCCTGCACCACAAACAGGTTCGACATGCTGCCGCTGATCACCTGTCCGCCCGGGGAACACATGAGCACCTCATCGACGCCTGATGCCGCGGCCGCCTGTTGCGCCAGCACCTGCTCCAGTCGATTCAGATGCTTCAGTCCCGCCAGCAGCGGATTGCACCCCAGCGGCACCGGCGAGAGGCCGACGCGAAATTCCGGGCGGCCCGCCGCGGGCCAGGGGTGGACCGTGAGGATGCGTGTGGCCTGTTCATCGCCGGCCGGACGATAGCCTCTCCTGGTTGCGACGCCCCGCGTCAGCACCAGCTTCACCAGCGCGCGCGGGCAGCCCTCCAGCAGGGACTCCGCTTCACGCCGCAGGAGTTCTCCGTCGGGCCTGGGGATGTGAAGTCGCGCGCAGCCGGCGCCGAGGCGCGCCAGGTGGCGCTCAAACCAGCGCGCCCGCCCCTGCTCGCAGCGCAGGGTCTCGAACAGCCCATCCCCGTACTGGAGCCCGCGATCATGGACCGAGACCACCGCCTGCGGCACGCCGTTCACGAGCGCTGGGTGCTCGCGGGAACCCGGCTCCGGTTGCGCCAGCGCGGAACTCATCCGCCAGCCTCGACCGTTTCCCCACCGAAGGCGCGCAACATGCCGCGCGCCTTGGAGCGCGTCTCTGCCAGCTCCCGCTGCCAGTCTGAATCCGCCACGATGCCGGCGCCGGCGCGAAACTGCAGCTCGCGGCCACGCAGTGTCGCCGTGCGGATCAGTATGTTGAAGTCCATGTCGCCGTTGCAGTTCAGATACCCGAGCGAACCGGTGTAAGGCCCGCGCGGAGCGCCTTCGAGTTCCGCAATGATCTGCATGCAGCGGTACTTCGGACAACCGGTGATCGTGCCGCCGGGAAACACCGCGCGCAGGGTGTCTCCGGGCGTGACCCCGGTACGCAGGCGGCCGCGCACGTTCGAGACGATATGGTGCAGATTCGGGTAGCTCTCGGTCACCATGAACTCGTTGACCTCCACGCTGCCCGCCTCGCAGATGCGGCCCAGATCGTTGCGCTCCAGGTCAATGAGCATGACATGCTCGGCGCGCTCCTTGGGATTGGCCAGCAGTTCCAGCCGTTCGGGCGGGTCCGCGTCCGGCGTGCCCAGCCTCCCCCGCGTCCCGGCAATCGGCCGGGTTTCCACCCGGTTGCCGGTGACGCGCACCAGCCGCTCGGGCGAGGAACTCAACAGCGTCATGTCTCCAATGCTCGCCAGGGCCGCAAACGGGGCGGCGTTCGCCAGACGCAAGCGCTCGTAGAGCAGACCTGCATCGGCACGGCCGTCCAGGCGCACGCGCCAGTGCCGCGACAGGTTCGCCTGATAGACATCGCCCCGACCGATGTAATCCTGGGCCTGCAGCACGGCGCGGCGAAATTCCTCCGGATCCTGCTCGACGATCGCGCCCGGCGCGAACGGCGCCGCCGGCGGCTCGAGGGGCGCCTCCCGCAGACCGGCCAATGCGGCCTCGAACCCGGCCGCCTGCTCCACTGCCGTGGCTTCAGCCACCAGCTGGCAACGCTGCTGCGCATGATCGTAGATCAGCGCGCCCCCAACGCGGATCGCCGCCGCACAGACCGCCTCGCGCGCCAGCGGCGGAAGCTGCAGCCCCGCCTCGATGCTCGCGGCGAGTTCATAGCCGAGAAACACGACCCAGCCGCCGCGAAAGGGCAGACTGGAACCGTCCGAGGGCTGCTGCTCCGCTCGCCACCACTCATCGAGCGCGGCGAGGAAGGTTTTGCCGGCGAGCCGGACGCCGTGCTGCTCGAGCGAGCCGTCCCCGCGCATCAGGAGCGAAGCGCGCGGCCAGGCCGCGAGCATCGAGTAGCGGGACAGGACCCCGGGAGCGGCGCTGTCAAACAGCACCGGGAAGTGACGGGGATGGCGCGCGGCGAGCGAGCGCAGCTGCGCGTGAGTGGCCCGCACCTCGCGCACCTGGAAGCTGCGCGTCTTCATGGCGACTGCCCGGATGGATCAGCCCGGCAGGCGGCGCAGCACCAGCGTGCCGTTGGTGCCGCCAAAGCCAAAGGAATTCGAGACCGCAATGTCGATGCGCATCTTGCGCGCGGCATTGGGCACGAAGTCCAGATCGCAATCCGGATCGGGGGTCTCGTAGTTGATCGTGGGGGGCGCGATCTGATCGCGCAGCGCCAGCACGCAGAATATGGCCTCCACGACGCCCGCTGCGCCCAGCAGGTGACCGGTCATCGACTTGGTGGAACTCACTGCCAGCTTGTAGGCATGATCGCCGAAGGTGGCCTTGATCGCGGCGGTCTCGGCGCGATCGCCCAGCGGCGTCGAGGTGGCGTGGGCGTTGAGGTAGTGCACCTCGTTCCCGTTGATGCCCGCATCGCGCAGCGCATTCACCATGGCCAGCCGTGCGCCCGCGCCATCTTCGGGCGGGGCGGTGATGTGGTAGGCATCGCCGCTCATGCCGAAGCCGGCCAGCTCGGCGTAGACGCGCGCGCCGCGCCGGCGCGCGTGCTCGTACTCTTCCAG
>WNFM01358612.1_pt3 | contig 18275 bp, 16 predicted proteins | sample 5400271 | NCBI WGS metagenome assembly WNFM01 (sample SAMN13153352, study PRJNA577476) | soil metagenome | isolation source: 60 cm saprolite on Douglas fir-dominated hillslope | place: USA:California | collected 2013-09-17 | reverse complement strand
TCCGAGGAACGTGAAGTTTTTCAGCAGCGCACCGCCCAGGCCGTCGCGAATCTCCGCCACGATTGAGCCGGCGCGCAATCGCAGCACCGCCATGTCCACCACGCCATTCGCGTTCAGGTCGGGCAGGCCGACCAGGGCGACCACTGTTGAACTTGTGGCTGCGGCTGGCTGGGTAATCGTATTCATGATTAAGGTTACCGCCGTCTGTGTCAGCAGCCTGCCGTTTACCGTCGCGCCAGACGATAGTGTTGCGCCTGTTGCAGCGAGTATGACGCCTTCAAAGTGAGCCGTTGTTCCCATGGCCACGCCAGCACCGCCAGTGACCTGCCAAAAGATGTTTTTTGCCTGCGCGCCGCCGGCCAACAGAACATGGGTGGCGGCAGCCTGCGTCACATTTCCCGCTATCTGGAAAATCCAGACATCATTGGGACCACCCGAGAGCGTGACATCGGTATTGATCAGAACACCGGTACTCCACTTGTAGAGCCCGGGAGCCAGTGTCAGGGCACTGATGTCGCCGGCGCCCAGTTCGGTAAAATCGGGCGTTGTGCGCCCAAGGGCATCCGCGTACGCGGTTCCCATGTCGAGGACGGCATTGGCCACCAGCGTATTGTCAGCGGCTGCACCCTTGAAGCAGGTTGTGACGCCACTACCCGTGTAGGCCACATCAGCGCCGTAGATCGTTCCGGTCATTTCAGCGCAGGCCACATTGTCCATCGCCGCGGCGGTGATGGGACTGGCGCCAATGTTGCCCGTGATCTTGGAGGTCGGGACATTCGTGATGCCTGTCTTGGTCAGGATCACGAAATTTCCCGAGGTTCCGAGGTTCACCGGTGCCGGTCCAGCCGCTACCGCGTTGTGAGTTGTAAGGCCCCAGGCAATGGCTGCGGTCAGCAATAAGGCCATCGGTCTCATCGTTGCCACAAATGCGCGTCTTGAAGTGTTCATGTTGCAATCCACATAGTATTTATGAGCGCGCATGTTGCGCGTCGCCGTGGTGTTAGTCTGTACGACGGCTAACTTACCGGCTCGCGGTACGGCGAGCCGGCCGCCTGAAGGCGTTTATTCGCAACGAAGTTGAGTAACCGCTCGCTCAGCGCCGTGCAGGCCGAGCGGCAACTGCAGCAGCGACTCCGTGCACGCTCAACGCGCTTTTTCAGCCGCTATGCATTGCGCGACGGTTTCATTGGCGTAGTCCCTGTAATGCCGGTGCAGGAACCAGTGCCGATACTCCCACGGCGCGATTCGATCACGGGCGGGAAGCGCCCACAGGCCCAGCCTCGCTTCCCGCGCACCCGCCTCGAGCTCGCACAATTCAGTGTCGCTCGCGCTCAGGTGCTTGCGGTCAGCCCATGCGTTGCCGTCGCGGACCATCGCCGCCCCCACTTCCTCCTCACCGACGAAGACGATCGCCGTGCGGCGATTCCGGTCGTCAACATGGAGCGGCTCTAGATCGACATCCTGGTTCAGCACCATCTGTTCCAGAGCTGCGGTGGCTTCCTTGCTCCACGGCTGGCCGTGTTCGGGCGCGTCGATGCCGCTTAAGTGCACCGCGACGCGCTGATTGCCAAGCTGCACCTCGATGGTGTCACCATCGATGACCCGGGTGACCGTACCGCCGAGCCGCTGGTGTTCCGGGACAGGCGGCTGCGCTCCGAGCACGATCGGCACCAGGCTCAGTACCACCAGAATTGGGCAGCGTAGCAGGCAGGTCACAAGGGGCTCCCGGGCAATCAGGCCGTGGCGCGCGCCAGTGCCGCGACGATGACGTCCTGCTCGGAGTCCGAAAGATCGGCGCTCATCGGCAGGCTGATCACCTGCGTCGCCAGTGACTCGCTCACGGGCAGGGGCCTGGAGTCGCACAACGGTTCATAGGCCGGCTGTTTATGCAGTGGCCGTGGATAATGAATCGCTGTCGGTATGCCGGCCCGCTTGAGTTTTTCCTGTACGGCATCGCGATTCTCGACCAGTATCGTGTATTGCGCCCACACACAGCTGCGGCCGGGCCGTACCGCCAGCAGGCCTACCCGCGCGCCGCTGGCACGAATCGCTTCGCCATAGCGATTGCCGAGCTCGATGCGTCGCGCGATCTCCCAATCCAGGCGGGTCAGCTTCGCCAGCAGGATCGCGCACTGGAGCGTATCCATCCCGCGGACCCGAATCTCGCTGCACGCCTGCGCGAGCGCGGCATCGTCGGTGAAGATCGCGCCGCCGTCACCGTAGCAGCCGAGCGGCTTGCTGGGAAAGAAGCTGGTGCAACCCACAGCCGACAGCGCGCCACTGCGCCGGCCGTGGTAGCTGGCGCCAAAACTCTGGGCGGCATCCTCGATGACCGCGATCGGCCCACGGCGGGCCGCGATCGCACTGATCTCATCCATGTCGGCCGGCTGACCATAGAGACTCACCGGAATGATGGCCTTGGTGCGCACGCCGATCGCCGCGTCAAGCAGGCTGGCGTCCAGGTTGGCGGTATCGGGCTCCACATCGACGAACACGGGTTTTGCGCCCACCAGCACGATGACCTCGGCACTGGCGACAAAGCTGAAGGGCGTGGTGATCACCTCGTCTCCGGGCCCGACGCCGAGGGCCATCAGGGCGATGAGCAGGGCCTCGGTACCGCTCGCCACCGTCACGCAGTTCGCGCTGTTGACGTAGGTGGCGAGCCGCTGCTCGAGCTCGCGCACCTCGGGCCCAAGGATGTACTGACCGTGTTCGAGCACGGCCTGGATGCGCGAGTTGACGTCGCTGCGTATGGCCCGGTATTGCGACTTGAGATCGATGAATTCCACGGCTGAGTCCTTCGCTACCTCATGGTCCACCGGTTCAGTCCTGCAGCGCCCCCGCGCGGGTCTCCAGGATCAGCGGTGCCAATAGCAGGCCCGCAAGCGGTACGAACCCGACGTAGAAAATCGTCTGCATCGCGGCGCCGCTCTGGGCCGCGGCGCCGACCACGAAGGGCCCCACGGAAGCCACTACGCGGCCGATGTTGTAACAGAATCCAGCGCCCGTGGCCCGCAGCCGCGTCGGAAACAGCTCCGGCAGATAGAAGGGGAAGGCGCCAAAGACGCCGAATACAGACACGCCAATCGCAAAGAACATGTACAGGCGTGCATGAGCCGGCATGTCGAGACCGAAGGTGGCCAGGATCGCCGCCGCCGAGGCCGCAAAATACAGCGCAAACATGCGTCGACGGCCCAGATATTTGGCCAGCGGAATGGTCAGCAAAGTGCCAATCAGTCCGCCCAGGTTGAACGCCACCGTCGCGGTGAGCTTCCAGCTCTCGATCAGGCCCTGGGCACTCTGCCTGTCCAGACCACGCAACACCGCCTCGGCGTGCGCCAGCTCCGTGGCAATGACCGGGATGAAGGCACTGCAGCTCCACCAGGCGATGAGGGCAATGACGGCAATAAAGGTGCCCACCAGCGTCCGGCGCAGCAGCTCCGGGCCGAAAATCTCCCGCAGCCTGGTCTGGCTGCGCGACCGCGCCTTCTGCCAGCGTTCCGGTTCGTGGATGTACAACCGCACGAGAAAGGCCACCGCGGCCGGCAGCAGGCCGAACAGAAACACATAGCGCCAGGACTGCTCGGTATTGCCGGCGAACCAGACGCCCGCGACCTGGTAATTGACCAGCGTCGCCAGGAACAGGCCAAACGGCGCGGCGGTGTACAGGAGCGCTCCGCCCTCGACGCGGCGATGCTCGGGCATCACCTCGGCCACCATGCTGGCCCCGGCCGCCCACTCGCCGCCGATCCCGAGACTGGCCACCAGGCGGAATGCGACCAGCATCCACAGATTGGTCGCGGCCGCACAGGCCGCGGTACCGACCGCGTACATGAGCATGGTCAGCAGCAGCGTACGGAGCCGTCCGATGCGGTCGCAGACAAACCCGAAGAGCACGCCGCCTGCGGCCCACCCCAGCAACAGGAGCGAGGTAAGCACGCCGGTCCAGCTTCGGGTCGCCACGATTGCCTCGGGTGAACCCGCGCGCAGGTGCAGGAGCGTGGGGATGCAATTGGGCGCGACGTAATTGAAGAGCAGGCCGTCGAAGACGTCGAATCCCCAGCCCAGCCAGGCGGCGAACAAGACCAGCCACTGGTAGCGCGCAATCCCCCACATACAGGCCAGCCTACTGGAGAGCGTACCCTTCGTCGAGCCATCGGACGACGCGCACCAGCCCCTAGCCGGTCCACTCGCTCACGAACGCGGTGCTTGCCGGCCGGGCCGGTGGCGTGGGCGTCACGACGCCCATGGTGCCCACGTACACGAATCCGACCAGCCGCTCCCCGGCCTCGCACCCCAGCCCTGCGGCGACGGCCGGGTCGTAGGCGCTCGGCCCGGTGAGCAGGATCGCCCCGAAACCCAGTGCGTGCAGCGCATTGAGCAGATTCATGATGCTGGCACCGGTGGACAGCATCTGTTCGATGTCCGGGACCTTGGGATTGGCGCGGAGCCGGGCGCTCACCGCGATCACCAGTGGGACCTGCTGCGGGCGGCTGCGCAGTTTTTCCAGCTGCGCAGCGGGCATCGCCGGATCACGTGCGCGCGCACTCGCCACCAGCAACTCGGCGAAGCGCGCCCGCGCCGCGCCGCGAATCAGGCGAAAGCGCCACGGTTGCATGCGGCCATGATCGGGCGCACGCACGGCCGCCTCCAGGGCGGCGCTGAGTTGCGCCGGATCCGGGCCCGGACCTGTCAGGCATTGCGCCGGAATCGAGCGCCGGCTCAGCAGCGTGTCGAGCGGGTTCATGCCGCCGCCATCAGCCGCAGCACCTCGTCGGTCCGCTCACGCACGAGCGCCTCACTGCCGCGCGCTTCGACATTCAATCGCACCAGGGGCTCGGTGTTCGAGCCGCGCAGGTTCAGGCGCCACTGGTCGAACTCCATCGACAGGCCGTCGGTGTGATCGACGCCTAACGCGGCAGCGGCGTAATGGTCGTGCACCCGGGCCGTCACCGCTTTAACATCGGCAATCTCGCGGTTGATCTCCCCGCTGGCCGGAAACAGGCGCTGGCGCTCACCGACCAGCTCACCCAGGGTCTTGCCCGTCTCGCACATCACGGCGAGCACCAGGAGCCACGGTATCATGCCGCTGTCGCAATAGGCGAAATCGCGGAAGTAATGGTGCGCGCTCATCTCCCCGCCATAGACCGCGTCGACCTCGCGCATCGACTGCTTGATGAAGGCGTGGCCGGAGCGGCACATCACGGCCTTCCCTCCGCAGCGGCGCACGATGTCGATGGTATTCCAGGTCAGGCGTGGATCGTGCACGATCCGTGCGCCGGGATAGCGCTTGAGAAACGCCTCCGCCAGCAATCCGACCAGGTAGTAGCCCTCGACGAATCCGCCGTGTTCATCGAAGAAGAAGCAGCGGTCGAAATCTCCGTCCCAGGCGAGGCCGATATCCGCGCCGCTCGCGCGCATGGCCTCCACCGTGCTGCGCCGATTCTCCTCGAGCATCGGATTGGGCACGCCGTTTGGAAAGGAACTGTCGGGCTGGTGGTGCATCTTGATGAACTCGAAGGGCAGGCGTGGCTCGAGCTGGTCGAGCACCAGCCCTGCCCCGCCATTGCCGGCATTGACGACCACCTTCAGTCGGCGCAGGCGCGCGCTCTTGACGTAGCCGAGCAGATGCTCGAGATACCGCTCGCTGATATCCAGCGGCCTGACTGTGCCGGGTTGCCTGGCGAGCGGCGGCAACTGGCCGCCTTCAATCATGGCGCGCATCTGCTGCAGACCGGTGTCGGCGCTGATGGGCCGGCTGCCCTCGCGGACGAACTTCAGGCCGTTGTAGTCCGGCGGATTGTGGCTCGCAGTCACCATGATGCCGCCGTCCAGCTTGGCAGAGAAGGTCGCAAAATAGACCCCTTCCGTGCCGCACAGGCCGATGTCCTCGACGTCGACCCCCGAGTCGTTCAGGCCACGGATCAGCGCTGCCGACAGCGTCTGGCTGGTGGCGCGAATATCGCGCCCCACGGCGACCCGACGCGGCTTGACGAAGCCGGCGTAGGAGCCGCCGATCTTGTAGACCAGGTCCTCATTGAGCTCGGTGGGAATGCGGCCGCGAACGTCGTAGGCCTTGAAGCAGCTGAGGTTCATCACCGCTTCGTGCCTTCACGCCCGTACTGGTCGTCGAGCCGCACGATATCGTCCTCGCCCAGGTAGTCGCCCGATTGCACCTCGATGATGTGCAACGGCCGATCGCCGCGGTTCTCGATGCGGTGGCGTACGCCCACGGGAATGTACGTGGACTGATTCTCCTCAAGCGAGAAGACTTCCTCGCCACGCGTGATGCGCGCGGTACCGGACACCACCACCCAATGCTCGGCGCGATGATGGTGCAGTTGCGGGGAGAGGACTCCGCCCGGATGCACGACCAGTCTCTTCACCTGGAAGCGATCGCCCTGGTCGAGGCTGTAGTAGCTGCCACAGGGGCGGAACACTTCGCGGTGCAGGGCGTGTTCGCTGCGGCCGAGACCCTTGAGCCGCATCACCAGCGCCTTGACGTCCTGCACCTGTTCGCGCGGCGCGACCAGCACGGCATCCTTGGTCTCGACGACCACGCAGTCGCGCAGCCCGACGGTGGCCACCAGGCGGCTCTGCGCATACAGGTAGCAGTTCTTCGTATTCTCGGCGAGCACATCGCCACGGATTACGTTGCCCTCGCCGTCCGGTTCGCTGGCCGCATGCAGCGAGTCCCAGGATCCCACGTCGCTCCAGCCCGCCTCGAGCGAGACCGCCACGGCATCAGCGGTCTTTTCCATCACCGCATAGTCGACCGAGATGCTGGGGCAGGCGGCGAACGCCATCGCATCGACGCGCGTGAAGTCCAGATCGCTCCTCGCCCCGCGGAAGGCCTGCGCACAGGCCACGGCAACCTCCGGCGCGTGGCGCCCGAGCTCTTCGAGAAGGCGCCGGGCACCGAATACGAACATGCCGCTGTTCCAGAAGTACTCGCCGCTGGCCAGGAACGCCTGCGCGCGTTCGCGCGCAGGCTTCTCGATAAACTGGGCAATCCGCCAGCCACCGCCTACGGCCGGTCCGCGGCGGATGTATCCGAAGCCAGTCTCCGGCGCCTGTGGCACCACGCCGAAGGTCACCAGATGACCGGCCTGCGCCAGGCTCGCCGCCGTCCGCACCGCGGCGTGCAACGCCGCGGTGTCACGGATGACGTGGTCAGCGGGCAGCACCAGCAGCAGCGCGTCCGGGCCTTGCGCGGCGAGCGCCGCGTGGGCGGCCAGCGCGATCGCGGGTGCCGTATTCCGGCCCACCGGCTCGAGCAGTATCGCCTGGGCGGGGGTGCCGATGACTCGCAGCTGCTCGGCGACCAGGAAGCGGTGCGCCTCGTTGCACACCACGATGGGCGCCGCAATGGCCAGGCCGGCGAGCCGCTGCACCGTCTCCTGCAGCATCGTCTGGGCCCGGATCAGGGGCAGGAGCTGCTTGGGATACAGTTCGCGCGACAGTGGCCACAGGCGCGAACCCGCGCCACCGGACAGAACGACGGGAACGAGCGGGGGATTGGGATGCATGGGCGGCCTAGTCCGCGATTACAGGCCGGCCGCGCCCGATGGCGGCATACTCGAAGCCCAGTCGTGCCAGCAACGCCGGGTCGTACAGATTGCGGCCGTCGAAAATGCGCGGCGCGGCCATGAGCTGCTTGAGGCGCTCGAAGTCCGGGCTGCGAAATTCCTGCCACTCGGTGACGATGAGCAGGGCCTCGGCGCCCCTCGCCGCCTCGTAGGCATTCTCGCACAAGGTCACGCCGGGGTTGGCCTCCCACAGCCGCCGCGCCTCGTCCATGGTGATCGGATCATAGGCGCGCACCTTCGCGCCCGCGGCCAGCAGGCCCTGGACGATCACGCGGCTGGGCGCCTCGCGCATGTCGTCGGTGTTGGGCTTGAAGGCCAGCCCCCACAGCGCCAGCGTGCGCCCCGTCAGCGATCCGTCGAAAGCACGGCGGAGCTTGCGCACCAGGATCGATTTCTGGCGCTCATTGACCGCCTCGACGGCGTGCAGGATCTCCGCATTGAAGCCCACGTCCCTGGCCGAGCGGATCAGGGCCTTGACGTCCTTCGGAAAACACGAGCCCCCGTAGCCGGTGCCTGGATAAATGAAACTGTAGCCGATGCGCGGGTCCGAGCCGATGCCAATGCGCACCCGCTCGATATCCGCACCCACGCGCTCGGCGATATTGGCCAGCTCATTCATGAAACTGATTTTGGTCGCCAGCATCGCGTTGGCGGCGTACTTGGTCAGTTCGGCCGAGCGGATGTCCATCACGATCAGCCGGTCATGATTGCGCGTGAAGGGCTCGTACAGGGCATGCATGAGCTCCGTGCTGCGCGCGCTGTCCGTGCCGATGACGACACGGTCGGGCTTCAGGAAGTCCTGGATGGCGGCGCCTTCCTTGAGAAATTCGGGGTTCGAGACCACGTCGAACTCCACGCTCGCACCGCGGGCCGCCAGCGCAGCCACCAGCTGTTCGCGGACCTTGTCCGCCGTACCCACCGGCACGGTCGATTTTGTCACCACCACGGCGTAGCGCGTGAGGCGTGCGCCGATCTCGCGCGCCACGCTCAGCACGTGCCGCAGATCGGCGGACCCGTCCTCATCCGGTGGCGTACCGACCGCGATCAGCTGGAACAGGCCGTGATCCACGCCGCGCGCGGCGTCGGTGGTGAACTCAAGCCTGCCGCCGTCGCGATTGCGGCGGATCAGCGCATCCAGGCCGGGCTCGTGGATCGGGATCTCGCCCGCCTTGAGCCGGGCCACTTTGGCGGCGTCAATATCGACGCAGACCACATGATTGCCGGCTTCCGCCAGGCAGGCGCCGGTCACCAGGCCGACATAGCCGGACCCGAATATCGTGACTTTCATGAGTGCTAAGCTTCTGAGTCCATTGCGAAAGCGCGCAAGCCTAACGGATGGGGACTACGAAGACAAAGGCGTGATGATCACCTGCAGGCGGCGGTTCAGATCGCGCCCTGCGGGCGTGTTCTCAGCACTCAGCGGCGCGGACTCTCCCACGCCACGCGCAATCAGGCGCGCGCCGGCGACGGACTTGTCACGCAGGTACCTCACCACCACTTCGGCGCGCGCCAGGGACTGCTGCTGGTTGAATTCACTGCTGCCGATGACATCCGTGTACACCGCCACCACCACCTGCGTGTGCTCATGCGCGCGAAGCGAGCGGGCCAGGATGTCGAGCAGCTGCTTACCTGTGGGGAGCAATTCCATGCCATCCGGCACAAACGCCAGCCGGACCGGGAATTCCACCTTGAGTGCTTCACCGTCACGTGTAATGACCGCGGCGGTCGGCGCCAGCGAGGTGCGCAAGCCCGCCTCCTGGGCATCCACGGGCGACTTGTCCACGTCAGCTGCTGCGGCCGCTGCCAGCAGCAATGCAGCGGCCATCATGCCTACCACACGAATGCGACGACGATCCTGCATGGTCTCCACTTCCATCTGCCGCCCGTTAACCGGCCCGGGCCCTATTAGATTAGCCTCTGGGGTGCCTTGTCGACGTAAACTCTGCACTTGCCGCCCGCTTCGAAGGACCTGCCATGAGCAAGACCGCGCTGATTACCGGCATTACCGGCCAGGATGGCGCCTATCTGGCTGAACTGCTGCTGGCGAAAGACTACAGCGTGCATGGCATCAAGCGGCGTGCTTCAAGCTTCAATACCGACCGCATCGATCACCTCTACCAGGATCCCCATGAGAGCCATGTGCGCCTGCGGCTGCACTATGGCGACCTGACGGATGCCACCAACCTGATCCGCATCGTGCAACAGGTGCAGCCCGACGAGATCTACAACCTGGCGGCGCAGAGCCACGTCGCGGTGTCCTTCGAGACCCCTGAATATACGGCCAACTCGGATGCACTGGGCACCCTGCGCCTGCTCGAGGCCATCCGGATCCTCGGTCTTGGGAAGCAGACCCGCTTCTACCAGGCCGCGACTTCCGAGATGTACGGCCGGGTGCAGGAATCCCCCCAGCGCGAGAGCACACCGTTCTATCCCCGCTCTCCCTATGGCGCCGCCAAGGTCTACGCCTACTGGATCACCGTCAACTATCGCGAGGCCTACGGGCTGTACGCCTGCAATGGCATTCTCTTCAACCACGAATCGCCGGTCCGGGGTGAGACCTTCGTGACCCGGAAGATTACCCGCGCCCTGGCGCGCATCTCCCAGGGGCTCCAGGAATGCCTCTACCTGGGCAACCTCGATGCGCTGCGCGACTGGGGCCACGCCAAGGACTTCGTCCGCGCGCAGTGGCTGATGCTGCAGCAGGAACAGGCCGATGATTTCGTCATTGCCACGGGCGAGCAGCATTCGGTGCGGGAATTCGTCACGCGGGCCGGCGAACTGCTTGGGCAGCGCCTGGAGTGGCGCGGCAAGGGCGTCGATGAACAGGGGATCGATGCGGTGACTGGCACGGCCATCGTCAAGGTCGACCCGCGCTACTTCCGCCCGACCGAGGTCGAAACACTGCTGGGGGATGCGAGCAAGGCCCGGGCCCAGCTGGGCTGGGCACCGCTGATCAGCTTCAGTGAGCTGGTCAAGGAAATGGTCGAGGGGGACCTGGAGCAGGCACGGCGCGACGCGCTGATTGCGCGCGAGGGGTTCAAGACCTATTCGAGACATGAATAAACAGACGCGCATCTACATCGCCGGGCATCAGGGCCTCGTGGGCTCAGCCGTGGTGCGCCGCCTGCGCGCACTGGGCTACGAGCAGCTGCTGGTGGCCGAACGGAGCGAACTGGAGCTGACCCGCCAGTCCGACGTCGAGGCCTGGTTCAGCACCCATCGACCGGAAGTGGTGATCCTGGCGGCCGCGCGCGTCGGCGGCATTCTGGCCAACAACAGCTATCCGGCCGATTTCATTCGCGACAACCTCGTCGTGCAGAACAACGTCATCGACGCGGCCTACCGGAACGGCACTCGCAAACTGACGTTTTTGGGCTCCAGCTGCATCTACCCCAAGGCGGCGCCGCAGCCGCTCGATGAGGACAGCCTGCTGACCGGGCCGCTGGAACCGACCAACGAGTGGTATGCCATCGCGAAGATCGCCGGGATCAAGATGTGCCAGGCCTACCAGAGACAGTACGGGTTCGATGCGATCTCACTGATGCCCACGAACCTCTACGGTCCCGGCGACAACTTCGGACTGGAGAGTTCACACGTATTGCCCGCGCTGATCCGCAAGTTTCACGAGGCCCGGCGCGGGGGCCAGAAATCCGTCGTGATCTGGGGTTCCGGCACCCCGCGGCGTGAGTTTCTTTATGTGGATGATCTGGCTGACGCGGTGGTGTTCCTGACGCAGACGTATTCGGGGGCGGGCCTCATCAACATCGGCGTGGGCGAAGATGTCACGATTCGCGAGCTCGCTGAGCGGGTCGGCAAGGTTGTCGGCTTCCAGGGCGAGCTGGACTTCGACAGCTCGAAGCCCGACGGTACACCGCGAAAACTGTTGAACGTGAATCGCCTGCTGAAACTCGGCTGGCGCGCCACCACCACACTGGATGAGGGCCTCAAGCGCACCTATGAGTGGTTCTGCGCTAACGAAGCGCAGTCCAGGCGTTAGGCCGCAGCGCGCTCGTTAGTCGAAACCGCGCACGCGCTTGCTGCGCAGACTCTCTTTCGCCCGCTCGAGCCGGGTGAGCAGCTCGGGCCCCTGGCGCAGTGCGACGCCGACCGCCAGCACATCGACCACGGCGAGCTGCGCGAGCCGGGTCGTCATCGGCGTGTAGATATCCGTGTCCTCATCGACCAGCAGCTCCAGCGCTACGCTACAGCGTGCGGCCAGGGGCGAGCCCAGCGCAGTGATGCCGATGACATCGGCCCCCGATTCGCGCGCCAGATCGACGCTCGAGAGCAGGTCCACCGTGCGCCCGCTGGCCGAAAACGCCATCACCACATCGCCCGGCCGCAGCATGGTGGCCGCCATGCCGTGGACGTGCGCGTCCGAGTAGGCGACCGACGGCAGGCCTAAGCGAAACAGTTTGTGCTGCGCGTCGGCGGCCACGATGCCTGAACTGCCGAGGCCGTAGCACTCGACACGCCGCGCCGCGCACAGCAGCGCGATCGCTTTCTCGAGCCGGGCCGGATCAAGCTGGCTGCGCACCTGCAGCAGCGTGCGCGCGGCCTTGCCGAACACCTTGGCAGCCATCTCTGCCACTGAGTCCTCGGGGCGGGCGTCCGCGTGCACGAACAACTGTCCGCTGGCGAGCCCCTGTGCCATGCGCAGTTTGAAGTCGGCGAAGCCGCTGCACCCCAGCGAACGGCAGCAGCGGATCACCGTTGGCTCGCTCACCTGTGCCTGCTGCGCCACGGCCGCCAGTGACATCTGCAGCAACTCGTGCGGCCGCTCGAGCACCAGATCGGCAACGCGGCGCTCCGCCGTGGGCAGGCCTTCGCGCGCCCCACGCAGGAACTTGAGCCAGCCCGCCTCGGGGTTCGCCGCTGCAACGCTGCGTTCGGGAGCGTTCACGCTGCTGTGCCGGCGGCGGCGTCCGGACACCAGTACACATCGATCGGGACGGCGCTCTGCTGGAGGATGGCCCGGATCGGCATTTCGGCGACCTCCCCGGCCGCGCGCGCGCGCTGGTACACCTGCCATTTCTGCGCACCCATGATCTGGACGTAGATGCGCCGTGCATGGAGCAGTGCGGCCAGATTCAGGCTCAGGCGCGGACGCGGCGCTTGCGGCGAGTGCATTTCAAGACAGCCGGGAGGAGCACTGGCATCGAGTCCGGCCGCCAGCCCCGCCTCGCCCGGGAACAGCGACGCGGTATGGCCATCATCGCCCATGCCGAGCACCACCACATCAAAGGGCCGCGGCATCGCGCTGAGGGCCGCCCAGGCCTGCACCGCGCCGGCCGCGGGCGTCGCCGCCGCGTTCTTCAGTCCCTGAAAACGGGCCTGGGCCGCCGCGCCGCGCAGCAGCGTCGCGCGCACCAGGCCCTCGTTGCTCGCCGGATCGTCGCCTCCGACCCAGCGCTCATCGGCCAGGGTGACATGAACGCGCGGCCAGTCCAGCGCATGGCGCGCCAGGTGGGCAAACATCAGCACGGGGCTCCGGCCCCCGGAGACCACGAGGCTCGCCGCCCCGCGCCGCACCAGCGCAGCACGCAGCTGCGCCGCAATGGCCGCGGCGAGCACCGCGGCCTGCAGGGTCGGATCGCCGTCGCGCCACTCGCTCACCATGTCCCGCGGCCCCCGCTCAGGTCTCGTCACGCCAGGCATAACCGTCGCGCCCGATCATGGCGGTGGAGGCGGCCGGGCCCCAGCTGCCCGCCGCATAGGTCTTGGGCGCATTGCCGGAGTTCGCCCAGCCGGCGCGGATCGGATCAATCCAGCTCCAGGCGGTGTCGAGTTCGTCGCGGCGCATGAACAGCGTGAGGTTGCCCTTGACGACATCCATCAGCAGGCGCTCATAGGCGGAGAGCGGTCGCTCCTTGAAGCTCTCGGCCAGGTCGAGCGCCAGGTTCACCGGACGCAGTCGCATCGCATCGCCCGGCGCCTTGGCGAGCACCGTCAGCGTGATGCTCTCGTCGGGCTGCAGGTGGATGACGAGCTGGTTGGGAGAGTCCTGCGCCCGGTTGGGGAAAATGGACAGCGGCACGTCATCGAAGGTGATCGCGATCTCGGCGAGCTGCTGCTGCAGGCGCTTGCCGGTGCGCAGGTAGAACGGGACACCCGCCCAGCGCCAGTTGTCGATCTCTGCCTTGATCGCCACGAAGGTCTCGGTACTGCTGCCGGCGGGCACGCCCGGTTCATCGGCGTAGCCTGGCACGGCCTTGCCCTCGATGCTGCCGGCGCGATACTGGCCCCGTACGGTCTTCTGCTCGACGTTTTCGCTGTCGATCGGGCGCAGCGCGCGCAGCACCTTGAGCTTTTCATCCCGCACGGTATCGGCATCCGAACTGGCGGGCGGCTCCATCGCCAGGATACACAGCAGCTGCAGCAAGTGGTTCTGCACCATGTCGCGCAGCGCTCCGGTTTCATCGTAGAACTTCGCGCGCCCTTCGACACCGAGATGCTCGGCGACCGTGATTTGCACGTGGCGGATGCGCCCGCGACGCCACAGCGGTTCAAAGAGCGCATTGCCGAAGCGCAGCGCCAGGAGATTTTGCACCGGCTCCTTGCCGAGGTAATGATCGATGCGGTAGATCTGGTTCTCCGCAAAGCTGCGCGCGACTTCCTCATTGATGCGTGCCGCGGAGGCGCGATCGGTGCCGAGCGGCTTCTCCAGCACGACGCGCGCGGCGGGCGTGGCAACTCTTGCTGCGGCCATGTTGCCGGCCGTGGCCACGTAGAGGCTGGGTGAGGTCGACAGGAACCAGACGCGGGTCTGTTCATCCCGGTCGGCGATCCGGCGCTTGAGAGTCCGGAAGTCCTCTGCGCGGGTGGCGTCCACCTGCTGGTAATCAAGGCAGGTGGCAAACTGTGTCCAGCGCGCTTCGCTGAACTCGGTTCCCGACAGGTGCTCCCGGCACTGCCCCGCCGCGCGCTGGATGTAATCGCTCCGGCCGAGGGCCGTGCTCGCGCAGGCGAGAATGCGCGCGCGCTCGTCAAACTGGCCATCCACAAAGCGCTGATACAGGGCCGGGATGAGCTTGCGCATCGCCAGGTCGCCCGTGCCCCCGAAAAGTACAAAATCAAAAGGATTGAGCGCTTGCACTGTCTTTCTCCGTCGACACGGATCATTTCGTGTAGCTAAACTACTATATAACCTGTAGCGGGTACCTGCAAAAGGTTTTTTCTGTGCCTATTTAGGCTGTTGCCTGACACTCCGTATTATGACAAACGACGCTTGCCAAACGCTTTGGACGGAGTTTTACTACGCATTGTGACCAGCCCTGTCGGCCTGCATCCCGTCCTGCGAAGCGTAACCGAGCGCGTGCGTTCGCGCAGCCTCGACGCGCGCCGTGAATACCTGGATCGCATGGCGGCGGGCGGACGGGACGGCAGCGCGCGCCAGCGCCTCAGCTGCACGAATCTCGCGCACGGCTTCGCCGCCTCCTCTCCCGCCGACAAGCAGTCCCTGCGCCAGTTGCGCTGGCCGAATATCGGCATCGTCACGGCCTACAACGACATGCTCTCGGCGCACCAGCCCTTCGAGCGTTACCCGGGCGTGATCCGCGATGCGGCGCGCGAAGCCGGCGCCACCGCCCAGGTGGCCGGAGGCGTCCCCGCCATGTGCGATGGCGTGACCCAGGGCCAGACCGGCATGGAGCTGTCGCTCTTCAGCCGCGAGGTGATCGCACTGTCCACCGCCGTGGGACTCTCGCACGGCATGTTCGACGCCACGCTGTGCCTGGGCGTGTGCGACAAGATCGTGCCCGGCCTGCTGATCGGAGCGCTGAGTTTCGGTTCGCTCCCAACGATCTTCGTGCCGGCCGGCCCGATGACTTCGGGGCTCCCGAACCAGGAGAAAGCGCGTATCCGCCAGGCGCATGCCGAAGGCCGCATTGATCGCACCGCGCTGCTGGAATCCGAGTCGCAGAGCTACCACGACGCAGGCACCTGCACCTTTTATGGCACCGCCAACAGCAACCAGATGCTGATGGAGATCATGGGCCTGCACCTGCCCGGCAGCGCCTTCGTGAATCCGAACACGGCGCTGCGCGAGGCCCTGACGCGAGCGGCGGCGCAGCGTGCGGCGCAGATCTGGGCGCACGGGAATGATTACCGGCCGCTCGCGCAGATCGTCGATGAGCGCGCCATCGTCAATGCCATCGTCGGCCTGCTCGCCACGGGCGGGTCCACCAATCACACCATTCACCTGGTCGCCATGGCGCGCGCGGCGGGCATCAGCATCGACTGGGACGACTTCAGCGCCCTGTCGGCCGCCGTGCCCCTGATCGCGCGCGTCTATCCCAACGGCAGCGCCGACATCAACCACTTCCACGCCGCCGGCGGTACGGCTTTCGTGATTCGCGAGCTCCTCGCCGCCGGACTCCTGCACGCCGACGTGCGCACCGTGAACGGTACCGACCTCCACGCCTACACGCAGGAACCCTGGCTTGATACCGGCAAGCTTAGCTGGCGCGACGGCCCTGCACAGAGCGGCGATCCTGAGGTCCTCCGTCCGGTGGCCGATCCCTTCAGCACCGACGGGGGGCTGAAGTTATTGCGGGGGAATCTCGGCCGCTCGGTGATCAAGGTCTCGGCGGTCAAGCCCGAGCGCCGTTGCATCGAGGCGCCGGTGCGGATCTTCGATTCACAGGAAGCCGTGAGCGCGGCGTTCAAGGCTGGCGAACTGCATCGCGACGTCATCGTCGTGGTGCGTGGCCAGGGTCCACGCGCCAATGGCATGCCTGAGCTGCACAAGCTCACACCCGCCCTGTCGGCCCTGCAGGCCAAGGGCCACAAGGTGGCGCTGGTCACGGACGGCCGCATGTCCGGGGCCTCCGGCTCCGTACCCGCGGCCATCCACGTGTCGCCCGAGACGCATTGCGGTGGGCCGCTGGGAAAGCTTCGCGAGGGCGATGTGGTAAAGCTCGACAGCAATGCCGGGAGCCTCGAGGCGCTGGTCAATGAGGAAGTCTGGGCCCAGCGTGCGGTCGAATCGCCGCACTCACACAGGCAATTCGGCATGGGTCGCGAACTGTTCGCCCTGTTCCGTGCCCACGCCGCCAGCGCCGAACAGGGCGGTGGCATCTGCGCACCACCGCCTTAGCCGTTCGGGCCCGATCCATCCACTGACCAGGTTCATACAGATGAAGATGAGAGACATCATGGCGCGTGCGCCGGTCATTCCGGTGCTGACCATCGAGCGTGAGGCCGATGCCGTGCCGCTGGCGCGCGCCCTGTGCGCTGGTGGCCTCACGGTGCTCGAGGTCACGCTGCGCACCGATGCCGCACTGGCGGCCATCAAGGCCATGCGCAAGGCCCTGCCGCAAGCGATTGTGGGGGCCGGCACGCTGACGCGCCCTGAGGACTTCGAACGTGTCGCCGCTGCCGGAGCGCAATTTGCGGTCACTCCCGGACTCACCGAAGAGCTGGCCGTGGCCGGCCGCCACGCGGGCTTTCCGCTGCTCCCGGGCATTGCCACCGCATCCGAGCTGCTCGCCGCGTGCGCGGCGGGGTACAGCGCACTGAAATTCTTCCCTGCCGAACCGGCCGGCGGAACCGCGATGCTCAAAGCCTTCGCGCCGGTTTTCGCCGACGTGATCTTCTGCCCCACCGGCGGCATCACGCGCGAGAGCGCGCCGCATTATCTGGCCCTTCCCAATGTCGCCTGTGTGGGTGGCTCATGGGTCGCGCCCTCCGCCGCGGTCAGAGCCGGCGACTGGGCGCAGATTGAGGCCCTCGCGCGCGACGCCATGAGCCTTGCACGGCACTGACGGAGCATGCGCGCCTCGCCGCGCTGCGGTAGGCTGCATCCTTCGGCGGGGAGAAGTGCCTGGGCGCCTGGTCACGCAAGTCGATTGAAACGCTCAAGCGCGAAGCGGACGGCGGCGAACGTCCGCCGCTGGTACGCTCTCTCGGCGTCCTCAATCTCACCGCCTTTGGCGTCGGCAACACGATCGGCGCCGGCATATTCGTGCTCACCGGCACCGTCGCCGCGCTTCACGCCGGGCCGGCGGTCACGCTGTCCTTCGCCATCGCGAGCCTCGCCTGCCTGTTTGCGGGACTCTGCTACGCCGAATTCGCCGCCATGGTGCCGGTCGCGGGCAGCGCCTACTCCTACGCCTATGCGACCTTTGGCGAGCTCATCGCCTGGATCATCGGCTGGAGCATCATGCTCGAGTACCTGTTTTCCGCGTCGCTGGTGGCCATCGGCTGGTCCGGCTACGCTACCGCATCGCTGGCCGACTTGGGTCTCCCCCTGCCTGCAGTGCTCTCCGGTGCGCCCTTCAAAGCCGGTGACGGCCTGCACGTCGTCGCCACCGGCCGCTGGATCGACCTGCCGGCGGTGCTGATCACGCTGGCCTGCACGACGTTGCTGATCATCGGCACGCGACAGTCCGCGATCGTCAATTCCATCATCGTGGGGATGAAGGTGCTGGCGATCGTGGTGCTGATCATCGCCTGCGTGCAATACATTGACCCGCACAATTGGCAGCCTTTCATTCCGGCCAATACCGGGCACATTGGTGATTTCGGCTGGTCCGGCGTGCTGCGCGGTGCAGGCATCGTGTTCTTCGCCTACATCGGCTTTGACGGCGTCTCCACCCTAGCCGAGGAAGCCCACAATCCGCAGCGCACGATGCCGTTGAGCCTGTTCTTCTCGCTCGCGATCTGCACGGGCCTCTACATCGCCGT
>WNFM01247388.1_pt1 | contig 18275 bp, 15 predicted proteins | sample 5400271 | NCBI WGS metagenome assembly WNFM01 (sample SAMN13153352, study PRJNA577476) | soil metagenome | isolation source: 60 cm saprolite on Douglas fir-dominated hillslope | place: USA:California | collected 2013-09-17 | reverse complement strand
CGCCAGTTCCGTTTCACTCTTGGGCGTGATTTTGCCGACCAGGATGTCGCCGGGCTTGACCTCGGCGCCGACGCGAATAACGCCGTCGGGGCCAAGGTTCTTGAGCGCGTCATCGCCCAGGTTGGGAATGTCGCGGGTGATCTCCTCCGGACCAAGCTTGGTATCACGGGCGCCGACTTCAAATTCATCGATGTGGATCGAAGTAAACACGTCGTCTTTGACGATCCGCTCGCTGATCAGGATGGCGTCTTCGAAGTTGTAGCCGTTCCAGGGCATGAAAGCGCAAAGGATGTTTCTCCCCAGCGCCAGTTCGCCGCCGTCCGTGCAAGGCCCGTCGGCGATGATCTGGCCCTTCCTAATCGCGTCCCCTTTGTTAATCAGAATTTTCTGATTGATGCAGGTGGCGGCGTTCGAGCGCATGAACTTGCGGATGGGATAAACAAACACCCCGCTGGCCGGATCGTGCCGGAGTTTCTTTTTGCTGTCGGGCATTTTCCCGTCTTCAGTGATGACCACCTGGTTGCCGGTGACGGACGCGACCTTGCCGGCTTCCTCCGCCACCAGGATGGCGCGCGAGTCGCGGGCGACCCGGTCTTCCAGTCCTGTGGCCACCAAAGGGGCTTCGGTGACAAGCAGGGGCACGGCCTGGCGCTGCATGTTGGAACCCATCAAGGCGCGGTTGGCGTCGTCGTGTTCCAGGAACGGAATCAAACTGGCGGCCACCGAGACAAGCTGCTTGGGGGAGACGTCCATGTAATCAACCCGTGCAGCCTCGACATCGACGAAATCGCCCTTCGCCCGACAAGTCACTCGCGCAGTGGTGAAGTGGCCCTTGTCGTCAATCGGCGCATTGGCCTGCGCCACGATGTACTTCTCCTCGCGGTCAGCAGTCAGATAATCGATGTGGCCGGTGACCCGACCCTTCTCCACCTTGCGGTACGGCGTTTCAAGAAAGCCGAAATCATTGACGCGCGCGAAAGTCGCCAGCGAAGCAATCAGACCGATGTTCGGGCCTTCCGGTGTTTCCACCGGGCAGATTCGCCCGTAATGTGACGGATGAACGTCGCGCACTTCGAAGCCCGCCCGGTCGCGGGAAAGCCCGCCCGGCCCAAGGGCCGACAAGCGCCGCTTGTGAGTCAACTCGGCCAGCGGGTTGATTTGGTCCATGAACTGCGAAAGCTGGCTGCGTCCGAAGAAATCCCGGATCACGGCCGAAAGCGCCTTGGGATTGATCAGTTTTTGAGGGGCCATGCTTTCCATGCCCTGATCGAAGAGGGTCATGCGCTCTTTCACGAGACGCTCCGTGCGCGCCAACCCGACGCGGCACTGGTTGGCCAGCAACTCCCCCACTGTGCGGATGCGGCGGCTGCCGAGGTGGTCGATGTCGTCCATTTTGAGCCGGAGGAGATACTTGGTAGCCGCGATCAGGTCATCTTTGGTCAGGATGCGCGAGACGGTTTCATCCTTGATGCCCAGTTTTTGGTTAATCTTGTAACGGCCAACCCGGCCTAAATCGTAGCGTTTGGGATCGAAAAACAGCCGTTTGATGAGCGCGCGCGCGTTCGCGGCCGTGGGAGGATCGCCGGGACGGAGCCGGCGGTAAATATCCTTCAGCGCTTCCTCTTCATTCTTGGTCGGGTCCTTCTTCATGCACTTGATGATGATGCCATCATCGATGGTCGTATCCACGACTTTGATCTTGGTGATGCCCAGCTCGGCGATCTGCTTGACCACCGCCTTGGAAAGCGGCTCGAACGCGCGCGCGACCACCATGCCCTTGTCAGGGTCCACCGCGTCTTCGATCAGCACTTTGTTCTGGATGTCCTCGAGCTTCTCCGCTTCCCGCACGGTGAGGTCTTCAATTTCGTAGAACATCTTGAGGATGTCGGCATCCGATCCCTGCCCTTTGCCGTCCAGGAAAGTCAGGGCGCGAAAGAAGGTGGTCGTCAAAAATTTCCGGCGGCGTTTCTTGCGGTCGAGATACACATAGAGCAGGTCGCTGGTGTCGAACTGCGCCTCGTACCAGGAGCCGCGATCGGGAATGATGCGGAAGGAGTGAAGCATCTTCCCGTTGGGATGCTGCGTGGCCTCGAAGGCGAGGCCCGGCGAGCGATGCAACTGGCTGACGATGACGCGCTCCGCGCCGTTGATGACGAAGGTGCCTGGGGGCGTCATGAGGGGCAATTCCCCCATGAAGACCTTTTCCTCCTTGGTGGCTTTGTCTTCCTTGAGCTGGAAGGTGACGTAAAGCGGAGCGCCAAAAGTGATGCCCTCGCGGAGGGACTCCAGCCAGTCACTTTTCGGTTCGCCGATCTCGTAGCTGTGGTAATCCAGAACGCACTTGCCATCGTAACTCTCGATGGGAAAGACCTCCTTGAAAACCGCCTGCAAACCGGTGTTCTTGCGCCGGGTCGGCGCGACATTGAGTTGCAAAAACTCCACGTAGGAATTGGTTTGCAGTTCAATGAGATTCGGCGGAGCGATAATCTCTTTGATCTTCCCGAAGTTAATTCTTTCACTTGCTCGCGATGGCATTTTTGTATTCCTCAAATGGCTGGCGAACGGCCAGGCCGGTTGTTTTGACTAACGACAGCAGGCAAGCACCCCCGCTTTGCGGAGAAAACTTGCCAAAGACTCAGGTTCAGAACTCGTAAATTGAAAAGTAAGCGAACAATAACTTTTCCAGGACGGTGAGACCCCTCACCGCCCTGGATAATTCTAACCTTATTTCATTTCTGCTTTGGCGCCCGCGTCTTCGAGCTTCTTTTTCGCCGCTTCCGCATCCGCTTTGTTGGCCCCTTCCAGCACCGGCTTGGGAGCGCCTTCCACCAGCGCCTTGGCTTCGGCCAAACCGAGGCCAGCCTTCACTTCCCGAACGGCTTTGATGACGGCGATTTTCTTGTCCGCGGGCAGGGAAACCAGGACCACGTCGAACGTGGTCTGGGCTTCCGCGGCCGGCGCGGCGGCCGCCGTGCCACCCCCCGCCGGAGCCGCTGCCGCAACGGGCGCGGCGGCGCTCACGCCCCATGCGGTTTCGAGTTTTTTGACTAGATCGGCGGCTTCCACCACCGTCAGTTTGCTCAACGTATCTACGATTGATCCAATATCAGCCATGTTACCTTTCAGTCTCGTCGTCCGCCGCGGCCACGGCGGTTTTGAGTTCACGGCCTGTGAACCGACGATTTACTTTGTTATTTGTTTGTTATGCTCCTCTCCGTTGGCCTGAACGGAGTGGAAAGTGCTTTCGGTTATTTCCATCACGCGGTTTTCTCCGCTTTCGCCTTGATCACCCGCGCCAATTGGCTGCCCGGGGTTTGCAGCACGCGCGCCAGTTGCGTGGCAGGCGCGTTGATCAGGCCGAGCAGTTTCCCGCGTAAAACGTCCAGGGACGGCAAATCCGCCAGCGCCAGGATTTCCGAGGTTTCCATGCGATGGTTGTTCAAGAATCCGAACCGGATCTGCGGCTTGTCGAACTCGGCCCGGAAACTCTTGACGACTTTCGCCGCGGTGGAAACGTCCCGCTGGCCGGTGACCACGGCTAATTGGCCGCCGAGCGGGCCGCCCAAATCGGCCACGCCCGCCTCTTTGGTGGCGAGACGGGAGATGGAATTCTTGACCACATGCATCTCAGCGCCGGCCCTGGTCAGCCGTTTCCGCAACTCGGTAATGGGTCCGACCTTCAACCCCTGATAATCGACCACAATAAAAAAGGGCGAAGCGTTGAGCCGGGCCAGATACTCTTTGGTGATATTTTGTTTTTCAGCGCGCATGGTTCGAGGTTTTTCTGATCGGTTGGTTAAGCGGCAATGAATTCCTTCAGATCCACCCTCACCGCCGGGCTCATGGTGGCGGAAAGGGTGCAGCTATGCATGTAATGCCCTTTGACGGTGTGCGGCCGGGCCTTCATCACCGAGTCGATCACGGCCCGAGCGTTTTCCTCGATCTGGTTCGGAGCGAATGACACCTTGCCGACTGGGACGTGGATGTTGCCCGCTTTGTCGATCTTGAATTCGACGCGGCCGGCCTTGACTTCCCGAACCGCTTTGGCGGTGTCCTCGGTAACCGTGCCGGTTTTTGGGTTTGGCATGAGGCCGCGCGGCCCCAACACTTTGCCGAGTTTGCGAACTTCGGACATGGCGTCCGGGGTGGCGATGGCGACATCGAAGTCCGACCAGCCTTCCTGGCACTTCTTGACCAAGTCTTCGAAGCCGACGAATTCCGCGCCCGCGGCTCTGGCCGCGTCGGCCGGCGCCCCGCTCTTGGCGAACACCAGCACCTTGACGGTCTTGCCGCTCCCGTGCGGGAGTGGCACGGTGCCCCGGACCATTTGGTCGGACTGCTTGGGGTCCACGCCCAGGCGGAAGGCAAGATCCACTGTCTCGTTGAATTTCGCTTTCGGAAATTTGACCAGGACTTCCACGGCGGATTTGAGTGGATAGGATTTGGTCCCATCCACCAATTCGAGGGCCTTCTTGAAACGTTTGCTTGGCATGTATTCTATGATTCTATGAGCGGTGCAAGCGAGTTGAAGGCTCTCCCGCGCTTGAGTTTAGACGATTTCGATGCCCATGCTGCGGGCGGTGCCAGCCACGATTCTGAAGCCGGCTTCATCATTGGTCGCGTTCAGATCCTTGAGCTTGAGTTTGACGATGTCCATGACTTGTTTTTTGGTGACTTTGCCGACCTTTTCCTTGTTCGGCTCCTTGGCCCCGGTCGCGATTCCAGCCGCTTTCTTGAGCAGGACGGAGGCGGGGGGCGATTTGGTGATGAAAGTAAACGACTTATCCTGATAGACAGTAATCACGACCGGGATGACTATCCCGGCGTCAGCCTTGGTGGCGGCGTTAAATTCCTTGCAGAAGGCCATAATGTTGACGCCCTGCTGGCCGAGCGCGGGGCCAACGGGCGGGGCCGGGTTGGCCTGTCCACCCGGAATTTGCAATTTGATCTGTCCAACAACTTTCTTTGCCATGATCTTCGACTGGTTAAATCGTTAATTCGCTAAATCTTCAACTGGCCCTGCCCGGCGTGCGCGCTGCCACTCTGACGGGGGGCCGGGCCTTCACGCTTTCTCCACCTGCCAGTATTCCAGTTCCACCGGAGTGTTGCGGCCGAAAATGTTCACGGTGACTTTCAATTTGCCCCGCTCAGGTTCGATTTCCTCAATCACGCCGCTAAAATTAAGGAAAGGTCCGTCGTTAATCTTGATTGTCTCCCCAACCTCAAAATTCACCTTAGGACGCTCCTGGTCCTCCGAGTCCGAGATTTGCTCTTTGATGGTCGCGATCTCTTCGGCGGAAGTTGGTGTCGGGCGGTCCCCTCCGACAAATCCGATGATCCCCGGCGTGTCGCGGATGAAGTACCAGGGCTTCTCGACCACCCGCTTGTTTTCATCCAGCAGCACCATGTCCACAAACACATAGCCCGGATAGAGTTTTCGGTTCGACACGGTCTTTTTGCCGCCGCGGACCTCAGCGACTTTTTCCATGGGCACCAGCACTTCTTTGATGTAATCACCCATTTCCTCAGGCTTGACCCGTTTTTCGATGTTTTCTTTGACCTTCTGTTCCTGGCCGGAGAGCGTATGGATGACAAACCATTGGCTTTGCATGCAGTCCTTTAAATTTGAGTCAGCCAGCGGACGAAAGCCGCCAGCACAAAATCGATGCCGACGGTGAACAAGCCCAGAATAAAAATCGACACCATCACCACGACTGTCGAGCCCCGCAATTCATCCCAGCTCGGCCAGGTGCATTTCCTCAACTCCTCCCGGGTTTCCAGCACGTAGGTGCGCAACTGCATGAGGTAGCCCTTGCGCCACGCAATTCCGAAGGCGACACCGACCAGCGCCACCGTCACGGCCAACTTTATGTAATAACTGTTATTCACGTTTTCTGGCGGAGGGGGAGGGATTCGAACCCCCGATGGCGGTTAAGCCATAACGGTTTTCAAGACCGTCGCGATAGACCACTCTGCCACCCCTCCGGGTTTGGCTGTGCTGGCAGGGCGAGAGGGACTCGAACCCCCAACCGACGGTTTTGGAGACCGCTACTCTACCAATTGAGCTATCGCCCTATATGTAATTTGATGATGTTCGTTCGTTTTCGTGATGGCAAAAGAGAGGGCGCAAGCCTTTCCCTCCGCACCGCTGCTGCCGGCCATCGATTAAGTCTGTACCTCGCTAATGCGGCCTGCGCCGATGGTCCGGCCGCCTTCGCGGATCGCGAACCGCTGTCCTTTCTCCATGGCCACGGGCGCGATCAGTTCAATGGACACCGAGACATTGTCTCCAGGCATCACCATTTCAACCCCTTGCGCCAGGGTGACATTTCCGGTCACGTCGCTGGTGCGAAAATAAAACTGCGGGCGATACTTGTTAAAGAACGGGGTGTGCCGGCCGCCTTCATCCTTGGAGAGCACATAGACTTCCGCTTTGAATTTGACATGAGGCATAATCGTGCCGGGCTTGGCCAGCACCATCCCGCGCTCGACTTCCTCCTTCTTGGTCCCGCGCAGCAGCACGCCCACGTTGTCTCCCGCGCTCGCTTTGTCCAGCAGCTTGCGAAACATTTCAATGTCGGTGGCCACCGTCTTGCGCGTGTCCTTCAAACCGACGATTTCCACTTCGGTCATGCGCTGGAGTTCGCCTCGCTCGACCCGGCCCGTCACGACCGTCCCGCGTCCTTCGATATTGAACACGTCCTCGATGCACATGAGGAACGGTTTGTCGATCTCGCGCATCGGCAGGGGAATGAAATTGTCAACCGCATCAAGCAAATCCTGGATTGACTTTTCACCCGCCGCCTCTCCGGCCAGCGCCGCCGTGGCGCTGCCCCGGATGATCGGGGTCTTGTCCCCTGGGAATTGATATTTGCTGAGGAGGTCGCGGATTTCCATTTCGACCAGGTCGAGCAGTTCCGGATCGTCCACCAAATCGACCTTGTTCAAATAAACCACGATGGCAGGCACGCCCACCTGGCGGGCGAGCAGGATATGCTCGCGCGTCTGCGGCATCGGGCCGTCGGCGGCGCTGACGACCAGGATCGCTCCGTCCATCTGGGCAGCGCCAGTGATCATGTTTTTTACATAATCCGCATGGCCCGGGCAATCGACGTGCGCATAATGGCGGGTGTTGCTCTCATACTCCACGTGCGAAACCGCAATGGTCACCGTTTTGGTCTCATCGCGCACGGTTCCGCCCTTGGTAATCTCCGCGTAGGAGATTTTCTTGGCCAGGTTCTTGCGCGCCTGCACCTCGACAATCGCGGCGGTCAGGGTGGATTTCCCGTGATCGACGTGACCGATCGTCCCCACGTTGACGTGCGGTTTGGTTCGTTGAAACTGTTCTTTTGCCATTACGATCTCCTGCTTTTAGTTGGTTGTATTTTCGTTAAAACTTATGCGCTCTGGAGCCCATGATCAGGATTGAACTGATGACCTCGTCCTTACCAAGGACGCGCTCTACCGACTGAGCTACATGGGCCAAGAGCCAAATTTCTTTTCATTCCATCCCGACCGTCCGAAAAAAGCGAAAAAATGCCATCGCCCCGGCCTTTTTTCTGATAAAGCACGCAGGGGCTGATGACCATTCCGTTTTTCCGGCCCGCAAACTCAGACGAAAATATGGAACGGCTGGGGGAATGTCAACGGTATTTCTGAAACTTTTTTTGGCCTTTTTCCTGCCTTTCGGCCCATCTTCCGGGTTTCCGACCCCCGTGCCGGGTTGCCAGGGGCGAATTGTGTCAAAAAACCCACATTCTGCCCCCTCAACACAAAGAGTGGATCGGCCCGATTCCTTCCCCCACCGAGCCGCTTTTCCGGCGGAGTGTGGCCGTCCTCGGCCACAGCCACAGCCTTCCCTAATGTGCAGCCACAGCCATCCCTAGCGTGAGCTGACCAGCGGAACATTGACACTCGCTGGGAGGATCGCTCGTTTCGGGAGGCGGTCCCGGCTTTGCCCGGATGCGGCGGCATTCCGGAAAGTCGTACGCAACTTCCAGCGGGACCGCAGGATAAAGAACAGGTCTTTCCCCAGCCAGGCGACGGAAAAGACGACCGACTCGAGCCAAAAAGGGTGGCGGGCACGGGAAAGGAAAAACGAGGTCAAGATTTCAAGAATCATCCACCCTAGCCAGGGCAGGATGGCGACGAACGCGATGGTCTTGATGACCCCCAGGCTGGCCTTGCGCGTGGTCAAGCCCATCCACATTCCGAACCAGCCGAGGGCGAGCAGGGTGCTGACGAACGCCGCTCCAGAGGTGACGCCGCCAAGGAGTTGATAGATCTCGATGTTCGGGATCGCCGCCCCTCCAGCGGTGACAGTGGTGGATTGCGCGTTCATCCGCGCAAACATTCGCATTGTCAACGCTGTCTCCACGGCCTGCATCACGAGGATGATCGCTGCCGGGGCCACGAGCATCCGTTGCAATGCCGCCCATTGGCCTCTGACGATTTGCGCCACGGTGACGGGGGTGCAGAGGATCAGTTCGAGCGTGCCGGTGCGTCGGGCCTCGACGAGAAAGTGGTTCGCTTGAGCCGCTACCCACAGACACAAAGTTGCAACCAGAAGGACGTGAATCAGGCTCAGGACTCCGGAAAAATCGTTGGTTTCCATTCTCAAGTAAAGAACTGCCGCCAGACCCGCCGAAGCCAAGGCCACTCCCAGTGCGCACCAAGTCAACCACAGGTTGCGGCCTGCCAGCCAGACGAGCGGGTTCTTTTCCAGCCATGTCACCGTTCTATTTCGTGAGGCGAACCGCCAACGGCGCGTGGCCAGGTTTTGCCGCTGCGGTGGAGCGGCGGCTTTTTCCTGCCACGATCTGGGCAAACTCATACTGGCGAACACGAGCCAGACCCAGCCTAGCGCGTGGGAGGTTGCGAATGCGGGCCAGAATTTGCCACCGCTCCCTTGCGGGGCGACGACGAAGGCATAGACCGGGCTTGCCAGAGTCCAGCCTGGCACGAATTTGTTCTCATCCCAATCCGCTCGCCAAAGGTCCAGGAGCGGTGGCACGCCCAGCGCGACCGCGCAAAGCAAAAGGGCTGCGCTCATGGCCTTGATCGAATCGCGGCTGATCGCGGAGATGACCAAGCCTGCCGCGAGGGAGAAGAAAAGCCCGTTGCAGAGAGCAAGCATCGTTCGCCAGAACTCTTTTCCTGAGACCCCGCCCAGCATCAACGTCAAGCCCAGCACTGGGAAGACGGCCAGCAACGCATAAACCGAGCGTAGCGAGGTCGCGATGATTTTGCCGGCTACCACGTCATAACCGCGCAAATCCGTGAGGAAGAGCAGGCCAAGAGTCCCATCACGCTTCTCCTCGCTGAGACAATCGGCGGTGAGAAACAGCCCCGCGCAGCAGGCGAAGCCAAAGCTGAGCCACTTCAGGATTCCGAAAAGGAGCTGTCCGCTGGCACCGCCAAAAAACTGCTTTGTGATCGACCAGACCACGAGAAAGCTGCCCCAAAGCGTCAGGGCGAGGGTGGCCGCCACCACCCGCGTCCAATAGGTGCCGCCCTTGCGTGCGGCCACCCGCAATTCGCGTTCGACGATGGGCAAAAAGGTCATTTTGAGCTTGGCTGCCATGCAGCCGCTCATGGTTTTCGGCCTTTTCGCCAGGAGGTGCAAGGTTTCGTTCAAACTAAGGCGAGATTTGGGTATTTCAGGAGAGCTGCCCGCTTCGCAGTTTTGAGAAGGAATGGCATTTCCGGGCTTTGCAGTCAGTCCAGCTCGTTTTTGGGGTCAGAATGGCTCAAAAACGACCAAATGACCCTAAAAATGAGCTAAAACATGACCCTGATTGGTTCATGCCTTGGCAAAGCCACCGCAAGTCACTGCCCCGCAACGGCTTCCAATTCATTAAAAAAATGTAATTTTGCAATATAGGGCTTGACTCCATGTTACAACCGTGAAACCGTGGAAGGCTGTTTTTCGCATTGAAGCGAATCTTTAAACAGAAAATATGGCAAGAACGAAGAATAACATGGCCCTGACAAAATTGGATGGTCAAGTGGCCGCTCGCAAACGTTTCAAGATCACCTTCGGCAAGGCGCTTCAGAACGCTCCCGGACGATCCCCAGTTTCCGCTGCCCCTCAGCCCAAGGCCGCGGCCCACCCCCCGGGCGTCAACAAGGTCAAGCTGCCTTCGGCTCCCACTTTGACGACGGCCCAGGAGGATTACCTGGCCAAGGCCGCCGGAAATCTTGAGAGCATCAAGAGCCAGTCGGGGATTGACCTGACTGAGAAAGTGAAGGACTTGGTGCATTTAGCCCGCGAACAAGGCTATCTGACCAACGAAGACATCGATAACGCCCTCTCGGATGCGCGCATCACCCCAACCGATGTCGATGAAGTCCACTCCAAACTGGCCAACTTGCAAATCGAAATTGTCGATCAGGCCGAGGTGGAACAAATCAAGGAGCCTGAAACCGAGGCGGAAGAGGATCCGGGCCGGCTGGATAGCCTGGACGATCCGGTCCGCATGTACATGCGCCAGATGGCCAAGGTGCCCCTTCTCACCCGTGAGCAAGAGGTCGCCATCTGCAAACGCATCGAGGAGGCCGAGATCGAACTCAAGCGCATTATCTACAGCTTCGGGTTCACGGCCAAGGAGCACATTGCGCTGGCTGAGAAACTGATCTCCGAGCCTCCCAAGGAAAGGTTCGATCGGGTAATCATCGACAAGATGGTTGAAGGCCGCGAGAAGCACTTGAAAGAGTTGCGCAGGCTCGTCAAGAACGTGCGGGAACTGGATCGGCAGGTCGATCTGAAATATGCCGAGTGGCAGCGGGCTTCAAGCAGAATTGCCAAGGAAAAGGTCTTCGCTGTTTTTGAAAAGCTGGACCGCAAACTCCAGACGGCTTTCCCGAAATTTTGCTACAAGCAGAAGGTGCTCGAAGAAATGATGCTCGTCGCAGACAACGTGCATGACCGGGTTCAAACGAGCCTCCGCACCCTCCACGATCTGGAGCGCCACTCAAAATCCGCCCATAATCAGGCCATGATTGCGGCCGAGAAAAGCAAGAGCCGGGCGCTGGAAGACTTTGTCCGCACGCCCAGCCAGAACTTCCTGGCCACGTATGCTGAAATGAAGAAGTACGCCGCCCGCGCCCAGCAGGCCAAGACTGAAATGGTGGAGGCCAACCTCCGCCTGGTCATCTCCATCGCCAAGAAATACACGAATCGCGGCCAGTCCTTCCTCGATTTGATCCAGGAAGGCAACATGGGCCTGATGAAGGGGGTCGAGAAGTTTGAATACCGCCGGGGCTACAAGTTTTCCACCTACGCCACCTGGTGGATTCGCCAGGGCATCACGCGTTCCATCGCCGATCAATCCCGCACCATCCGCATTCCAGTCCACATGATCGAGATCATGAATAAGCTTTGGCGCGCACAGAAACACCTCAGCCAGGAATTCAGCCGCGAGCCAACCTCTGAAGAGTTGGCCGACGAACTGCACATCCCGGTCGAGCGGGTCAACGCGCTCCTCAAGATGGCCCGCCAGCCTGTCTCCTTGCAAACGCCGGTGGGTGAAGATGAAGATGCCAGCTTCGGCGACCTGATCGAAGATAAGAGCGCCGAGAACCCTTCCGACATGACGGCCTACAGCCTGTTGAAGGAAAAGCTCTCCACCGTGCTGGCCAGCCTGACGGAGCGGGAGCGCAAAATCCTCGAAATGCGTTTCGGATTGGTCGATGGCTATGAGCGGACCCTGGAAGAAATTGGCAAGCAATACAAAGTAACCCGGGAACGCATCCGCCAGATCGAAGCGAAGGCCTTGCGCAAACTGCGGCATCCAACCCGCATCCATCATCTGCAAGGCTTTTTGGAGACGAACGACCAGGAAGCAGCGGCCTAATCGACGTACAACGCCGCCTTCAAATCATGCACCAGCAAACTGGTGATGGGGTACCGTTTGTCCGGATCCCTTTCCAGGCACTTGAGGATCGCCTTCTCCAGCGCGAAAGGAACCTCGGGGTTCAGTTGCCGGGGGGAACTAAAGGCTTCATTGCGGCCTAATTGGTTGCGCAGAATCTCATCCGGACTGTCTCCCGAAAAAGGTTTTGCGCCTGTCAGTGATTCGAAAGCGGTGACGCCATAAGCGAAAATATCCGCCCGGTGATCGAACGCCTGCCGTTGCAACAGTTCCGGGGCCATGTAAGCGGGGGTGCCTGGATTCTTGGAGCGTTTGGCAGGTTTTTCCGGTCGCGGGAGCGCCAGATCGAAATCCACCAGCCGGACGTTCGCATTGCGCGTCACCAGCACGTTCTCCGGCTTGAAATCCATGTGCATGAACCCGCTGTCATGCACGTGCTCCAAAGCGACGGCCATATCGATCAAAATATTGCCAATTTGTTCTTCCAGCATGGGATCGGTTCGCGCGAACAGTTGCTTCAGATTCGATCCCTCCACGTACTCCATCAGGCAGTAGAGCGAGCCGTTGATCTTCCCGTGCTCGATGTACTGGATGACATAATCGTGGTGATGAATCTTCGAGAGAATCTCACACCCCCGGAGGAAGCGGCGCCTGGCCAGGAGATTGAATCGCAGCCGGTCGTGCAGCCGCCTCAGCGCGTAAGTCTTTCCATCCTGGTCCGTCGCCACCCAGATGTCGGCCATTCCCCCGCTATTGATCAACTCCTGCAGATAAAAGCGTCCGAACGCCCCTGGGCGCGGCGCTGGGGCGACATCCACCTCGTCATTTTCGGCGAAAGACACGCGGTTGTTCGCTGGTCCTGAACCTGAACTATTTAGCACGCCTTTGCTCAATCCGCAATGATTTTCAATGGCGTGAAGGAGCTAATCGTTTTTTCCAGCTCCCTTCTCAGCGGTTAAACTTCATTTCCATGTATTCGGTGTGTTCCGTGGTTCGCCTTCGGATTTTCGCATGACAACCGGGCGCTGGCAGGCCATCGTTCATCCATGACTATCAAGAACGCTCCTGATTTAAGCAAACAACCACCTCGCAGCCCGCGGGTTCGCCTTGGCGGCTACGCTCTGCTGCCGCGCATGCTCGACAAAGGCCGGGCGGTCCTCGCCGGACTCAACGGCGAATACAAATACGCCTGCCCGTTGGATCAGCGTTTCCTCGAATTTGCCGGCATTGACGCCGAAGCGCTCAAGCAACAGCTCGCCGCCGGCAAAGGCGACAAGGACATTTTGGATTGGGTCCAAAGCAACGCAAAATTGAAACGCTCCGCTGCCGAAATCGACGCCTGGTCCAGAGAGCAGGAAAACCGCACCCCGGGCGACCCCGAATCCCAGGAATACTTTAACGACCTGCTAGCCAAGGCGGCCCCCAGCCGCACAGACATAACCACCTGGTTCGAGCTTTTGGACGCGGACGACTTCGTCTCCTTCGGCGGCAGGGCGTGAGGGGACGATCAACGGTGTCGGCAAGGAAAGCAGGAGCGCGGAATTTGTTCCGCTTCGCCTTGGAAATGCTCGCTTTCAGGATGAGTGGCAGAAGCGGCTGAATGAACTGCTGCCCTAATCAGGCGCTGGCTGCACAATAGGGCCTGCAACTCAGCAACGCCCTCTTGTTTTCAAATTCTTATTTCTTCCTCTGCGCCCTCTGCGAAAGACTCTGCGCCCTCTGCGTTTGATCCCGAATTTTTACCGCCGAGGACGCAGAGTCTTGCGCCGAGGACGCGGAGGACATCAGGGCAGGGAGGAGCCGTCGTTGGAAATTCTCCACGAAGAAACGTTTGCCGCGTTGGATAACTCGGTGGCCTTCGGCCGCCAGTTCGCGCTTCAGAGCGGCAATGCCGCCGGGATACTTGGGATTCAATTCGCCTCTGGACTTGAGCGTCCGCCAATAGGGGGTGATGCGTTTTTTTCCAGCGGCTTTTGCCTCGGCGGCGGCGTGCGCGGCGATCCACGCGAAAATGCCGGTGGTCAGTGGGCAGCCGATGGTCGCGCTGTGCTTGCGGGCCAACCGCGCGCGGATTTGCTCGATGGTAACGAGCCGGCCCTTGGGCACCTCGCGCATGATCTCGTCCACTTCGAGCGGGGCAGGAATCACAAAGGTGCCGGTTCCCCAACGCTTGGTTTTAGTCTGATCGATCGGACAAACCTTTGGGAAGCCTTTGCTGTCAGCCAGCTTTTCCTGCCATGTCCTTTTCTTTTTGCTCATGGTCAGGCCTCAACAATCTTAGTGCGCCTGGAAAAACAAGGCGCCCTTTGCTTTGATCTTCCGCCGGTAAACTTTATCGGAACTACAGGCGTAGAGATACTCCAGGCCAGGCCCGGCGAAAGCTACGCTGACAGTGCCTTTGTTGTGGGGGCGGGCAATCACTCCACTCAGCCGCCCGGTCGAATCGAACATCTGGATGCCCACCGCCGACGTCACATAATAACGCCCCACCGTGTCAGTCGTCATGCCGTCACCCGCGCTCTCGGTTTTGCCCACCGGGGTTCTCAACTCCATATATCTTTCTCCGTGGGCCAGAGCGCCGTCGGGCTCGACGCGGAAGACCCAGACATTCGTTCCGCCATATTCCGAAACCGCGAGCGTGCCCTGGTCGGGTGAGAGGGTGATGCCGTTGGGCTTGTTGATGCCGCTCGCGCCCACGTCGAGCTTCCCTTTTGGGTCAACCATCACCACCTGCCCTTTGCCTGTGTCGGTGAAATAAACAAACCCCCGCCGCGACACCACCAAATCATTCGGTTGCACGTTATCGGCGATGACGGCCACGACCCCAGCGGGGAGTTCGAAAGCGATGATCTGCTTTTTGGGTGCCTGGGTGCAGGCGTAGAGCCGTCCGCCGGGTCCGAACTTCAATCCGCTGATTTTGGGAGTGTTTTCGAGGAAGGCCGATACTTTGCCTTCCGGACTGATTTTGTTAATGCTCGTGCCCTTGGCGACATCGGTGAAGTAAAAGTTGCCTTCCGCATCGGCGCAGGCGGCGTCGGTAAATTGATAGCCTTCCGCCATCACCTGCCAGCCCTCGCCCTCGATCAGCAACAAAGACAATGCCATGTCCCCCGCCAGATTTTGGCCATGGCTGAGAGGGGCGAGGCTGGTGAGCGCGCCGATGGCAAAGACTCGCCACAAAGTTTGCATCCAACTTATCGTTCTCATGTGAGGCTCAATTCGTAACGGAAGCCCTGGCGCAAGGCGAGCCTTTCTTGGAACGGGGGATGCCGGAGGTGAAGATTTGAAATCCGAAAACCGAATGTCAAAATCCGAGAGAAACCCGAAGACCGAAGGCCGAAGGCCGAAAACAGGGGGCGGCGTGGAGTTCGGGTTTCGGATTTCGGCCTTCTCTCGGATTTCGGATTTGCTGCCGTGTCCAGCCCAGTTTGCCAAAATCCCTCTGCCCACGTATAACCCCTCTCGTGCCAGTCGAAACGCGATAATCCATGCTGCTCACTATCCCCCTCACCTACACTCTGCGTCACTTGCGCGTCCGTTGGCGTTCGACGGTCGCGACCTTGCTCTGCATGGCGCTGGTGGTGGCGGTGTTTGTGATGTTGATGTCGCTGGCCAAGGGATTGAAAGCGACCTACATCAGTTCCGGCGACCCGCGCAACCTGCTGGTGCTCCGCAAAGGCTCGATGGCGGAATCGAGCAGCCAGGTCACGCTCGAAAACGTCCGCCAGACGAGGTTCCTCGATGGCATCGCGCGAAACGAAAAGGATGAGCCAATCGCCTCGGCCGAAATCATGGTGCTGATCACTCTTCAGCGCGCCAGCGGCGGCAAGGCCCACGTTCAGGTGCGAGGGTTGGGGCCGATGGGCTTGGAGCTTCGCCCGCAAGTCCGCTTCGTCGAAGGCCGGATGTTCCAGCCCGGACACCGCGAATGCATCGTGAGCAAGAGCCTGGCGCGTCGCTTCCCGGACCTGCGGCTCGGCCAAACTTTCCGTTCCGGCAAACACGCCTGGACGGTGGCCGGCATTCTTGAGGCGAATAAGACAGCTTATGACTCCGAGATCTGGGTCGATGCGGACGAAGCGCGGGAAGCTTTCAACCGCACTTTCTACGGTTCGATCCTGCTCCGTCCCCGTGACGCCGCAGCCGCATCCGCGCTGAAGGAACGGATTGAAAGCGACAAGCAGATGCAACTGCGCGTGCTGACGGAGTCTGATTACTACCGGGAACAAACCAAAACCGCGGCTCCCATCCAAATCTTTGGTTCCGTGCTCGCTGCCATCATGAGCATCGGCGCGGCCTTTTCCGCGATGAACACCATGTATGCCAGCGTCGGCGCCCGATCCAAGGAGATTGGCACTCTGCGCGTGCTCGGGTTTCGGCGCACAAGCATTTACCTCGCCTTCATGCTTGAATCGGTGCTGATGGCGGCGCTGGCAGGCTTGCTTGGTTGCGTGCTGGCGCTCCCGATGCACGGTCTGGCCACCGGCGCGTTCAACTGGAGCACTTTCGCGGAAGTGGCTTTCGAGTTTCGGATCACGGCCACCCTGCTCCTTGCCGGTATGGCCTTCGCGCTTGTCATGGGAGTGCTCGGCGGACTGCTCCCCGCCCGCCTGGCCGCGCGCAAGCCCGTGCTGGAGGCGCTGCGGGCGAATTGATTTTGATACCCGAAGCCACACATAGTCAGCGTGCGCAGGCGGCACGGCAAGCGGTTGAACCTTTTTGCGCCGAGTCCGGCTTGTGAACCTCGCTTCACCGAAAGGTCAATGTTGGTTTTGCTGGTCTTTTTGGCCGAGAGTTGGCAGATTTCGATCAGAAGAGTGGGCAACGGAAATCGGAAGAAAGCGCGAAGTATGTTAGAATCTGTCGAAATCGAGAATTTTCGTGGTTTTCGCTCTATGCGGATTCAACCGCTCAAGCGCGTCAACCTCATCACCGGTGAGAATGATACTGGGAAGACCGCGGTTTTGGAGGCTTTATACTTGTTGCTTCTGTCGGACGCAGGTCAACTGAACCAATTCGCTTCCGCCTTCCGAAACAGCCAGCGGAACCCTCAGGATGACTTTCAGAGTTTCTGGGAATGGCTTTTCTATGAAAGGAACACCGATCTAAGACCAATGATCAAGGCAAAGCAGGCGCAGGGGGGCATGTCTTCTCAACTTGGCTTCGGCCCATCGCACGCAGGCGCGCTCGGCGTTTACCACGACGGAGCGATAGCCCACGGGCCACCGACTTTCATCATCTCCCCTCAGAATGGGATCATCCCCCTTGGAAACACGGTTCGTCCGAAGGCTCTGATCCAATCCACCCGGCTCGGAGAACCCGTCAATGATGCCGAACTTTACAATCGTGTGTCCCTCACCGCGGGTGGAGAAGAACGAATCCTTGAACTCATGCGAGTGGTCGAGCCGCGCCTGCAGAAGCTTCGTTACTCAAAGATCACCAGTCAGCCGCTGGTTTACGCTCATCTTGGTTTCCAACATTTTTTGCCCGGAACGCAGCTGGGGCAGGGCTTCAACCGTCTCCTCACGCTTTTCTGCGAGATGATGGTCTCAAAGGCCAAGGTGCTGTTGATCGACGAAATTGAGAATGGGCTTCATTATTCGGTTCTGACGGAGATTTGGAAGGGCATTAGCGCACTGGCCGAGTCCGAAGACATTCAGGTTTTCGCAACGACGCATAGTTGGGGCTGTATCGTGGCAGCGCACGAGGCATTCGCCGCAACGGAAGGCTATGATTTTGCACTCCATCGATTGCAGCGGGTTAAAGGACGAGTGGAAGCGGTCACTTATGATCGGGAAATGCTGGAGACCTCCCTGGGAACTGAACTGGAGGTTCGTTAATGGATCCCCGAAAGGTCCCCTCCCGGCCAATTTCAAAACCCAAACAACTGCTCGTCGAAGGAAGAACGCCCGAGCTTTTCTTCGCCGCCTTTCTTCGATACTTGGGGATTGAGGCTGAAATTCACAATTTTGGTTCCACCAGCGAATTGCGGCCCTTTCTGCGGGCCTTCTGTGCCAGACCCGAATTCAAAGAGTTCGTGGAGTCTATCGGCATCGTTCGCGATGCGGAATTTACCGTTCGGGCTGGGGAGATTGAGACCATCTCCGAAACAGCACAGCAGGCTTTCCAAAGCGTTTGCGGCGGCCTCGCCGCAGCAGGGCAAACCGCCCCGCCTGCCCCGGGAGTCTTCTCCGCGGGGCCACCGAGAAGCGCAGTTTTCATACTTCCAAACTGCCGCGATCCGGGAATGCTCGAAACGTTGTGCCTTGAATCTGTCATGACCCCGCCTGTCTCCCAGTGTGTTGCACAATTTTTCTCTTGCATGGTACGCGAAGGCAGCCCTCAGCCCCGTAACTGGACAAAAGCGAAGACGTTTGCTTTTCTCTCATCCCAGGACATCTA
>WNFM01093777.1_pt3 | contig 18276 bp, 19 predicted proteins | sample 5400271 | NCBI WGS metagenome assembly WNFM01 (sample SAMN13153352, study PRJNA577476) | soil metagenome | isolation source: 60 cm saprolite on Douglas fir-dominated hillslope | place: USA:California | collected 2013-09-17 | reverse complement strand
GGCGGTCGGCGCCACCTGCGACACCCTGGCACGCAGCGCCGCGAGATCAAGCGTGGTTCCGGGCTGCAGGCGCGCCACAATGACGCGCGGGACCGGCAGGTCGTCGAGCGACAATCCGCTGCCGAGCCACGGCTCCAGCAGTTTGGCGGATTCCTCCTTGCTGAAAGGCCTGGTTTCGACGATGCCGGGTTGCGTGCGCATCGCTTCCGCCACCGCCGCCGTATCGCGTTCGAGATCGCGCCCGGCCGCGGGACGCACCTGGATGGTGATTTCGCTTGCGACTTCGGACTGCCACTCCGCCGCCGAAGCGCTCACCAACAGCACCGCGCCTGTCGTGATCGATGCCAGGAACGTCATGATGGCGACGACCGCGACCAGCGCGCGGCCGGCGATCGAGGCGCGCGGCACGATCGGCGACAAATTGCGCGCCCGCGCCGGCACCTGCGGGCGTTCGTGCCCGAGATCCACCAGCGGGCGCTGCTCGTTGCCGTTCCTATTCATAGATATGCAGCCGTCCCTGATGCAACACCAGCCGCCGCGCATCGAACTGATCCATCAGCGTGATGTCGTGGGTCGCGATCACGACCGCGGTACCCGTCTTGTTCAGTTCGATGAACAGCCGCAACAATCGCCGCCCCAGCGTCGGATCGACATTGCCGGTCGGCTCATCCGCCAATAATAGCTGCGGCCGCGAAATCACCGCGCGCGCGATCGCCGCGCGCTGCTTCTCGCCACCGGACAGGATCGGCGGCAGCGCATCCATGCGCTCGCCGAGGCCGACCCATTTCAGGAGATCGATGACCTCCTTGCGGTAGCTGGATTCGGCGCGGCCCATCACCCGGAACGGCAGCGCCACATTTTCGTAAGTGGTCATGTGATCGAGCAGGCGAAAGTCCTGCAGCACGATGCCGATCCGCTTGCGCAAGGCCGCGATCTCGTCCTTGTTGAGCAGTGAGACGTCGTGGCCGAACAGATTGACCAGGCCGCGGGTCGGCCGCAGCGACAAGAACAACAGCCGCAGCAGCGAGGTCTTGCCGGCGCCGGAGGGGCCGGTGAGGAACTGGAAGGAGTGGGCGGGGATCAGGAAACTGAGGTCGCGCAGAACCTCCGGACCCAGTCCGTAACGCAATCCAACGTTTTCGAACCGAACCAAGCTCAGCTCCGTTCGATGTGGGGCGGGACCGGAGGCCATCCGCCGTCCCGGAATTTTGCTGGTTCGCTGCGGGTGCGAACCGGACAAATTGGTTGTGCTTCGGTTATGGTTTCCGATTCGTTAACGGTCGCCTTGTAGCATCCGGGCGATATCATTGTGGAGATTGGCTCCATGCACATCGTTTGCCCCCATTGTACAACGTCCTATGCCATTGATCCGGCTACCCTGGGGATGGCCGGCCGTACCGTGCGCTGCTCCCGCTGCAAGGAGGTCTGGCTGGCACGGCCGGAGGATGCGATCGAGATCGCCCCGGTAGCGGCCATGGCGGCGGCCGGCCAAGAGGCCGGAAATGCCGACGATACCGCCGCGCAATGGGAGGCGATGGCTCGCGAAGAGGGCGAGGCGTCGGATACCCCCGTGATCGACAGCCCCTCGATTTCAGGGGACTGGCCGGTGAATGGCGCGGGCGCGGCGCAGTCCACCGACACCGACTGGCCGTCGGTCGCCGGTGACGACCTTGACAAGGACACGACCGCGCGGCGCCAATCATGGCTCCGGAAGCTTTTACCACGGCCGCGGACGGGCGCGCCGCGCAAGCCGTTGGTCAGCCTGCCCACATATTGCGCCGCCATGGGCGCGCTGGTGCTGGCGCTGATCATCTGGCGGGTCGACGTGGTGCGACTGTTGCCGCAGACCGCGACGTTCTACAAATTGGTCGGGCTTGAGGTCAATCTGCGCGGGCTGATGTTCAAGGACGTGAAGATCACGACCGAGACCGTGGAAGGTAAGCCGGTGCTGGTGATCGAGGGAGTGATCACGGGCGAAACCCGCAAGGCGGTCGAATTGCCGCGGCTGCGCTTTAGCGTTCGCGACGCACAGGGGGCGGAGATCTACGCCTGGAACACGGTGCTGGAGCAGCCCGTGCTGAAGCCGGGCGAGCGAGCCTGGTTCAAGTCGCGGCTCGCCTCGCCGCCTCCCGAGGGGCGTCATATCGATATACGCTTCTTCAACAAGCGGGACCTTGCCGCCGGCAACGTCTGAAACGGGCTTTTAGGGATTCCGCAAGCGAAAGGGTTGAGGGCTCGATGCCGCGCGTCTTGATCGCCGACGACGAAGTCTCCATGCGCACGCTGGTGGCGCGCGCCATTGCCATGGACGGCCACGAAACCGTCACCGCGGAAGACGGCGCCGAGGCGCTGGAAATCCTCAGCCGCGATCAAGGCGCATTCGACCTTCTGCTCACCGACATCCAGATGCCTGTCATGGACGGCATCGCGCTGGCGCTGGCCGCGGCGCGCGATTTTCCGAAGGTGACGATTTTATTGATGACAGGCTTTGCCGATCAGCGCGAACGCGCCTCAGGCCTCAACGCGATCGTCTACGACGTGGTGACAAAACCGTTCTCGGTGGCCGATATCCGCACTGCGGTGGCTGCCGCACTGGCGGCAAGGAAGGGTAGTTAGCCGCGCCACATCAAAGACCGTCATACCCCGCGAAAGCTTCGTAGCCCGGATGGAGCGCAGCGCAATCCGGGATTCTTGTTTGCTTGCGGCCCCGGATTACGCTTCGCTCCATCCGGGCTACGAGCACCCCGACGTGGTAACAGCCCGTATTGAACCGGCGTCCTAATAATCCTTCAGCAATCGCTCGATATAATCGAGTTCGATCTGCGGGCGCTGCGGGTCGGCGAGACGGCGGCGCAGTTCTTCCAGGATCCGGCGCACCCGCTGCACGTCGATCTCGCCGGGGATCTTCACGGAATAATCGTCGGTGTATTCGTGGCCGTGCAGCGGCCGTCCGAGCGGATCGTTCAGATTGCCGTTGCCCTGCTGGCGGCCCATGCGATTGCCCGGGCCGTCGCCCTGTCCGTCGCCCTCGCCCTGCTGCATCGCCTCGGCGAGAGACTGGGCGCCCTTGCGCAGCGCGTCCAGCGCCTTGCCTTGCGAATCCACGGCGCCATCGGCATTACCTTCTCCGAGCTTGCCTCCGGCATCGCCCATCGCGGAGTCAGCCTGGCCGAGCCCGTCTTCATCGCCCTCCTGGTCGCCTTGCTCGCCGCCCTGTTGACCCTGCTGGCCTTGTTCGCCCTGCTCGCCTTTCTGCCCTTGCTGGCCCTTCTGGCCCGTCTGGCCTTGCTGGCCCTTCTGGCCTTTTTGACCGCGCTGGGCCTGCTGGCCCATGCCGCGCTTGGCAAGCTCTTGCTGCAATTTCTGCAGCCGGTCGCGCAGGCTCTGCTGATCCTGCTGCAGATCGCCCATGCTCTGATCGTCGCCCTGCTTGCCGCGCATGTGATCGCGCCGCGAATCCTGGCCCTGCTTATAGGTCTTGTCGCGCAACTGCTGCTGCTTGCGGATCATGTCGCCGAGCTCGTTCAGCGCCTGCTCCATGTCGTTGTCACCGGACTGGCCGGGCTGCGCCATTTGCAGGTTTTCAAGCATTTCCTGCAGCTGTTCGAGCAATTGCTTGGCGGCTTCCTTGTCGCCGGAGCGCGACAGCCGCTCCATGCGCTCGATCATGTTGTTGAGGTCCTGCTGGCGCATCACCTTGGTGTTGGGATCGAGCGGGCGGGCCAGTTGCTGCGGGTTGTTGCGCTGCTGTTCGGCGAGCTGGCGCATGAAATTATCCAGCGCCGCGCGCAGATTCTCGGTGAGCTTCTTGATCTCTTCGTCGCTGGCGCCGCGTTCCAGTGCCTGCTTGAGCGCGTCTTGTGCGGCACGGAGCGCCTTGTCGACGTCGGTGATGTCGCCATCCTCGATGGTGACGGCGAGCGACCACAGGCTGGCGACGACCTCGCGCATCGCATCGTCGGTGCGGGCGGCCTCAAGCTGCCGCGCCACGCTGTAGAGTCCGAGATATTGGCCGGCCTCCGGCGTGAACAGTTCCGGCGCGATCATCAGCGCATCGAGCGCTGCAAAAACCTGCGCGTTCTGATTGGCATCGAGCGCCAGAATGCGGCGCTGTTCGATCAGCGCGCGTGCCAGGGGTTTTGTAGAGAGACGGTCGGGAAGCCGCAGGTTGAACGGCTCGCTATGGCCCTCGTTGCCGGCTTCGTCCTTTGCGGTCAGCGTCAAGGAGACGTCGGCCCCGGCGGAAGGGTCTTCGCTGAGGTCCTTGACGGTTTGGCCGACGCCATTGCGGGTCCGCGCATTCGGAAGCACCAGCGCAAATTGCGGCGGATCGAACAGCGGCCGTGGCGTGGCGGCAGCTTTCGCCGGGTCGGCTGGACGGACCGCGAATTGGGCGTGCGCTTCGGTGACGCCGTAATCATCCTCGATCTTGTAGGACATCTGCAGCGAGCCGCGGGCCTGGCGCTCCGGGTCCTTTGCAAGCGAAATCGTCGGCGGGCGGTCGGGGATAGCGGTGAACTTCCATTGCGGCTGACCGGAGGGTGCGCGGACATGCACCGTGCCGTCGCCGGCGATGGTAAAATGCCGTTCGTTGGTGCCCTTGGGCGCCTCCTGGACCGGGACGGCTTCGGTCACACCGCCGCCAGCCACCACGTCGAGCGTGCCGCCACTCGAGCGCACGATCAGAGTGGAACCGCCCGGCACCGGCAACGGTCCCGTGGAAGGAAGAGCCGCTTCCTTGTTGGCCGCCGACAGAATGATCGGCGGCTTGCCGGTATAGAGCGGCGGCGTCACCCAGGCATCGACCCTGATATTGACCGGCGACAGCACGCCATTCCAGTCGAACGCCGCTACCGTGCGCAGCATGCGCTCGTCGCCGGCGGCGACATAGGCCGCGACCATCATCACGACGACCAGCGCGCGCAGCGCCCAGGGATCATGGATCGCGAGCCGCGGCGACGGGAGGCCCGCGCGAATCCGTTTGATCGAAGCCAACGTGCGCTCGCGCTGTGCCTGCCATAGCACCTGCGCGACCGGATCCGGCGTCGCCAGAGTGTCGGTGAGTGCGGTCGCCGGGCGGTGACGGATGCCGGAACCGCGGTCGAGCCGGCCCAAGGCCTCGTCGCGGGTCGGCCAACGGAACCGCACCAGCGGAAACAATGCTCCCAGCACCGCCAGCACGAACAGTCCGAGCCCAATGGCGCGCGCAACGAACGGCAGCGCCAGCCACAACCCGGCCCAGGAAACCACCAGGAACAGTCCAATGACCGTCAAAAGCCGCGCCAAATGCGGCCAGCACCGCTCCCACGCGATCGCATATTTTGCCCGCTGCAGGGCCTGCATCAGCTTTAGCCGCGAAACGGTGTCAGGGCTTCGCGCCGGTTCAGACGGATCAGGAGTGGTGCCGCTCAATAAGCTCTCCGGGTTGACGACGAAGTTACCTTAGCACAACGGCGGCAGTGAGGCACGTCCCGCGTTGCACAACCCACACCTGAAATCGCGCATAACACGAAGGCGTGACGGCGGACCGCCAACCCCGTAACCTTACGGGTGAACAACTAAGGCTGTCGCCGGCAACCATCAAGGAAACACCATGGACAAAAAAACGCACGATAAGGGGCTCGAAATCCGCAAAGCGGTGCTCGGCGAGGCCTATGTCGCTAACGCCCTGAAAAACGCCGACGATTTCAACAAGCCGTTCCAGGAGCTGGTAACCGAATATTGTTGGGGCGCGGTCTGGGGCCGCGACGACCTGCCGCGCAAGACCCGCAGCATGCTCAATCTGGCGATGATCTCGATTTTGAACCGGCCGCACGAATTGCGGGTGCACATCAAGGGCGCGCTTACCAACGGCGTCACCAAGGACGAGATCCGTGAAATCTTCATGCAGGTCGCGATCTATGCCGGCGTGCCCGCGGGCGTCGACAGTTTTAGAATTGCCCGCGAAGTGTTCGCCGAAATCGACAAGGGCTGACGCGCATGGACATCGGATTCATCGGCCTCGGCAAGATGGGCTTTCCCATGGCCCGCCGCCTGATCGAGGCGGGGCATCAACTGGTCGTGTTCGACCAGCGCAAGGAGGCCGTCGACAAACTGCTCGCGATGGGCGCGCAAGGAGCTTCCTCGCCGAAGGACGTCGCCGACCGCACCGAGACCGTGCTGGCGAGCCTGCCGTCGCTGCAGGCCTCGCTCGAGGTTGCGACCGGGGAGAACGGCGTCAGCGAAGGCAAGCGGGTAAAACGCTTCGTCGACCTCTCCACGGTTGGATCGCACATGGCGGCGCGGATTTTCGATTCTTTGGCAAAGCGCAACATCGTGCAGCTCGATAGCCCGGTGAGCGGCGGCGTCGGCGGCGCCGAAAAGGGCACGCTCGCCGTCATGGTGTCAGGTCCGAGAGCGGAGTTCGAGCTGATTAAGCCAGCGCTTGAGGTGATCGGCAGGGTGTTCTTCATCGGCGAAAAGCCCGGCTCGGCGCAGACCATGAAGCTTGCCAACAATCTGTTGTCGGCGACCGCCGTGGTCGCAACCTCCGAAGCCGTGGTGATGGGCGTCAAGTCGGGGCTCGATCCGAGCGTCATGATCGACGTGATCAACGCCGGATCGGGACAAAACACCGCAAGCCGCGACAAGTTTCCGCGCTCGATCCTGCCGCGCAGCTTCGATTTCGGTTTTGCCACCGGATTGATGGTGAAGGATGTGCGGCTCTGCCTCGAAGAGGCAAAGGCGCTGGGGTTATCGATGGAAGTCGCCGAAGCGGTCGGGCGGTTGTGGGAGGTAGTGATTCGCGAAATGGGGCCTGAGTCGGATTTTACCTCCGCGATCAAGCCGATCGAAAAAGCCGCGGGCGTGGTGGTGGGCGGCAAAGGCGCGCATGCCGCGAAGTGAAGGGCCTCCCCGTCGTCCCGGCCAAGCGAAGCGCGAGCCGGGACCCATAACCACCGATGTATTTGTGGTAGCAAGCTGGGGCCACGGCTTGGTCCAACAATCAGCATCGGTGGCTATGGGTCCCCGCCTTCGCGGGACGACTACTGTTAGAGTTTCACAACCACGGCGCCTGCCGATCCAACGCAATCAGCGCCTCGACTTCGACGCGGGGCCGGACCACGGCGTACTGATCGTCCTTGACCAGGACTTCCGGCACCAGCGCGCGGGTGTTGTAGGTGCCTGATTGCACCGCGCCATAGGCGCCCGCCGTCATGACCGCCAGCAGATCGCCGGCCTTTGGCTCGGGCATGGTGCGTCCGAGCGCCAGATAATCGCCGGTCTCGCACACCGGCCCGACCACGTCGGCGAGGATGGTTGGCGCGCCGGCCGCGGACGCGACGACCGGCAGGATATCGTGGTGTGCCTCGTACAGAGTCGGGCGGATCAAATCGTTCATCGCAGCGTCGATGATGACAAAATTCCTGGCGTCGCCATGCTTCACGTAGATCACGCGCGTCACGAGAATCCCGGCATTGCCGACGATCATCCGGCCCGGCTCGAACATCAGCGTGCAGCCGAGATTATGCGTGACCCGCTTCACCATCGCGGCATAGACGGAAGGTTCCGGCGGCGCTTCGCGGTCCATGTAATAGGGAATGCCGAGCCCGCCGCCGAAATCGACGTGCGAGATGGTGTGGCCGTCGGCGCGCAGCGTCTGGACGAATTCGGCGAGCAGCCTGAAGGCGATCTCGAGCGGCCCGAGATCGGTGATCTGGCTGCCGATATGCACGTCGACGCCGGCGACCTTGATCCCCGGCAGTTTTGCGGCGCGGGCGTAGACCGCGCGCGCACGGGCGAGCGGCACGCCGAACTTGTTCTCGGACTTGCCGGTCGAGATTTTCGCGTGCGAGCCGGAATCGACGTCCGGATTGACCCGCACCGAGATCCGCGCAATGCGGCCGGTCTCAACGGCGAGGCGGGACAGCAATTCGAGTTCGGGCTCGGACTCGATGTTGATGCAAAGGATGTCGGCATTAAGCGCGGCGCGCAGTTCGGGCTCGGACTTGCCGACGCCCGAGAACAGGATTTTCTCGGGCGGAATCCCGGCGGCCAGCGCGCGCTTCAACTCGCCGCCCGACACCACGTCGGCGCCGGCGCCGAGCTTTGCCAGCGTGCGCAGCACCGACTGATTGGAGTTGGCCTTCATGGCGTAGCACACCAGCGTCTTCTCACCGGCGAAGGCCTCGGTGAATACCCGGTAGTGGCGCTCCAGCGTCGCGGTCGAATAGCAGTAGAACGGCGTGCCGACGGCTTTAGCGAGCTCGATCAGATCAACCGCCTCGGCGTGCAGCACGCCGTTGCGATAGTCGAAGTGATTCATGGCGGGCTCAGTTGCTGTTCAGGAGCGGGTCGAGAATAAAGGATTTTTTGGTGCCTCTGGGCGCGGTAGGCGGCGCATCGGTTCCATAATACGGATTGAACACGCTCGGCTTGCTCGCCCGCTCGGCCTCAGTATCGGTGGCGACGGCGGCGGTGTCGGCCTGCGACGATGCGTTCGGCGGCAGGTCGAGGCCACTTTTGCGCCCGCAGCCTCCGAGCGCGAGAGCGGCCGCGCTCAAGACAATGATGGCCCATCCCGAAGCCCTCGGGCTTAACTTACCAGTCACGAACAAATCCCCAATGCGCGCCGCACCATACAAAGATTGCCTTGCTCTGGCGAGAGCCGGATAACCATGAAATTGCAACGAAATTCTTTTGATCAGCCTAATTTTCGCTGTTTTTCCAATCGCCTCGCCCAGGCTTTCGCCTGCGCCAGCACGTTCTTCGGCGCGGTCCCGCCATAGCTGTTGCGGCTTTTCACCGATGCTTCCACCGAAAGCGTGCCGAGCGCTTCGGCCGTGATTTTCGGCTCGATCGCCTGCATCTCCTTCAGCGGCAGCTCGTGCAGCGGCACGCCCGCTTGCGACGCCTTGGCGACGATGCGTCCGGTGACGTGATGGGCATCGCGAAAGGGCATTTTCAGCGTCCGCACCAGCCAGTCGGCGAGATCGGTCGCGGTGGCATAGCCCTCGCCGGCGGCCATCTTCATCCGCGCCTCGTCCGGCACGAGGTCGGCAACCATGCCGGTCATCGCCCGGACCGCCAGCGACAGCGCGGAAAACGCTTCCATCGCGCCCGCTTTGTCCTCCTGCATGTCCTTTTGATAGGCGAGCGGCAGGCCCTTCATCACGATCAGCAAGGCGGTGAGCGCGCCGATCACCCGGCCGGTCTTGGCGCGAACCAGCTCGGCCGCATCCGGGTTGCGCTTCTGCGGCATGATCGAGGAGCCGGTGGTGTATTTGTCGCTTAGCCGCACCAGCCCAACCAGCGGCGAGGTCCAGATCACGATTTCCTCGGCAAAGCGCGACAGATGGACTGACGCGATCGCGGCCGCCGATAAGGTTTCCAGCACGAAGTCGCGGTCCGAGACCGCATCGAGCGAATTGGCCATCGGCCGGTCGAAGCCGAGCGCTTTTGCCGTCGCATCGCGATCGATCGGGAAAGAAGTTCCGGCCAGGGCTGCTGCGCCAAGCGGCGATTCGTTGAGACGCTTGCGCGCGTCGGCAAAGCGGCCGCGGTCCCGCCCCGCCATCTCGACATAGGCGAGCAGATGATGCCCGAAGGTGACCGGCTGGGCGGTCTGCAGATGGGTAAAACCCGGCATTACGGTCGCGGCATGTTCCAGCGCCCGTTCCACCAGCGCGTGCTGGAATGCGGCCAGCGCCGCATCCAGCTCGTCGATCGTGTCGCGGACATAGAGCTTGAAATCCGTCGCCACCTGGTCGTTGCGCGAACGCGCGGTGTGCAGCCGTCCCGCGGCAGGCCCGATCAGCTCGCCGAGCCTGCTCTCGACATTCATGTGAATGTCCTCGAGCGCGCGCTTGAAATCGAACGATCCCTTGCCGATTTCTGACAAAATCGTGTCTAGACCCTTATCGATATTTTTCGCATCGTCAGGGGTGATGATGCCTCGTGCGGCGAGCATCGCGGCATGGGCCTTGGACGCGGCGATATCCTGGGCATAAAGATGCCGATCGACGTCGATGGAGACGTTGATTTCCTCCATGATCGCATCGGGGCGCTCGCTGAACCGGCCGCCCCACATCTTGTTGCTCATGACTTGTTACTCATGACCCATTATTCATGACTTGTTGCCCGAGACCTGCTGCCTATGACCTGCCGCTCATCACCCACGCCGCAAACGGACCCCTGGGTGCCGTTGAAGGCCCAACACGATCACGCCGGCCCTGCATAGCCGTATCTGATACAGGATGACAAACGATATGCCCGAACTGCCCTCGCCTCTCCCGGTAGCCGCGCGCCGGATTCCCGTGGCGATCGCGACGGTGCTGATCGGGGGGTTGATTGGATTTGCCGGGGTATACGGGCTTGGCGGGCTGAAGCGCAACACAGCCGGCGATCCGGCCTGCCGCGGAGCCGTCGACCTGGCGGCCAAGCTCGCGCCACTGGCGCATGGCGAGGTGGCGGCGCTGACCATGGCGACGGCGCCGTTGCGGCTCCCGGACCTCGCCTTCGAGGACGCGGACGGCAAGCCCAGGAAGCTCTCCGACTGGCGCGGGCGCACGGTCCTGTTCAATCTGTGGGCCACTTGGTGCGTGCCCTGCCGCAAGGAAATGCCGGCGCTAGCGGGCCTCCAAACCAGACTGGGCGGCCCCAATTTCGAGGTCGTCGCCGTCAATATCGACACCCGCGACCCCGACAAGCCGAAGAATTTCCTGAAAGAGGCCAATCTGACCGGGCTCGGCTACTTTAGCGACCAGAAAGCCAAGGTCTTTCAGGATCTTAAAGCCATAGGACGGGCGTTGGGGATGCCCACTTCAGTCCTGGTCGACGGCCAGGGCTGCGAGATCGCGACCATTGCCGGGCCTGCGGAATGGGACAGCGACGACGCCGTCAAGCTGATCAAGGCGGCGGTGAACCCGGTCGCGGCCGGGTTTTAGGCGGTTACGTTCAGATTGCCGCCGATGCCGGCGCCGACATTGGCCAGGGACGAAGCGCTCTGCTGAGCCGCGCCCAACAGGGTCAGGACCGCGGATTTCTCCGAATCGGCATTGGATTTCAGGAGGGTCGTGGCGATCTGCGTCTGCGTGTTGCCCGCCTGAGCGGCGAGAAGGCTGGTGACCATGCTCATCATATCCATTACGCAACCCTCCGTCGCAGCCACGCTACCCGGCAACGGTTAACGAATGCTGGAGATGGGGGCCTCACCGTGTCGGGATCGGCTTGTCGCCGCGATAGTCGTAAAAACCGCGCTGGGTTTTGCGGCCGAGCCAGCCGGCCTCGACGTATTTTACGAGCAGCGGACACGGCCGGTATTTGGAGTCGGCGAGCCCCTCATGCAGCACCTGCATGATCGACAGACAGGTATCGAGCCCGATGAAATCGGCAAGCTCGAGCGGTCCCATCGGGTGATGGGCCCCTAGCTTCATCGCGGCGTCGATCGCCTCGACGTTTCCGACGCCCTCATAAAGCGTATAGATCGCCTCGTTGATCATCGGCAGCAGGATGCGGTTGACGATGAAGGCCGGAAAATCTTCCGACACCGCGACCTGCTTGCCGAGCCGGGTGACGAATTCCCTGGCCGCGTCAAAGGTCGCGTCGTCGGTGGCGATGCCGCGGATCAGTTCGACCAGTTCCATCAGCGGCACCGGATTCATGAAGTGAATGCCGATGAAGCGCTCGGGCCGGTCGGTGGAGGCCGCGAGCCGGGTAATCGAGATCGACGAGGTGTTGGAGGCGACGATAGCCTCGGGCTTCAGCACCGCGCAGAGGTCGTGAAAGATCTTGCGCTTGATCTCTTCCTTCTCGACCGCGCTCTCGATCACCAGATCGCAATCGGAAAGCCCCTCCATCGTCTCGGTGGAGACGATGCGGTTAAGCGCCTGCTTGCGGGCGTCCTCTGCGATGATCTTCTTGGCGACCTGGCGCGACAGATTGCCGTTGATGGTCGCCATCGCAGACTTCAGGCGGTCCGAGGATACGTCGTTGAGCACGACGTCGAGCCCGGCCAGCGCCGCCACATGCGCGATGCCGTTGCCCATCTGGCCCGAGCCGATCACGCCGATCTTCTTGATCATTGCCGCCATCTTGTCATCTCACCGGGCCAAGGCGCGCTTCCCGCGCCTGCCCATCCCTCTTTTGCATAAACACCGGCCGGAGTCCGCTTCATCCGACGGCGCTTTTTTCTTCAGTTCACAATTGCGAGCATTCTAATCGCAAAGCCGGCACCCCGTTTTGCCCAGTACGCGCGTCGTCGTTACTTTCCGAGCTTGCCGAGCGCCTCGGTGAGTTCGGGAACTGCCTGATAGAGATCAGCCACCAAGCCGTAATCGGCGAGACGATCACCTTGGAATCCTTCATGCCGGCGAGATGCTGGATCGCGCCGGAGATGCCGATCGCGACATAAAGTTCCGGCGCCACCACCTTGCCGGTCTGCCCGACCTGCCAGTCGTTCGGCGCATAGCCGGCATCGACCGCCGCGCGCGAGGCGCCGACGCCGGCGCCAAGCTTGTCGGCGAGCGGCTCGATATATTTGGCAAAGTTCTCGCGGCTCTGCATGGCACGGCCGCCGGAAACGATAATCTTGGCCGAGGTCAGTTCGGGGCGATCGCTTTTTGCGACTTCCTCGCCGACAAAGCTGGAGAGGCCGGGATCGGCCGCAGAGGCCACATTTTCTACCGGCGCGCTGCCGCCTTCGCCAGTCGCGGCGAAAGTCGAGGTGCGCACCGTGATCACCTTCTTGGCGTCCTTCGATTTTACCGTCTGGATCGCGTTGCCGGCATAGATCGGCCGCTCAAACGTGTCTGATGAAACCACCTTGATGATTTCCGACACCTGCATGACGTCGAGCAGCGCCGCCACCCGCGGCATCACGTTCTTGAAGCGGGAGGTCGCGGGCGCGACGAAGGCGTCATAGGAAGGCGCCAGCGCCACGATCAGCGCCGCCAGCGGCTCGGCAAGGTCATGGGCATAGGCAGCGTCGTCGGCCAGCAAGACCTTCTTGACGCCGGCGAGCTTGGCGGCTGCGTCGGCGGCACCCTTGGCGTTTTGGCCGGCGACCAGCACATGGACCTCGCCGCCCAGCGCGGCAGCCGCCGTCAGCGCCTTGTTGGTCGAGTCCTTGATCGAGCTGTTGTCATGTTCGGCAATCAATAACGTGGTCATCAGAGAACCCCGGCTTCGGTCTTGAGCTTCGACACCAGTTCGGCGACGTCCTTGACCTTGACGCCACCCTTGCGGCCGGGCGGTTCGGATGTCTTGAGGATCTCGAGATGGGCGGTGAGATCGACGCCATAATCGGCCGCGCTCTTGTCCGCGATCGGTTTCTTCTTTGCCTTCATGATATTAGGCAGGCTCGCGTAACGTGGCTCGTTCAGCCGCAGATCGGTAGTTACGATCGCCGGTCCCTTGAGTTTCACCGTCTGCAGCCCGCCGTCGACCTCGCGCGTCACCTTGAAGTCGGTTCCATCGACTTCGAGCTTGGAGGCAAAGGTAGCCTGTGACCATCCGAGCAATGCCGCCAACATCTGGCCGGTCTGGTTGGAGTCGTCGTCGATCGCCTGCTTGCCGAGAACGATCAGGCCGGGCTTCTCTTCGTCGGCGATGGCTTTGAGGATTTTCGCGACCGCCAGCGGCTCGACATTGCCTTCCGCCTTGACCAGGATGCCACGGTCGGCGCCCATGGCGAGGCCGGTCCGGATGGTTTCGGCCGCTTGCGCGGGACCGATCGACACCACCACCACTTCGGTTGCCTTGCCCGCCTCTTTCGACAGTTCGACGCCCGATCCGTCGCTCTTGACCCGGACCTTGACGTTGAAATCGACCACCCGCTTTACCGGTACCAGAACCTTCATCGATCCTCTTTCGCTTGGAAATTTGGCCTTTGCTCAGCTTGGGCGCGGAACCTAAAGGTCTCCCCAACCCCGGTCAACGCGATAGGGCCAAAAATTGCCGCCTAACATACGTGCTTAGCGGTTTTGGCCCGGCACCCACAAGACGTCGCCGGCGCCATTATTATTCATGGCGCGGCTGGCGACGAACAGGAAGTCCGACAGGCGGTTGATATACTGGATGGCGGCATCGCCGACCGGCTCGTCGGGCCGGGATGTGAGTTCCACCATGATCCGTTCCGCCCTGCGGCATATCGTGCGCGCCAGATGCAGGTGCGCCGCCGCAGGCGTGCCGCCGGGCAGCACGAACGAGGTCAGCGGCGAAAGCTTTGCGTTTAAGCTGTCGATGTCGCGCTCCAGGCGCTCCACCTGGCTCGACACGATCCGCAGCCGCTCCGCCTTGCCCTCACGTTCGGGCACCGCGAGGTCGGCGCCGAGGTCGAACAGATCGTTCTGGATCAGGCCCAGCATCGCGTCGAGGTCGCGGGCCTCAGTGAGATAGAGCCGCACGATACCGATCGCGGCGTTGGTCTCGTCGACGGTTCCAAAGGCCGCTATGCGCAGATCGAATTTCGAACGCCGCTCGCCGCTGCCGAGCGCGGTGGTGCCGTCATCGCCGGTTCGCGTGTAGATGCGATTAAGGACGACCATGTCCGTCTCCTTTTAATGCCCCATCGCCCAGACTGCGAGCATGGTGATGACGATCGCGACGAATTGCAGCAATACCCTGAGCTGCATCAGTTTCTGGGAGCGGTTCGGCGATCCGCCCCGCATCATGTTAAGAAGACCAAGCAGCAGCACCAGCGCGACGGCGGCGACCGCGATGGGAAGGATGATCGTACTCAGGAATGAAGCCATCGCCGTACATAACACCGCCCAAGACCGTCCGCCATCGCCCGCATCCGGCCCGGCAAAGGTCCCACGATCTGGCTTTTTGTCCAATAATATCAGAAGCTAGCCTGGTCATGCGCCCGAGTGCGTCTTCCGCTCCAGCAAGGTGCAATGTGAGGCAGCTTCGCTACGTCTATTTGGTCGTCATGGATGCGTTCTACACGTTTCTCGCCGATGACGGCTGGGCGATCGCCAGCCACATCGCGCTGTCGACGTTGATGGCGCTGTTTCCGTTTCTGATCGTGCTGGCGTCGCTGGCCGGCTTTTTCGGCTCCAAGGAACTCGCCGATCAGGCGGTCGGGCTGTTGCTTCAGGTCTGGCCGAAGCAGGTGGCCGATTCGCTGTCCGGCGAAATCCACGATGTGTTGACGACCAGCCGGGGCGACATCCTGACCATCGGCGCCGTGTTGGCGGTGTATTTTGCCTCCAACGGTGTCGAAGCGCTGCGCGTCGCGCTCAACCGCGCCTATTCGGTGATCGAGCCGCGGCGCTGGTACTGGCTGCGGCTGGAATCGATCGGCTACACCCTGATCGCCGCCGTCACGGCGCTGGCGATGGCGTTCCTGATCGTGCTTGGCCCGCTCTTTATCGAGGCGGCGCGGCGGCACATTCCGCTGATCGTCGAGAGCAACGAACAATTGCTCAACACGGTGCGCTACGGCATCACCATCATGGCGCTGATCGTCGCGCTGCTTATTCTGCATGCCTGGCTGCCGGCGGGCCGCCGGGGATTTCTGCAGATCCTGCCGGGCATCATCTTCACCCTGGTGGCCTCGCTGGTGTCGGGCATCGTGTTCGGCCAGTATCTGGCGCGGTTCGCCAACAACTATGTCACCATGTATGCCGGCCTTGCATCGGTCATCATCGCGCTGGTGTTCCTGTATTTCATAGCCGCGATCTTCGTCTATGGCGGCGAACTGAACGCCGCGATCATCAAGTCGCGGTTGCCGCACGGCGTGTCGCTTCAAGCAGCGCAGTCGCAGAAAGGCGTCGGCGCCGGCCGCGCGCGAGGCCGCTTCGTCGTCGCCGCGGCCCGACACCCCGATGATCGCGATGCGGCCGAGCGGCGGGCTTAGGCTCCGAATCCGCTTGATCGCCTCGATGCCGTCGATGCCCGGCAGCACCATGTCCATCAACACCGCATCGAAAGCGCCCTGCGCGATCCGCTCAGTGGCGGCCTCGCCGCGCCCGATGAATTCCGCCTGGTGGCCGAGTTCGGTCAGGATGGTGTTGAGCACGACGCGGCCGAACGGATTGTCCTCGACGCTGAGAACCCGCAGCGCCTGTGCCGAATTAGACGGCAAATAGGAACCTGCGCCCGACTTCACCGCTTTTGAGGCTTTCGCGTCGGCCAACGTCACCGTCAGCGTGAAGGTGGTTCCTCCGCCTTGCCGTTGCGCGACCACGATGTCGCCGCCCATCGCGCGCGCCAGCGCCTTGACCGATGACAGTCCAAGCCCCGCGCCGCCAAAGCGCGAAGCGATCGAGACATTGGCCTGCGAGAACGGACGGAACAGGCGCTTGATCTCGTTGAGCGTGAGGCCGATGCCGCTGTCGGAAATTGCAAACGCGACACTGAGCTTGCCGCTGGCGCCGCGGATCGGCTTGACGACAAGCGCGACGCCGCCGGCTTCGGTGAACTTCACCGCATTGTCGATCAGGTTTTCCAGCGCGGCGCGCAGCCGGACGGGATCGCCGATCACCAGCGCCGGAAGCTTTTCCGAAATATCGACCTCGGCGTGCAGGCCCTTGGCCGCCGCCCGGCCGGCAAGCGAATCGCCGGCGTTGCGCGCCAGCGCCCGCAGGTCGAACAGGTCCTGCCGGATTCCGGCCGCGGCATCGCCCCTGGCGGCATCGACAAACAAGGTCGCTAAGCTTGCGAGATGTTCGGCGCCGGCCTTGATGGTATCGACCCAGCGCTTCTCGCGCTCGTCAAGATCGGACGTCGCCAACAGATCGCTGATGGCAAGGATTCCGGTCAATGGCGTCCGGACCTCATGCGCGAACGCGGCGAGCGCCGCCTCGACCATGCCGGGCGTAGCACTCTTGATGGCAGGCTTCCTGACGGCACGCTTCTTGACCGCAGGATTGCGGGCCTTGCCGGCGGCAACGCGTGAAGCACGTTTTCTCGGCGGCCGCTGCTTGGAGGGCCGCGTAGAGCGCTTTGAGCGCGATCTTGCCGCCATGATTCCCCTGAGCCCGGCCCTGCGCCACCATGCCACGGCAGGGCTCCCGGAGTCACCCCGGAGCGCCGTTTTCCTCCTGCCGATCGGCCTTTCGGCAATCCGCCCACCACATCATGGCAACAGGCCGACCAGACGGCGGATGTCGGCCGGACTCACGCCGGAAGCGCGGAGTTCGCGCAAGCCCGTGGCCGCTGTCGATTTCGAAAGCTTTTGTCCGGCGCCATCGAGGATGAGGCGGTGGTGCCTATAGGCGGGCTCTCGCAAGCCGAGTAGTCCCTGCAGCAACCGGTGGACGCTGGTCGACCAGAACAGATCCTGGCCCCGCACCACCTCCGTCACGCCTTGCAGGGCGTCGTCTATGACCACCGAGAGGTGATAGCTGGTCGGCGTCTCCTTGCGCGCCAGGATGGCGTCTCCCCATACCTCCGGCCGCGCCGCCACCGCGCCGGTTTCGCCATCGGGCCCCTCGCCGCGCTCGGTCCAATCGAGATCGCCGGCGCGGGCGCGGGCCGCCGCCATGTCGAGCCGCAATGCGTAAGGCACCCCCGATTCGAGCAAGCCCGCGCGCTCATCGGGTGCGAGCAATTTCGCCGTGCCGGGATAGAGCGGCGCACCGTCGGGATCGCGCGGCCAAAGGGTGCTCGCCGCGTTCGCCTCCCGCGCTGCCACCAATTTTGCAATCTCAGTGCGGCTCTCGAAACTCGGATAGATCAGACCCTCGGCGGCGAGCCTTTCCAGCGCATCGCGATATTGCGCAAGGTGCTGCGATTGCCGCCGCACCGGCTCCTCCCAGGCGATGCCAAGCCAGGTGAGGTCTTCACAGATCGCAGCTTCAAACTCCGGCTTGCAGCGGGCCAGGTCGATATCCTCGATGCGCAGCAAGAACCGCCCGCCGGCCTGACGCGCGGAATCGAAATTCAGCAGCGCCGAGTAAGCGTGGCCGAGATGCAGATAGCCGTTCGGGCTTGGGGCGAAGCGGAAGACGGGCGGCATTTGGGTCTCAACACTTGTCATTGCCGGACTTGATCCGGCCATCCATCCTTCAAAGACTCTGTTACGATAGTAGATGGATGCGCGGGTCTTTAGCTCGAAGACGCGCTTCGCGCTTCTGCCCGCGCATGACGCTTTGTGCAAGACCAAGAAATGCTCATCCATCTCGAAACCCAGACCGACCTCGAAGACGCCGTCCATGTGCTGCTCAAGCAGGATCCGCGGCTGAAACCGATCTTCGAGATCGCGGGCATGCCGGCGCTGCGACAGCGCGAGCCCGGTTTTACCGGCCTCGCTGCGATCATCTGCGGCCAGCAGCTCTCCACCGCCAGTGC
>WNFM01000782.1_pt3 | contig 18277 bp, 12 predicted proteins | sample 5400271 | NCBI WGS metagenome assembly WNFM01 (sample SAMN13153352, study PRJNA577476) | soil metagenome | isolation source: 60 cm saprolite on Douglas fir-dominated hillslope | place: USA:California | collected 2013-09-17 | reverse complement strand
ACGTTGCGGTCGCCGACCACCTGGATGAGCTGCAGCATCGCGTAGCTCTGCGGACCGAGGGCCTCGACGCCCGCGCGGTAGGCGTCGGCCTTGGCCGTACCCGTGGCGCGGATGGCCTCCGCCTCGCCGACGCCGCGCAGCCGGATGCCCTCGGACTCGCCGGTGGCGCGGAGGCGGAAGGACTCCGATTCACCAGCCGAGCGCTTCACCTGCGCGCTCGCCTCCAGCTCGGAGATGCGGACGCCCTGCTCGGCCTTGACCATCTGCTGCTGGATCTCGGCCGTGGCCGTCTCGCGCACGAGCTGCTGGCGCTGCTTCTGGGCCGCCTCCTGGACCTCGAACGTCTTCTTCTGCTCCTCCGCGATCTTGCGGTCGGTCAGGGTGGCCATCAGCGCGTCCGGCGGGTTGATGTCGCCGATGAGGGTATCGATGGCCTGCACGTCGTAGAGGCCGATGGCGGTGCGGATGTGCTGCGACGCCTCCTTCTGCCGCTCGCTGCGCGCGGACAGGAAGTCGAGCACGGTGTAGGACTGGGCCGCGTTGCGGAAGTAGTTGCCCACGATCGGCTGCAGGCCGTGGTCGACGAGGTTCTGCATGGAGCCGACGCGGGAGATCACCTTGGGCGCGTCCGGCGCCGCCACGTGGATGATCTGCGACACGTCGAGGGTGAAGGCGAAGCCGTCGCGCGACCGCACCGTGATCGAGGAGAGCTTCGCGTCGTAGTTGTGCGCCTCGGTGCGGCCGGCCCAGTTGAGGACGATGTTCGTGGTGGGGACGAGCTCGACCTTCATGACGCGGGTGTTGAGCGGATGCTTGCCCGGGTAGAGCGGCGTCACCCAGACGCCCTTGTGCCCGGTGTCCACGAGATCGCCGTGCTTGAACTCGGCGCCGCTCACGTCCTCGTGGGCCTGGCCCACGAACGAGATCACGACCCCGACGTGACCGATGGGGATGTCCGTCATCGGCACTGGCTCGATCTGCACGAACCAGGGATTGAGGTTCCAGGAGCCGGAGAGGAGCACCTGCTCCTGGAGGCCGCGCCGCCCGCCGCTCTCGATGAACGCCTGTCCGTTCTGGAAGCTGTCGTGACCGGGAACGGTGGGCCCGGCGATCTCGCCCGCGTCGATGGGCGCGCCGTCGAGGGTGGTGACGATGCCGACGCGGTCCGCGTCGATGCGATGCACGCGCAGCGAGTCCGCCGTCATGCCGTGGGCCGCCGCCGCCTGCCGGGTGATGACGTCGAACAGCGCCGTGTTGATGCGATAGGTGCCCGCGGTGAGGATCGCGAGCTGGCGGCCCTTCTCGCCGTTCCCGGTGAGGAACGCGCGCGCGTCCTGGAACGCGTTGCAGCGCACGGAGCGCCCCAGGATCCGCTCGCCCCCCATGGCCTTGCCGTCGGCGGCGACGACGAGGCCGATCTCGCCCTGCGGGATCACCGTCACCGGCGCCTTGGCGATGGAGTACTGCCACCGCCAGTAGCCGAAGTGCACGCCGGGCGGCAGCGTCTCCGCCTGGTAGCCGGCCTCGCCGTCGAGCGCGACGAGGCGCCCCACGGGCAGCGCGCGACGCGCGAACTTCTTGACCACCACGCCCACCTGCCGCTCGCCGATCACGACCACGCCCAGCCACACGGGCGTGGTCAGCAGAAGGGCCACGACCAGGCCGGAGAGGAACGGATGCGCCAGCACGAACGACGTGAAGAGGGTTGTCATTTGGTGGAGCCCTGACCGTGGCCGCGTCCTGCGACTCGTACGCTACGCCCTTTGGCAGGGCGGGAGGTGGCTCTGTCTATCAGGCCACCTGGGCTTGGCTCTTACAGGAATATACGCAACAGGGAGTAAGCGGTTCCAGCGATAGAGGCTTGTTACCCAGGTACTTACGAGCCTCCCTTTAAACATTTGACCGGGCGTTCGTTACGGCCACCCGCCCGTTCAGGGACGCAGAATCAACGTGTTCCGCGCTTCGCGTCGGACCGCTTCGGCCGTAAACGCAAGCCTTCTCGTTTCCACTGCGCGCCAAGCCTCGAACTGATCCGCGTAATGCGCGCTCGCCGCGTGACCCGACTGGCCCATGAAGTTCACGAGCCGCGTGTCGTCCGGATCCGCGAGGTTCGCGATGAAGCGCATGGAGGGCCCCTCGACCGCGCCCGTGGGCGTGATGCCGAGGACGTTCGGCGTCGTGTTGGCGCCGCCCATCCTGGCCGCGGGCGGGCTGAGCAGGGGACCGAGCACGGAGGCGGCACGCGCGAGCGGATGCTGGACGGTCATCACGTTGAGGGCGCCCCAGCTCCAACGCGCGCGATCGGTTCCGAGAGCCTCCGCGATCTCCTCTCCCGCGGCTCGCCACGCGCCCAGGAGTACGCCGTCCCAGTCCTTGTCCGCTGGAGGCACCCAGGAGGCGGGGCGCTCGAGGATCAGCTTGTGGATGGCGGCCACGCGGCGCGCGAGCGGGCGGCCCAGGGGCATGCGCGCGACGCGCGGCAGGATCACGCGGGCACCGACGGCGCGGAAGGTGAGGATGGCCAGCGCCGCCGCGCGGCTCTCGGGCTCGAGGCGTCCGTCGAAGCCCGCCATCTCTCGCGCGACCTCGTCCCAGGGCGCATCGCCCTTGTGTCGCGCTGCCGCTTCGAGCAGGGCGTGGGCGAGATCGCGATGGGGGATGGAGAGGCGCTCGCCCTGCAGGCGCGCGAAGTCGTCCGTCGTCCAGCCCTCGCGGGCCTCCAGGTCCTCGAACAGCGCGGCCGCGCGCCAGGGGCCGATGCCCCCGCGCGTCACCTTGTACCGGTAATCCGTGCCCACGAGCCGGTTGTTCGCGGTCACGATGCGTCCGGACGGCGGGTCGAAGACGTGCGGCATCTCGTCGAAGGGCACGAAGCCCAGCCAATCGCCGTCGGCGCTCGCGCCGGGGTAGGGTCGCGCGCCGTCGCCGCCACGACGGATGGGCATCCGCCCGGCCGCGTACCAGCCGATGTGCCCGTCCACGTCCGCGTAGACGAAGTTCTGCGCCGGCCCCGGGAACGTGCGCACGGCGTCGCGGAACTCGTCCCAGTTGCCGGCCCGCTGCAGGCGCGCGAAGGCGGTCAGCTCCACCGCGTCGTCCTGCAGGGCCGTCCAGCGCAGCGCGTACTGGCGCGCGCCGATGGTCACCAGTGGTCCATGGCGCGTGACGCGCACGACGTGATCCACGGTGCGCCACGATGACGAGAGGGATCCCTCGCGGACGCGGATGGGCTCGTGGCGGACCTGCACGCGCTCCCATCCGTCCCCGGTGCGATAGAGGTCCGGGTCGCGCGCATCGAACTCCTCGACGTAGAGGTCCGCGCTGTCGTCGTGCACGTTCGTGCAACCCCAGGCGATGCGCCGGTTCCGCCCGAGAGTCACGCCCGGCGTGCCCGGAAGGACCACGCCCGCGACGTCGATCTCCGGAGAGGTCAGGTGGACGGCGGACCAGATCGATGGCACGCCGAGACCCAGGTGGGGGTCGTTGGCGAGCAAGGGACGGCCGCTGGCCGTGTGCGCTCCGGAGATGACCCAGTTGTTGCTGCCGCGCGCGGTCTCCGTCACCGCTTCCCCCGCGCCGGACGGAACCGCCACGTCGTGGCCGACCAGGATCCGGTCCTGGGCGAACAGCTTCGGGAACAGCATCGCCTGCACGTCCGCGGGCAGGCGGTCGTACGCGGTGGCGCGCAGGGCCTCGTCCTCCCATCCCTGCGCGAGGTCGAGGGCGAGCAGCTTGCCGACGGCGAGGCTGTCCGCGGCCTCCCATGGCCGGGGCGCGTAGTGCAGGAGGCGGAACTCGAGGGGGAGCGCGTCCCCGTGCGTGGAGAGCCAGGCATTGATGCCGTCGGTGTAGGCCTCGATGAGGGCGCGGAGGTCGGGCGAGACATGGGACCAGGCGCGCCGGGCGGCGTCGCCGAGCCCGAGGGTGCGGACGTCGCGGTCGGCCACCAGCGCCGCCGGCCCGAAGGCCTCCGCGAGCTGGCCCTCCGCCCGCCGGCGCAGCAGGTCCATCTGCCACATGCGGTCCTGCGCGGTGACGTAACCCTGGGCGCGCATGAGGTCGGGCAGCGACGAAGCCTGGAGGTGCGGCACGCCCAGCGCGTCGCGGCGCACGGTCACGGGGGAAGTCAGGCCGGGGAGCCGCACCTCTCCGTCGACCTGCGGCAGTGCGCGGCGCGACCAGCGCCAGTACACCGCGAGGCCAAGGACGACGAGGAGGGCCGTGCCCAGCAGGACCCATCCGACTCCGCGCAGGACGCGGAGCGCGAGGGGGCGGCGGGCGGGCGCGGGAGGCGGCGCGGAGACGGCGGCGGCGCTCGTCATCGTCATCGAGAGGTGGAGCTTAACCCGCCTTGCGCCGGAGCGCGGACGAGAGGATGTCCAGCGAGCCGGAGAGCGCGCGGGCGAGGCGGGAGCCGTAGGGGCTCATCTCCGGCACGTGCGGCAGCCGGCCGGGATCCGTGAGGGCGATGCCGTGACGCCGCAGCAGGCGCCGGTACTCGTCCTCGCGCGCGCTGAAGGCCTGCAGGGTGGAGCGGTAGGCGTGCGCGGCCACGATCTTGCGGGCGCTGTACCGCATGATGTTGTAGGAGAACATCCGGAGGTCGTCGCGGCTCGGCTCGATGAGCAGGATGTCCACCTCCGGGTGCTCCGCCTTGTAGCGCTCGAGCCCGTATTGCATCCGGCCGTGGAGCGCGATGCGCAGCACCTGGTCCAGGACGTAGGTGATGCCCTTGCTGCTGAGGTGCGAGCTCAGGGCCCCCGAGCGATTGTCGATGGGCACGATCGGGTTCACGCAGATGACGAGGTCGGCCCCGCTCTGGATGGCGAGGTTGATGTGCGCCGTCTTCTTCACGCCGCCGTCCACGTAATCGCGGCCGCCGATGCGCACGGGCCGGTAGAGGCCGGGGAGCGCGGTCGAGGCCTGCACGGCCTTGGACACCGTCGCCTCGTGGCCGCCGCCGGGGCCGAAGTCCACGGCCTCGCCGTTGTCGAGGTCCACCGCGATCACGTGCAGCGGCTTGGAGAGCCCTGCGAATTCGTTTCCGCGCCCGCGCGACGCGAACAGCGCGGACAGGTACTCTTCGATCCCCGAGTTGTCGAGCAGGCCCGCGGGCAGCAGCTCGAAGAGGGCCCAGGCCACGTCGCTCCAGTTGCGCCCTTCGCCGGCGAAGCGGGCCAGCAGCGCTTCCGTGACCACGCGCGGCGCGCGCAACGAGCGCCGCCAGAACTCGCCCAGGCCCACGCGGAAGAGGGCACCGGTGGGATCGCTGAGGGCGCCGCGGCGCGGAGCGGCGACGGCGTCGTACATCTCGCGCGGTGAGACGTCATTGGCGAGCAGCGACGTCACGAAGGCGCCGCCGCTCACCCCGACGTAGAGGTCGAGGTCGGCCACGCTGCGGTCGAGCAGGTCCTCCAGCGCGCGCAGGCACCCGATCTCGTACACGGCCCCGGTGATGCCGCCGCCCGCGCAGACCAGCGCAACCTTCGACCGCGCGCCGCTGCGGGTACGCCGGGGCACGCGCCGCCGCGTCTTGGCCACCGAGCCTCCGCCCTTCCGAAGTCTGTTGGGGATGGTTACGCGGACGCCGCCGCCGGGCCACGCCTCCGGGCGGGGCGGTGCGAGGACGAACGCCGGTAGCCGTCGATCTTGCGCGAGAGCTCGTCCACCTTGCGCGTCAGCTCCGAGACCTCGCGCCGGCTGGGGATGTTGAGCGCGACCAGCGTGCCGCGCACGGTCTCGTCCACCACGTGGCCGAGGTCCTTGCGCTCGCGCTGGAGCCGCTCCTGGAGCGCCGAGAGTCTCGACTCGATCTCGCGCGCGGCCTTGCGCTGCTCCTTCTGCACGCGGGCCCGGAAGGCGGCCAGGGCGGTGCGCAGGTCCGCGGGCTTGATCCGGTTGCGCGCGAGGAGCTGGCGCAGCCGCCGCTCCGCACCCGCTTCCGCGGAGGTGAGGACCTGGACGGTCGCGTTCCAGGTCTCCCGGATCCGCTTCCCGGCCGCCCGCGCGCGGTCGGCCTTCACGGGGGCGCGCCCTCGCGCCCGGGACGAGCTCTTCTTCTTCGTCGGCATTGCTCTCTCCTTCGTCACTTCTTCCTGCGCGATCCCGCCGGCCGCCGCCGCGCGGGAGCGCGGGGCGGCGCCAGCAGGGTTTCGAACGCGGAGAGGCGCTCCTTCAGCGCCTGCAGGGCCGGGGTCACGCCCGGGCCCTTCTCCGTCTCCAAGAGCCGCCGTAGCCGTGACTGCACGCCGGCCTGGGCCTCGGCGACCAGGCGCTGGGCGGAAGCGGCGATGTCCTGGCGCAGGGCGAGCGCCTCGTCCAGGGTCAGGCGGCCGCGCGCCACCAGGCCGGACACGATGCGCTCGGCTTCGTGACGCGCGCGGGTGGACGCTTCGTGTGGATCGAGCCATTCGGTGAAGGCGCTCGCCCCGCCCGAGCCCAGGCGGATCAAACGGCTCAGCACCTGGTGGGGGATGGTGGCCGTGCGCTGCTTGATCCCCTCCAGGACGACCTGGGCCAGGACGACGGTGGTGATGTCCTCGCCCGTACGCTGCTCGACCACTCGCACTTCCGTCCCCCCGCCGATCAGGCGCGAGAGCTCGTCCAGGGTCACGTAGCGGCGGGCTTCCGCGTCGTAGAGCTTGCGGTTGTCGTAGCGCCGTATGGTGCGCTCGGCGGGTAGGGCCGCCCCTGCCTTCATGCGTCCAATATAACGCACTGCGTCATGAGAGTCAAGCGATTTATGACGCATGGCGTCAGGAGGAGATGGCGCGCGTCCGGAGCGGGAAGGGACGTCTCGGGGCTACTGCGGCGGCGCTTCGAGCAGATGCAGGGAGAGGCGATCGGCGAAGCTGCGGGGAGCGCGACGCCCGCGCACGATGAACCCGACGCCCAGGACGGTGCCCAGGCTCAAGGCGACGCCGGCGCAGATGCCGGCCAGGCCCAGCGAGCTCAGGACCACGCCCACGAGATCGAAGGTGGGCCGGGGGACCTTGATCCAGGTGATGGCCTCTTCGGCGAGCAGGGGCAGCATCGTCAACGGCGGTTCCCTCCTGAAGCCACTGTAGATCTCGAGGAAGGGCCGGTCAACTGCCGCGTGCGGGGGCGGCCGAGGGAGTCGAGGTAGGCGCGCACGCCCTCCAGGAGGCTGCGCGCGATGCGGTCCCGGTGCTCGGGCGTGCGGAGCAGGCGCTCCTCCTGGGGGTTCGACACGAAGGCGATCTCGGCCAGGATGCTCGGCATGTTGGCCCCGATGAGGACGTAGAAGGGGGCCGTGCGCACGCCACGATCGGAAACGTCGGGGGCGACCCCTCGGATGGTCTGGACGAGCGCCTCCTGGACGCTGGACGCGAAGTCCCGGCTCTCGTCGATCTTGCTGTTGAGGGCGATGGCCTTGACCAGGTTCTGGAGGTCCTTGAGGGTGGCGGGGGAGATGGCGTTCTCGCGCGCCGCCACCGCCTCCGCGTGCGGGTCCTGGGCGAAGTTGAGGAAGTAGGTCTCGATGCCGCGCACGCCGGCATTGCGGCTGCTGTTGGCGTGGATGGACAGGAACAGGTCCGCGCCCTGGGCGTTGGCGACGGCCGTGCGCTCTTCGAGGGGGACGAACACGTCCGTGGACCGCGTCATCACGACTTCGGCCCCCAGCTCGTCGCGCACGAGGCGCTGCAGCCGCAGGGCCACGTCGAGCACGAGATCCTTCTCCTGGAGGCCTCCGCGGCCGAGCGTCCCCGGATCGTGCCCGCCGTGGCCGGCATCGATCACGATCTTGCGCGCGCCGAGGCCGAGCTGCCGGGCCAGGCTGTACGAGCCGGCGCGGTTGACCTGGGGCGTCAGGGGTGGAGCGTCCGGATCGGTGCGCGCCAGGACGCGTGCGTCGCGCGGCGTGGGCGTCGCGGACGGCCAGGGAGAGGGTGAAGCGGCCGCGGCCGTGCGTCGCGGTGGCCCCTCGAAAGGAGCCGCCGAGGGCCGAATGACGGGATCGGGGACCGGGGGCGGAAGCAGTCGCGGGACGTCCAGCCCCTCGACCTGGCGCACGGGCAGCGGCGATGCGGAGCGGGCCGAGCGGGACGTGGCCGCCGTCCGCGGCGCCGGGGAGGCGGGACGATCGGGGGGCAGGTCGAAGGGCTCCGGGGACGCGTTCGTCGCCACCACCGTGGCCGGGGCCCGTCCCGCGATGACGGTCGCGGGCGGCGCCGCCGTGCCGCGCACGTCCACCACCAGCCGCGTCGGGTTCTCGAGATAGAAGATCGTGTGGTCCTTCACGTCCTTGAAGTCGAGGACCACGCGCACCGTCGTGTCCTTGTTCTGGCCGATGCGGATCTTCTCGAGCAGGCCGTCGCCCACGGGGAACATCTTGCCCAGGAGATTGGGATGGAGGCGCGTGCCCTCGAGGTCGACCCACAGGCGATCGGGGTTGCTGATGCGGTCGTACTTGTAGTGGACCGCCTTCTCCACGTCGAGCACGACGCGGGTCGAGCTCGCGCCGCTCCAGAAGCGCAGGTTGAAGACCTGGGCCAGCCCGCGTGGGGGGGGAGTCGGCAGCGCCGCCTCCTGCGCCCGCCCTCCCTTCTTCACCGCAGCCTTGACCTCCGCCGCCCGCGGCGAGTCGGGGAACGCGTCGAGGTATTCGCGGGCCGCGGCCGCAATCTCCTTCCGGTCGCCGCCCGCGCGCGCGATCTCGACCACGTTGAAAAGCGCCTTCTCGCCCAGGCTGCTGCTCGGGTATTCCGCGATCAGGCGGCGGTAGGCCTGCACGGCGTCGCCCAGGTACCCGGCGTTGAAGCGGCGCCCCATCTCCCGATAGAGGTCGCCGATGGCGAGGAGCGCGTTGTCGCAGTACGCGCTCTGCGGGTAGCGCGCGACCACGCGCCGGAAGCGCAACACGACTTTCTCCCATTCCGGCTTGCGCGCCGTGCGTGCCGGCATGGCCTTGAGCGACGCCAGCGCCTGCTGCGCCTCCTGGTAGAGGACGGCGTCCGGGCGCGGATCGGGCGTGCTCACCGTCCGCGGCCGCTTGGCCCCGCTCGCGCCCGCGCGCGCGTCGGCCATGACCGGCGCCGGCGCCGCCAATGCGGCGGCAATCAGCACGGCCAGGATCCGCGCCCCGAGACCTCGCGCTACTTCTGCCAGTTGTCCACCGTTTCGTAGTAATCCGCCGCCACCAGGATCTCGCGCGGCTTGGACCCGTCCGCGGCCCCGACGATGCCGTCGCGCTCCATCATGTCCACGAGCCGCCCGGCCCGGCTGAACCCGATGCGGAAGCGGCGCTGCAGCATGCTCGTCGAGGCCTGCTTGCTCTGCACGCAGAAGCGCACCGCCTCGTCGAACAGCTCGTCGCGGTCGTCCGCCTCCACCGTCTCCGTCGTGCGCTCCGTCTTGCCCACGGTGTCGTCGAAGGTCGGCTTGCCCGCCTTGCGCAGGTAGGAGGTCAGGCGCGCGATCTCCTTCTCGCTCACGAAGCAGCCGTGGATGCGCAGGAGGCGCGCGGAGCCAGGGGGCAGGAACAGCATGTCGCCCTTGCCCAGCAGGTGCTCGGCCCCGATGGAGTCGAGGATCGTGCGGCTGTCCACCCGCGCGGCCACGCGGAAGGAGATGCGCGAGGGGAAGTTGGCCTTGATGAGGCCGGTCAGGACGTCCACGGACGGCCGCTGCGTGGCCAGGATGAGGTGGATGCCGACCGCGCGCGCCATCTGGGCCAGGCGCGTGATCGACTCCTCCACCTCGTGCGAGGAGACCATCATGAGGTCGGCCAGCTCGTCGATGATGATCACGATGTAGTGGAGGGGCTTGAGGTCCTCCGCCGCCTGCTCCGCCGTGCGCTCGCCGCGGATGATGTTGTTGTACTGGTCGATGTTGCGCACGCCCTCGGAGGCGAGCTTGCGGATGCGCCGCTCCATCTCCGCCACCGCCCACTTGAGGACGTTGGCCGCGATCTTGGGGTCGGTCACCACCGGCGTGAGCAGGTGCGGGATGTCCTCGTAGACCCCCAGCTCCAGCCGCTTGGGGTCGATGAGGATCATCCGCACCTCGTCCGGCGTGGACTTGTACAGGATGCTCGCGATCATGCAGTTGAGGCCCACGCTCTTGCCCGTGCCCGTCGACCCCGCGATGAGCAGGTGGGGCATGGTGGCGAGGTCGGTCACGAAGGTCTCGCCGTTGACGGTCTTGCCCAGGCAGAGGGTGAGGCGCGAGCTCGCCTTGTGGAAGGCCTCGCCCTCGAGGATCTCGCGAAGGTAGATCGTCTCCCGGACCTCGTTCGGGATCTCGATGCCCACGGTGCCGCGACCGCTGATGCGGTCGACGCGGATCGACTCCGCCTCCAGGGCCAGGGCGAGGTCGTCGGCGAGGCCGACGATCTTGGAATACTTGATGCCCGCGTCGGGCTTGAACTCGTAGGTCGTGACCACGGGACCGGGATGGATCTCGACCACGGTGCCGAGGACCCCGAACTCGCCGGACTTGCCCTGCAACGTCTTGGCCTTCTCGAACAGGCGCGTCTTGTCCATGGACGTAGTGAGCTTGATCTCGTCCATGATCGAGGTCGGCGGCAGGGGGAAGTCCCCGCGTACGACCAGGGAGCCGCTGCCGCGCCGGGCGCGGGTCATGGCGGAGACGGGCAGCTCGGGAGCGGACTCTTCGGCCTCCTCCGCGTGCTCGTCGGCCTCGGTCTCCATCTCCGCGTCCGCATCGGGGAGGGGCGCGAAGGGCAGCGGCTTCTGCGCGGCGCGCGCCTCTTCCGTCTCCGCCGCCTTCACCTTGCGCACGCGCGGGACGCTCTCGCCCCGGGCCACCGCGGCCTCGTCGACCGGCTCCTTCTCCTTGCTGTGCTTCTTGATGACGTCGCGCCGCATCCGCTCCTTGCGCCGGGTCTCCAGGAAATGCGCCCAGGCCGTCCGCGCCGCCTGCACGCGCGTGGCCAGGAAGCGGCCGACCGCGGACAGGAAGGAGGCGAACGAGAACTGCATGGACAGGATCAGCGATACGAACAGCGATGTCGCCACCACGATGTAGGCGCCGGTGCGGCTGAAGCTCGCGGTGAGGATGGCCGCCGCGAGCTGGCCGGCGGCGCCCCCCGCGCGCACCGGCTCGCCTTCGATCGTCACCGCGCCGAAGGTGAGGGTCAGGAAAGCGGTGAGGGAAACGAGCAGCAGCGAGAGTCCCGCCACCTTGGTGTATGGCGCTTCGATGGGGCGGCACCAGAACAGCTTCCAGCCCGTGACCCCGAGCACGAGCGGCACCAGCAGCGCGGCCACGCCGAACAGCTGCGGGATCAGCAGCTCGGCCAGGAAGGCGCCGATGGGCCCGATGAAGTTGCGGACGGGGCCGCTGGCCCCCGCCTTGAAGAAGGGCACGGGGTCGCCCGGGTTGTAGGTGGCCACGCTGATCAGGACCATCAGCGAGAGGGCGAAGGACACGAGGCCCAGGAACTCTGCCGTCTTGTTGTTTTTCGCCGCGGCTGACGCCATCAGACCTCCATGACGACGGGGATGACCATCGGACGGCGCTGCGTGCGCTTCCGGAACAGGCGGCGGAGCTCCTGCCGCAGGCGTTCGCGCGTGACCGTGGGGTCGTAATGCTCCTCCGGCGGGCGCGTCTCCACGATCTCCGACAGTACGCGCGTGGCCTCGTCCATCAGGCCCGGCCACTCCCCTTCATCCACGAACCCGCGCGTCACCATCTCGGGAGGCGACTCCAGCCGGCCGGACTGGCGGTCCAGGACCACCACCGGCACCACGATGCCGTCCGACGAGAGGTGGCGGCGGTCGCGCATCACGATCTCCTCGATCTCGTCGACCCCGGAGCGGTCGAGGAGCACCCGGCCCGCGGGGACGTTCTCCACCTTGCCCGCGCCCTCGCCGGTCAGGGAGAGCACGCCGCCGTCCTCGATCACGAACACGTGATCCGCGGGCACGCCCGCCTGCACGGCCAGCCGCGCGTGCTGGGCGAGCATGCGGTATTCGCCGTGCACGGGCACGAAGTAACGCGGGCGCACACGCTGGATCATCTCGACCAGTTCGTCCTGGCTGGCGTGACCCGACACGTGCACGCGCGCCGTCCCCGCGTGCACGACGTCGCAGCCGCGGCGAAAGAGGTTGCCGATGAGGCGCGAGACCGCGCGCTCGTTGCCGGGAACCGGGCGCGCCGACAACACGACGGTGTCCCCCGGCCCCACCGCGACCTCGCGATGCTCGTCGATGCTGACCATGGACAGGGCGGAGAACGGCTCGCCCTGGCTTCCGGAGACGAAGAGGCACATCCCGCGCGCCGGATAGTCGCGCAGGGACTGCGCGGGCAGCCGGCTCGAAGGCGGCAGCTCGAGCAGTCCCAGCTCCATGGCGACGTCGGCGTTGTCGGCCATGCGGCGGCCGACGAAACCGATCGACCGCCCCGCGCCCAGGGCGACTTCGGCGGCGCGGCGGATGCGGGGGACGGAGGTCGCGAAGCACGAGATGAGGACACGGCCGCGCGTACGCGCGAAGACGTCCGCGAAGGCGGGGATCAGGTCGTCCTCGGAGCCCGTCCGCCCGCGCACCTCGACGTTGGTGCTGTCGGAGAGCAGCACGAGCACCCCGCGGTCGCCCCAGGCGCTGAGCGCCTCGACGTCGGTCTGCTCGTCCGGCGCCGTGCCGTGGGCCATCTTGAAATCGCCGCTCAGGAGGACGACGCCGACCGGCGTCTCGATGGCGAAGGCAAGGCTGTCGATCACGCTGTGGGCGACGCGGATGGGGTGGACGCGGAAGGCTCCCGCCTCGACGGCCTGACCGGGAGTGAGCAGCCGGAGGTCCGCCTCCACTCCGCGCTCGCGCAACCGGCGGCGCACGAAGCCGAGGGTGAGCCGGCTGCCGTACACGGGGGCGTGGGGGGCCGCCTCCAACGCGAAGGCGAGCGCGCCGATGTGGTCCTCGTGGCCGTGGGTGAGGACGATCGCGCGCAGCGAGCGGCTCCTCTCCGAGAGGTACTCGAAGTCGGGTACGACGGAATCGACGCCCGGCATCTCCGCGGTGGCGAAGCCCATCCCCGCGTCCACGAGCAGGCACTCCGCCTCCCACTCGAGGACGAGCGCGTTGAGCCCGAACTCGCCGAGCCCGCCCAGGCCCACCAGGCGCAGCCCGCCGTGATCAATCGCCAAGCTTTAATCTCAGGGGGGGAACTCACTGGGCACTGCGGACGGAGTGAGCTCCCCCCCTGAAACCCCCCGTCGCTCACCGCCGCTACGCGGCGCTGAGCTCACTGACCGACAGCGTTCGCCAAGTGCGCGAATTCCACCACGGATAGCGTCTCCGCACGGCGACGACCCTCGATCTTGAGCAACCTCAAGTGTTCCTTGAGGTTAGGATAGCTATCTTGCAGGTTGTTTTCAAGTGTTCGTCTACGCCGGGCGAAGGCGGTCTGGACGAGGCGCTCAAAGCGCTCCGGGTCAGCGACTTGAGCGCGCGGGGAGGACAGGAAACGAGCGCGCAGGACCGCGGAATCCACCCTCGGCGGCGGCTGGAAGGCGCCCGGGGGAAATCGCAGGGGGACGTCCACGTCCGCCCAGAGCGCGTAGAACACGGAGAGGATGCCGTATTCGCGCGAGCCCGGCGGCGAGGCCACGCGCCGTGCGACCTCGTCCTGCAGCATGACGTGCAGGTCGCGCAGGCGTGGACGCAGGTCGAGGAATCGGCGCAGGAGCGGGCTCGAGACGTAGTACGGGAGGTTGCCGACCAGGCGCGTGCCCACCGGCGTCAGCGCGGCGAGGTCGACACGCAGCGCGTCCCCGTTCACGATGCGAACGTTCGTGGGCGCACGCTCGCGGAGGCGGGCGGCGAGCGAGGCGTCGAGCTCCACCGCGACGACCTCGCGGGCGCGGGCGGCCAGGGGAAGGGTGAGCGCCCCCGCTCCCGGCCCGATCTCGAGGAACACGTCTCCCTCGCGCGGATCGATCACGCGAAGCAGGCGCTCGACGGACGCGGGGCGGAGGAAGTGCTGGCCCAGGCGGCGGGGCATGCCTGGAGATTATGGGGCGTCCGTGCCGGGAAACCGCCGCGCGCGGGGCCGCGCGCCCGCAGCGGTGGGTTATGGTAGGGCCGGCCAGCCCGGATGAAGATCGCCTGAGATGAAGCCCCTCGAAGAGATCCGCGCGCAGCTGGGCCAGGTCTCCGATCCGCTCGCCCTGCTCGAGGGGATCTTCGCCTGCGCGCCCGTGGGCCTGCAGATCTACGAGGCCAGCGGCCGGTGCCTGCTGGTGAACCAGGCCTTCCGGAACCTCTTCGGGGCGGAGCCCCCGCCCGAGTACAACGTGCTGAAGGACGAGATCGCCGAGCGAAACGGCGTGCTCGATCTCGTCCATCGGGCCTTCGCGGGAGAAACCATCACTATCGGCCCGATCTGGTACGACCCGCGCGAGCTCAGCCAGGTCCGCGTCCCGCTGGGGCGGCGCGTCGCCATCGCGTCCACCTTCTTCCCCCTGCTCGACGGCGCGGGCAAGGTGAGCCACGTCGCCATCGTCTTCAAGGACCTCACGACCGAGATCGAGGGCCGCGAACAGGCCGAGCAGGAGCGCGACCTGCTGCGCGCGATCTTCCGCCAGAGCGGCGACGGCATCGTTGTCTGCGACGAGGAGGGCATCATCCGCGGGTTCAACCCGGAGGCGGAGCACCAGCACGGAGTCGACCGCAAGGCGGTGCCGCCCGAGCAGTGGGCGAGCGCCTACGGCCTGCTCGACATGCGCGGTCAGGCCCTGCCCCTGTCGGACACGCCTCTCTACCGCGCGCTCAAGGGCGAGCGGGTCGAGAATGCGCGCTGGATGGTGCGCCGGCCGGACTCCTCCGTGCGCATCCTCACCGGCACCGCCTTGCCGCTGCAGCATGCCGACGGCTCGCCCGCGGGAGCGGTGGTCACCACCCGGGACGAGACGGAGCGCCTGCGGCTCGAAGAGGACCTGCGGCGCCAGAGCGCGACCACCCAGCGCCTCTACGAAGAAGCCCAGGAGCTGCATCGCATCAAGGACGAATTCCTGGCCACGGTGTCCCACGAGCTGCGCACGCCCCTGCAAGCGATCCTGGGTTGGGCGCGCCTGCTGCAGGAGACGGACGAGGGCCCCGCGCGGCGGATGCACGGACTCGCGACCATCGAGCGCAACGCCCGCGTCCAGGCCAAGCTCGTCGACGACATCCTCGACGCATCACGCCTCGTGTCGGGCACTCTGCGCCTGGACTGGAAGCCGGTGGACCTCGCCGCGATCGTGCGCACGGTGGGGGACGGCTTCAAGGAGCCGGCCTCCGCCAAGGGAGTGGGTCTCTCCCTCGACCTCCCGACCCGTCCGGTCGTGGTGGGCGGGGACGCGACCCGCTTGCAGCAGATCGTCTGGAACGTCCTTTCCAATGCCCTCAAGTTCACACCCGCCGCCCACCGGGTGGACGTGCATCTGCGCGCGGAGGAGGGCCAGGCCGTCCTCCGCGTCGCCGACTCGGGCATCGGGATCGATCCGGAGTTCCTTCCCCACGTCTTCGACCCCTTCCGGCAGGCGGACAGTTCGACCACGCGCGCCCACGGTGGCCTGGGCCTCGGGCTCGCCCTCGTGAGCCACCTCGTCGAGATGCACGGGGGCAGCGTGGAGGCGCACAGCGGCGGCAGCGGACAGGGTGCAGTCTTCACCATCCGGCTCCGCCTGGAAGAGCCGGACGCGACGGCCGCCGCGCCCGCTTCCGTGGCGCGTGAGGCCCGCGTCCCTGGCCGGCTGTCCGGCGTGCGCGTGCTCGTCGTCGAGGACGAAGCGGACACGCGCGATCTCCTCTCCGCGGCGCTGGGCCACTCCGGCGCCCTGGTGGAGCTGGCCGCCTCCGCGGGAGAGGCCCTGGACGCGCTGCGCCGCCGCCCGCCGGACGTTCTCGTGTGCGACATCGGCATGCCCGGCGAGGACGGATATGCGCTGCTCGCGCGCGTGCGCGCCCTGACCGCGGAAGAGGGAGGCCTCGTGCCCGCCGTCGCCCTCACCGCGTATGCACGCGCCGACGACCGCCGCCGTGCCCTGGCCGCGGGGTACCAGGTCCACCTGGCCAAGCCGGTGGATCCCGACGAGCTCATCTCCCTCGTGGCGCGCATGGCGGGGCGGCTGCGGCCCGCCGGCCGCGCGTGAGCCCGCCGCCGCTCCAGATCGCGTTCATCACTTCGGAGATGACGTCCTTCATGAAGACGGGCGGCCTGGCCGACGTGTCCGCCGCCCTGCCGCGCGCGCTGGCCCGCCTCGGCCATCGGGTCACGGTGTTCCTGCCGCGCTACGCGCGCATTGCTTTCCCGCCCGGCGACTTCGCGGGATCGGTGCACGTGCCCGTGGACTCCTCGCCGCGCAGCGCCGGTTACTACCGGCGGACGCTGGAGGACGGGCTCGAGGTGGTGTTCATCGAGCACCCGCCCTTCTTCGACCGGCCGCATCCCTATGGACCGAGCAGCAACGAGGACTACGGGGACAACCGGCTGCGCTTCGCCTTCCTCGCCCGGGCCGCCCTCGAGTACCTCCGCAGCCGCGGGCAGCGGCCCGACGTGTTCCACGCCCACGACTGGCAGGCGGGCCTCGTCCCCGTCTACCTGAAGTCCTTCTACTGGGACGATCCCGCCCTCTATCGATCACCCTCGGTCTTCACCATCCACAACCTCGCCTACCAGGGAACCTTCGGCGGCGACACCCTGGACGTGCTCGGCCTGCCCTGGCACTTCGCCAGCGGCGAGGCTCTCGGCCACAACGGCGGGATCAGCTACATCAAGGGCGGCATCCAGTTCTCGGAGATGGTCACCACCGTATCCCCGCAGTATGCGCGGGAGATCCAGGGTACCGAGATGGGATACGGCCTCGACGGCACGCTGCGTGGCCGGGGCGGAGACCTGGTCGGCATCCTCAACGGCGTCGACTATGGGGAGTGGGATCCGCGGCACGACAAGTACATCGCCGCGCCCTATTCGGTGGACGACCTCGCGGGGAAGGAGAAGTGCAAGCGCGATCTCCTCGCGGTCATGGGACTGCCCCAAGCGCCCAGCCTGCCCGTCGTCGGGATCATCTCGCGGCTGGTGGCCCAGAAGGGGTTCGACATCGTCGTCGACGCCTGGTACGACCTGCTCCAGCGGCCGATCCGGATGGTGGTCCTCGGCACCGGCGAGCCGCGGCTGGAGCAAGGGCTGCGGTCGCTGGCCGAGCGCGCCCCCGACCGCTTTGCCGTCCGGCTGGAGTACGACGAAGCGCTCGCGCACAAGATCGAAGCCGGGTCGGACGTCTTCCTGATGCCGTCCCGCTTCGAGCCCTGCGGCCTCACTCAGATGTACAGCCTGCGCTACGGCACGGTGCCCGTCGTCCGTGCCACCGGCGGGTTGTACGACACCGTCGAGCCCTGGGATCCGGCGACGGGGCTCGGGACCGGGTTTCGCTTCGACAACCCGGACGGCACCGGGCTCATGTGGGCCCTCGATCAGGCCTTGAATGCGATGAAGGACCGCGCGGCCTGGCGGCGGCTCGTCCGCAACGGGATGGAGAAGGACTTTTCCTGGGACCGCTCGGCGGAGGCCTACGTCGCGGTCTATCGGCGAGCGATGGAGAAGGTCTGATCGGGCTTGATCGGCTCAACGGACGGAGACGGGGACGGAGACGGGAACGGCGTCGGGAATGCGCGTCCGTTATACTGGGTGACGGGCTCATTGATACCGGAGGAGACCTTTGGCCGATACGATCCAGACCCTCACCGACGCGAACTGGGACGCGGACGTCATGAAGTCGCAGCAGCCCGTGCTGGTCGACTTCTGGGCGGACTGGTGCGCGCCGTGCAAGACGCTCATGCCGGCGGTGGAAGCCGTGGCCGAGCAGTTCAAGGGCCGTCTCCGGGTGGGGAAGGTCAACGTCGAAGAGAACGAGCAGGTTCCCTTCCAGTACAACATCACGACGCTGCCCACGCTGCTCATCATCAAGGGCGGCAAGGTCTCCGAGCAGCGCGTCGGCCTCATCTCGCGTGACAACCTCGTCAAGCTGATCGAACCGCACCTCGGCTGAGCCGCCGCGCGGCCGCATGGACACCTTCACGGACGCGAGCTGGGACCGGGAGGTGCTCGCCTCTCCCGTCCCCGTCGTGGTCGGCTTCTGGGCCGAGTGGTGCGTCCCCTGTCACATGGCCCAGCCCGCGCTGGAGAGCGCGGAGCAGCAAGCGGGCGGGCGGCTCCGCTTCGGCCTCGTGAGCTTCGACGAGAATCCGGGGCTGATCGAGCGCTACGCGGTGCAAGGGTTGCCCACGATCCTGGTCATCAAGGACGGACAGAC
>WNFM01344643.1_pt2 | contig 18278 bp, 21 predicted proteins | sample 5400271 | NCBI WGS metagenome assembly WNFM01 (sample SAMN13153352, study PRJNA577476) | soil metagenome | isolation source: 60 cm saprolite on Douglas fir-dominated hillslope | place: USA:California | collected 2013-09-17 | reverse complement strand
ACCGGCCGCGGCTTGCGCGTGGCCGCGGTGCCGGAGGAGTTCCGGGCCGAGGGGATCGTCCGCGTCCTCCAGCGTCGCGCGCTTTTGGGGACGCGGGTCCTGATCCCGCGGGCCGAGGCGGCGCGGGACCTGCTGGTCCGGGAGCTGCGCCGCCGCGGGGCGCGCGTCGAGGTGGCGCCGGTCTACCGGACCGTGCCGAGCCGGGAAGGGGTGGAGGAGGCCCGACGGATGCTGCGCCAGGGCGGGATCGATCTGGTGACCTTCGCCTCCTCCTCGAGCGTGACCCATTTCCTCGGGAAGTTCCGGGAGAGCGGGGATCGCCGCAGGGTTCGCCGGCTGCCCGCGGCGGCGATCGGACCGATCACGGCCCGCACGGCGCGGAGGGCGGGGTTCCGGGTGGTGGTGATGCCGAAACGGTTCACCATCACGGCGCTCGCCGCCGCGATCGTGAAGAAGCTTAGAAATTCCCCTTCTGGAACTCCTCGAGGCTCGTGATCCCCTGGCCGACGCACGAGAGGCAGGCGGCGCGCAAGGGACTCATGCCGGCGCGGCGCGCCTCGCGCTCCAGCGGGCCGGGGGAGGCGCCCGCGCCGATCAGGGCGGCGATCTCGGGCGTTCCTTCCAGCACCTCGAACAGCGGCACCCGGCCGGAATAGCCGGGGCTCAAGGTGCCGCACTGCTCGCAGCCGGCTCCCTGATGGGTCTTCAGATCGAGCGCCTCGTCCGGCGTGAGCCCCATCATCTTGAGGATCGAATCGGCGACCTGCGAGGGGGCGCGGCAGCCGGGACAGAGCCGGCGCACCAGCCTCTGGTTGAGGACGAGCCTCAGCCGCGACGCCAGGAGGGGAGGGTCGACATGGTGCCAGAGAAGCGCGGCCGGCGCCTGGGAGGCGCGGCGGGCCGGGACCGACATGATCACGAGACACTCCGAGGCGCGCTCGAGCGCCAGCGCCGCCATCGCGGCGCCATCCACCTCCGGGAGGGACAGGACCTCCATGCCGGGGTTGGCGTCCAGGATTGCCCGCAGCCGATCCGCATCGACCGGCGCGCTCACCTCTTCCTGCCGGATCTTCTCGATGCTCAGGAGCCTCGGCGCCTCGATCGAAAGGAGGCGCCGCCCTTCGCTCGCGAGGTGGTGGAGCAGGGAGCTGCGGGTGGCATCGAGACCGTTGTGCGGCGGGGCGCTGATGAGAATCAATCCGTTCGGCAGCTCGAGCGCCTTGCGGAGCCGCTCCCGGTCGAGCGCGCACGATCTTCAGAATGAGGCTCTGACCTCCCGCGAAAGGTCTGCGGCGGACCACCACCTCGATCTTCCTCTCGCCCGCCTTGACCGCGATCCGCCCGGTCCCCGGTCTGGCGTCCGAGGCGAGCGATGCGCAGGCGGCGATCGCCTCCGGCAGGGCCGCGGGTGACGACAGCGCCGGCGGGCGCACGCGGAACAGGCTGCCGTCGACTCTGAAAAAGATCGTCAGGATGGAGTCCCGCAGCTCCACCTGGACCTGCGAAGCCTTGCGCGCGATCGCCTCGGTCAGGATCTTCTGCAACGCGGGAGCGGCTTCCGCGCCGGAAGCTTTGGAGGCCGGGGCGGAGGGCTGGGTCGCGATCGGGGCGGGCGGCGCCGGGGAGCGCGGAGCGGGCAGGATCGGGTCGAGCATCTCCTCGATCGGGAGGAGCTCCTCGAGCGTGGAAGGGGCGGCGCTCGCGGTCCGGGCCGCGCCGCCCTTGCCGCGCGGAGGTCGCGCCGCCGGACGCGCCGCGGGAGGCGCCACGCGCGCCGACCGCGCCGGCGGTTTCGCGGGGGCCGCGCGTGCCTGCTGGGCCGGTCCGAGCGCCACCTCCGGAGCGGTCTTGCGCGCCGGCGCCTCATCGGCCTGCGCGAGAGCCTCGACATCCTTGGGATAAAGATCCTTGAGCTTGGCGAGGATCTCCGTGGCGGGAGCGCTCATCGGAATAATCCGACAATTGGACAGGCTCTGGATCTGATCGATCGTGTCGAGATCGGTGGGGCCGGCCATCGCCAGCGTGAGGACCGGGGTGCCGCCGATTTCCTCACGGGCGATCGGCAGGATCCGCTTGCGGTAGCAGAGCTCGACGCCAATCGCCGTCACCAGGGAGGCATCGACCAGCTGGCGCGCCAGGTCGATGGTGGCTCCGCCCTGCGCCTGTCCCTGGGAGACCAGGGCGATGTTGTCCTTCGAGACGAATCCCAGCTCGAGCAGAGCCGCCTCGAGCGTTCCGCCGCGCGCCTGCACCCACTTGAGGGCGGAGACCAGCTGGTCGGTGCTGAGGAGGTTGGAGCGGATGAGCGACTCTCCGACCGATCCCGGCGCGCTCTTCAAGATCTCGCGCTCCTCCTTCAGCTCGTCGGGGGCGCCGTTCCAGAAGTTGTCCTGGTACTCGGGGTCGGCCTGACAGAAGCAGTGAATGCAGAAGGGGCAGAGCTTGGTGGGCGTGCGCGCGCTGCAGGTACACCAGACCGCAGCCGCGGAGTCGAACTCACCCAGGCAGGACCAACACTGGGTTGGATATTCCCGCGCCACCTGGAACCCCCCCGCCGCAATATAGGTCCCGCATGCGGTATTTGCAAGAAGGACAATGACTTGCACGCTGTTTCACTGGTTGACTCACCCTGGTCCGTATGTTAGGTTTAGCGCCTTCCCGGAGGGGAGATGCAGGAGACGACCGGAGCGCTCAAGAAGACCCCGCTGCATGATCTCTTCCTGGAAATGGGGGCCCGGCTGGTCGATTTTGCCGGCTGGGAGCTTCCGGTCCAGTTCAGCTCCGTTCTCGAGGAGCACAGGGCGGTGCGGGAGGCCGCAGGGCTGTTCGACGTCAGTCACATGGGGGAGATCGAGGTGCGCGGCCCCGCCGCCCTGGCCCTGGTGCAGCGGCTGACCTGCAACGATGCCGCGCGTCTTGGCCCCGGGCGGGCGCAGTACTCGGTCCTGACCACGGAACGCGGCACGTTCGTCGACGACATCCTCGTGTACCGCCGCGGCGCGAACGATTTCCTGCTCGTGGTGAACGCCGCCAACACCGGCAAGGATCTCGCCTGGGTCGTCGAGCACGCGTCGGAGCAGGCGAAGGTGACCGATGCCTCGGCCCGCTTCGCGCAACTGGCGATTCAGGGGCCCCGCTCCGAGGCGATCCTCCAGGAGTGCACGCGCATCCCTCTTCGCGGGATGAAGTCGTACCAGTTCTTCGAGGGGGAGGTGCGCGGCGCGCAGGCGATCGTGTCGCGCACCGGATATACCGGCGAGGATGGGTTCGAAATCTATCTGCCCCCCGCCGCCGCGGCCGGTCTTTATCGGGCCCTGATCGAAGCCGGCCGGGGAGCCGGGCTTCGGCCCTGCGGCCTGGGAGCCCGCGATACCCTGCGTCTCGAGGCGGCGATGCCGTTGTACGGCAACGACGTGGATGACACGACGACGGTGATCGAGGCGGGGCTCTCACGTCTGATCCATTTCGACAAGGGGGAGTTCGTCGGTCTCGAGGCGCTGCGACGTCAGCAGGCGGAAGGGCCCGCGATGATTCTGGCCGGCTTCGAGCTTCAGGACCGCGGCATCGCGCGCCACGGTCACGCGGTGCGCGCCGAGGGCCGGGAGGTCGGCCGCGTCACCTCGGGCACGCACTCGCCGACGCTCAAGAAGAGCCTGGGACTGGCTTATCTTCCCCCGCGCCTCGCGGCGGCGGGTTCTCGAATCACCATCGCCATCCGGGAGCGCGAGGTCGCGGCGACTGTCGTCCCCACGCCGTTCATCAAGCGTCGACGAGGAGGAGGTCCTCTTGAACAAGGGTGACGGCAGTTATCCCGACGATCTCAAGTACACGCGCGAGCACGAGTGGCTGTCGATGCAGGGGGACGTGGGCAGCATCGGCATCACCCACTACGCGCAGGAGGAGCTCGGGGACATCGTCTATGTCGAGGTTCCGAAGACCGGGACTCCGGTGATCGCCGGCGAGGAGTTCGGCACGGTGGAATCGGTCAAGGCTGTCTCCGAGATCTACGCCCCGGTCTCGGGCGAGGTGGTGGCGACCAATCCCGCGCTGGCCGAGCACCCCGAAACGATCAACCAGGACCCTTACGGCGAAGGTTGGCTCATCAAGATCAAGCTGGCCGATCTCGCCGACGTGAAGGGCTTGATGACGGCCGCCGAGTACCGCAAGTTCATCGAGGACGAAGCCAACTGACATGGGCGAGTCGAACCGCTATCTTCCCGCCTCCGCGGCCGATCGCGAGGCGATGCTGCGCGAGATCGGCGTCCCGAGCATCGACGATCTGTTCTCCAGCATTCCCGCGTCGCTGCGCTTCGGGGGCGCGCTGCGCATCCCCGGCCCGCTGGCCGAAATGGATCTGGTCGCCGAGCTGACCGCGATCAGCCGCGCCAACCGCGATATTCCGGTCGGCGCGCAGTTCCTGGGCGGCGGAGCGTACCGGCATTTCTCCCCGGCCGTGGTCGACCACCTGCTCTCCCGGACCGAATTCTACTCGTCCTACACCCCCTACCAGCCGGAGATCAGCCAGGGCACGCTGCAGGCGGTCTTCGAATACCAGACGCTGATCTGCCAGCTCACCGAGCTCGACATCGCCAACGCCTCGATGTACGACGGCGCCTCGGCCCTGGCCGAAGGAATCCTGATGTCCGAGCGGGTCAACCCGAAGGGGCGCGTGGTGATCTCCGACCGCCTCCACCCCGAGTACCTTCGGGTCGCGCAGACCTACCTGGCGAACATGTCGATCGTCACCGTTCCGTTCGGCTCCCGCGCGGACGGCAGCGCGGATCCCGAAGCGGCGCGGCGGGCCCTGGCCGGGAACGCCAGCGCGCTGGTGGTGCAGCACCCGAATTTCTTCGGCTGCCTGGAGCAGGTCGAGGCCCTGGCCGCGGCGGCGCACGAAGCGGGAGCGGCACTCATCGTCGCGGTCACCGAGCCGGTCGCACTCGGCCTCTTGAAGGGCCCGGGAAGCCAGGGGGCCGACATCGTGCTCGGCGAGGCGCATTCCTTCGGCGTGCCACTGTCGTACGGCGGGCCGTTTCTCGGTTTCATGGCCGCCCGGACCCGCTTCCTGCGCAACATGCCCGGACGTCTGGTGGGGGAGGCCCGCGACGCCGACGGACGGAGAGGGTACGTCCTGACCCTGTCGACGCGCGAGCAGCATATCCGCCGGGAGAAAGCGACCTCGAATATCTGCACCAACGAAGGACTCTGCGCGCTGACCGCGACGATTTTCCTGGCGACGCTCGGGAAGGAGGGGCTGCGGGATCTGGCGATCCAGAACCATGCGAAGGCGGCCTATGCCCGCGAGCGGATCGGGGCGGCGCCCGGCTGCCGGCTGCGCGATGCGGCGCCGATCTTCAACGAGTTCGTCGTCGAGCTGCCGGTCAGCGCCGAGAAGGCGATCCGGGATCTCGCGGAGCGCGGTCTGGTCGCCGGTCTGCCGCTGTCGCGGTACAGCCCGGAGAGACCGCGCGATCTTCTCGTGACCGTCACCGAGATGAATCCGCGAAGCGAGATCGACCGTCTGGCGGCGGAGCTCGGGAGGCTCGCCTAGACTATGGACAGACGCGGACTGAGGCCTCCCGAGAAGCTGCTCTTCGAGGTCTCGCGCCCCGGGCGCCGCGGCGCGGCCCTGCCGCCGCTCGACATCCCCGATCCGGATCGGTACGGTCTCGAACCGGCCTATACGCGCGCCGAGGTGGGCGGATTCCCCGAGCTCAGCGAGGTGGAGGTGGTGCGGCACTTCACGCGCCTCTCCCGGCTCAACTACGCCATCGATCTGGGGCTCTATCCGCTCGGCTCCTGCACGATGAAATACAACCCCAAGGTGAACGAGAAGATCGCCCGGCTGCCCGGTTTCGCCGACGCGCACCCCCAGCTCCCGGAGGAGCTGGCCCAGGGGTCGCTCCGACTGATGCACGATCTCGAACGGGGCCTCGCCGCGATCTGCGGCATGGACCGCTTCACGCTCCAGCCGGCGGCCGGCGCGCAGGGAGAGCTGGCGGGGATCCTGATGGCCCGCGCCTACCATCGCGATCGAGGCCGGGCGCGTCAGGTCGTGTTGATCCCCGATTCGGCGCACGGCACCAATCCGGCGAGCGCCCACCTGGCCGGTTACCGGGTCGAGCAGATCGCCTCCAACGACCGCGGCTGCGTCGATCTCGAGGCGCTCCGACGGCGTCTCGACGACGAGGTCGCGGTGCTGATGCTCACCAATCCGAACACGCTCGGCGTGTTCGAGTCGGAGATCGAGGCGATCGCGCGGCTGGTGCACGATAAGGGGGCGCTGCTTTACATGGACGGCGCGAACCTGAACGCGTTCGTGGGGCGCGCGAGGCCCGGCGACATGGGAGTCGACGTGCATCATCTGAACCTTCACAAGACCTTCTCGACGCCGCACGGCGGCGGCGGACCGGGCGCCGGTCCGGTGGGCGTCAAGGCGATCCTCGAACCGTACCTGCCGGCGCCGCTCGTCGAGAAGACGGGCGAGCGCTACCGATTCAGCCACGATCGGCCGAAGAGCATCGGGAGGGTCCGCTCGTTCTTCGGCAATTTCGGGATGTTCGTGCGCGCCTGGGCTTTCATTCTCGCGCATGGCCCGGACGGCCTGCGGGAAATGTCGGAGGTCGCGGTTCTGAACGCCAACTACATCCGGGCCAAGCTCGAGGATCTCTACCACCTGCCGTACGACGCGCCCTCCCTGCACGAGGTGGTTTTTTCCGATCGCGATCTGGAGGAGACCGGCGTGCACACCCTGGACATCGCGAAGCGGCTGATGGATTACGGATTCCATCCGCCCACGATCTACTTCCCGCTGATCGTCAAGGGGGCCCTGATGATCGAGCCGACGGAATCGGAAAGCCGTGAGGAGCTCGATCTGTTCATCGCGGCGATGCGGGCGATCGTCGAGGAGGCCCGTCGCACGCCCGAGCTGGTCCGGAGCGCGCCGCACTCCACGCCGATCCGGCGCCTCGACGAGGTGGGCGCCGCCCGCAATCCGGTTCTCAGGTATACCGGGCCCGCGTCGCCCCCGGCGGCCGGCGGCTCCAGGTAAGAAGCGCTCGGAAGACCCGAGACGCGGGAAAGCGGTCTTGGTTCGGGCTTCAGTTCAGGTTGACGCCTTCCGGCGTGCCGGTGATGACCATGTTGGCGAAACAGCGCATCTGGCAGCCGAGAGCCTCGACCTCGTTGCCGCTCTTGCGCGACACGTATCGGAAGGCGCAGTTCCGGCAGTCGCCGTTCCAGCAGTACTTGCTGTAGGCCAGATCGAGGTTCATGTACTGCAGGATTCGCAGGAGAGTGTTGTTCTCCGGCACCTGATAGATGCGGCCATTGATGGTGACGGGGATCAGCTTCTCGTACGGCTCCAGGACCGCTGATTCGGATTCCGCCACCCGTCATCCCCCCCCGCCGCGTCATTGAAAAATCTAGAGTGCGGCGGGCGGAACGGCAAGCGCCGCGCGGCCGGGGAGGCCCGGATTCAGGCGCCGAGGCGGAATCCGCTTCGCGTCAGCAGAGGATGGAGCCGTTCAAGCGGCAAGCCGATCACGTTGGTGTAACTTCCTTCGATGCCGGCGATGAACAGGGCGCCGCGCCCCTGCAGTGCGTACGCCCCGGCCTTGTCGAGGCCCTCGCCGGTCCCCGCGTACCAGGCGATCTCCTCCTCCGACATCGGAACGAAGCTGACACGGGTCGTCGCCAGGTCGGAGCTGGTGATCTCTTCGGGGAGCAGCCGGAGCGCGATCGCGGTGAGCACCTCGTGGGTCCGGCCCGCCAGAAGTCCGATCATCCGGGTCGCGTCCGCCCGGTCCCGCGGCTTGCCGAGGATTCCGCCGTCGATGACCACGATCGTGTCGGCAGCCAGAATCGCGGAGGGCTCCGCGCCGCCCCCGGCCGCAAGCGCCTTGTCGCGGGCCAGACGTCCGGCGTATCCGGCGGGGGACTCGCCCGGACGGATCGTTTCGTCCAGATCGGCGGGTCTGACGGTGAAAGAGAGCCCCGCCAAGCGCAGCAGCTCGGCGCGGCGGGGCGACGCGGAAGCCAGGACGAGGGATCTCGCCGGCATGTCGCGCCCGCGCCTCAGACGCGGCGGAAAAAGACGACCAGGGCGGCGCCGGCGCCCACGGCGCCCAGGATCGTCAGTCGCAGGGCGACGCCGAACGTCACCTGCACGACCCGCAGATCGAATTCCCACGGGGAATTGGTGCCGACCCTGACGCCCGCCGATACGAAGCGCCCGATCGGCCCATCCGGAAAGGTGCGACCGAGGATATCGCCCAGGGCGGTCCCGAGCATCGCGGCGAGCAGCACGATCACCACCAGGGGCCAGAATTGAAGATGTCCCCGAGCCACGTTCAGAACCCCACTTTCTTTCCGGCGTCGTCCATGCCGGCGATCTCGCCGTAGGTCTTTTCGTACTGCTCGAGGTTCTGCTGGAGGGCGCGGCAGAGCTGCTTGGCGTGCAGCGGGGTGGTCAGGATCCGTGTGAGGATCTTCACGTCGGTCCGGCCGGGGACCATCCGGCCCAAATCGAGGATGAACTCGGAACGATTGTGGGCGACGCTTCCGAAGTTGACGTAGATCCCTTCGGCCACGGCGTCGTCGATCCGGGCCCTGATCGGGATCTCCTTGGGCGGCTGGTCCATCGTTGTCCTCTCCGCGGGCACGCCGTCGCGCGCCCGGCGCTGGGCTTACGAACCGGCTCACTCTAGCGGAAAGGGCCCGCCCGCGCAACGAGCGCCCGGAAGACGCCGGCGATGCGCCGGCCAACGGTTTGACCATGCCTCGCGCGGGCCCTATAATTCCTTCGATACCGCCCCGGCTTCGGAGACCGCCTGCATGCGTCGCACAGTCCCGCTGGTCCTGTTTCTGGTCGCCGTCCTCATCGCGACGGTGCTGACTGCGGGCAGGGCGCGGGGCAGGCAGGAGGGCGTCCCCGCGTCGCCTCCCGCGACCGCTCCGTCCGCGGAAGGCATCTCCCTTCCGGCCCCGACAATGCCGCCGCCGCTCTCGCCCGGCCCGGCGCCCGATCTCGATCTGGTCTTCACGAGTCACGTGATCGGCTGGATCGAGCCGTGCGGCTGACCGCACAACCCGCGAGGCGGGCTGGCCCGGCGGGCCGGCTACAGGGACGCGTTCAAGAAGGCTTACCCCGCCACGCCGGTCCTGTTCGTCGATGCCGGCGATTTCACCGGCGACCCGACCCGCCCGGGAGAGATGCAGACCGAGGCGCTGATCGAGGGGATGAACGCGCTCGACTACCAGGTGGTCAACCTCTCCCTGCGGGAGCTGCAGCATGGCTACGACACCCTGCAGCAGCGGCAGAAAAAGGCGCGCTTCGAGTTCATCTCCTCCAACGTCGTCTGGCAGGATACCGGCGCGCCGATCGTCGCGCCGAGCGCGATCCGCAAGGTCGCGCTGCGGGACGGGGCCCGGACCCGCGAGGTGCGCCTCGGTTTTCTGGGGCTGACGCGCAACGATCCGGCCTTCACCAAGGAGGGGCCCGGGGGGCGGCGCATCGTCACGGTCGACCCGATCGCCGCGGCGGAGAAGCTGCTTCCGGCGCTGCGGCAGAAGGCGGATGTCGTGATCGTGCTGGCCGCGCTCGAGCTCCCCGAGGTGAGACGGCTTCCGAAACAGGTGAAGGACATCGATTTGATCCTGGGCGGCGGCAGCGCCGAGCAGACCCGCGCCGACGACTTTCCGGAGGACACCCAGTTCGGCAAGACGCGGGTCTTCTGCGTCGGCGACCAGGGGAAGTTTCTCGGCGAGGTGCGGCTGTTTTTCACTCCCCAGAAGGGGATCTCCACCACGCAGCGCAGCCTGATCGGTCTCACGCGCGAGTGGCCCGAAGAGCCGGCGCTGCAGAAATTGATGGAACAGACCAAGATCGCGGTGAACGATTTCAACCGGGCCCAGGTGGAGGCCGGCAATCCCTTCAACGGCACTCCGGCCCTGCCCGCGGCCCAGCCGCCGGCCGCGGCTCCGACCCCGCCCCAGGCGACCTTCACCGGCTCGGAGCGCTGTGGCGCCTGCCACGCCAAGGAGTTCGCCACCTGGCGGCAATCGGGACATGCGCGCGCCTTCGAGGCGCTGGTCAAGGCGCACCAGGACTTCAACCCGCAATGCGTCGGCTGCCACAGCATCGGCTTCAGCCGGCTGGGCGGCTTCGTCGACGCCAAGACCACGCCACAGCTCCGGAATGTCGGCTGCGAGGACTGCCACGGGGCTTCGAGCCGCCACCCCGAAGCGGTCGCGGAGGGGTACGGCCGCGCCCAGACCTCGTTCTGCGTCACCTGTCACACCAAAGAGAACAGCCCCGATTTCGACCCGGCGGTCTACATCCCGAAGATTCGCCACTGGGACGAGGCCAAAACCCCGCACTGACGGAGGCGACCCGCAGGTCGCCGGCCCCGAAAGGCCGCCCGCCGTTCTTGATCTAAGCCCGCGCTCCGTATAACTTACGAGCGATGAAGGGTGGGCCGGTCGACGGCGGAGACAGCTCCGCTGCGGGACGGATCATGGCGCTCGATTACGGCGACCGCCGGATCGGCGTGGCGCTGAGCGATCCGCTCGGCATCACGGCGCGTCCGCTCCTGACCCTGACGAGGATCACGTGGGAAAGCGATCTCGAACGGATCCGCGCGATGACCCGGGAGCACGACATCCGCCGGATCGTGGTCGGGCTGCCGCTCGACATGGACGGGACGAGAGGGGAGAGAGTGCGGCTGACGGAGGTCTTCATGGAGCGGGTCCGGCGGGCGACGGGGCTGCCGGTGCACCCCTGGGACGAACGCCTGACCACCCTGCAGGCGGAGCGGACGCTTCTGGAGGGAGACCTGAGCCGGTCCCGGCGCCGGCGCGTCATCGATCAGGTGGCGGCGGTGATCCTGCTTCAGAGTTATCTCGACGCGCAGCGGGCGGCCACGGCTCCGGGGTCATGAAGGGGTGGTGGAGCGATCAGAGCCGGCCCCCCTGGCGGGTCCTGACCGGCGCCGCCCTGCTTCTGGCGATCGTGGCGACGCTGACAATGATGCTGCGCCTCTACCTCTGGGCCTCGATCCCTTACCGTGGATACGGCGCCTCCTACACCATGGTCGAGATCCCGGAGGGAGCCGGGGGGCTGCGGGTGCTGGAGACTCTGGAGAGCCACGGGATCGTGCAGCACTTTCCGATGGCGAGGACCTATCTGCGCCTGACCGGGCGCACGCACGGGATCAAGGCAGGGGAATATTCCTTCGTGAAGCCGATGACTCCGGGCGAGGTGTTCGACAAGATCATCAGCGGAGACGTTTTCTACCACCGCGTCACGATTCTCGAAGGGCTGCGGTCGGATGAGGTGTTCACGCAGTTCGTGCGCTCCGGCTTCGGCACCGAGGAGGAGTTCCTGCAGGCCTTCCGGGACGTCACGCCGGTCGCCGGGATCGATGATGAGGCGGTCGATCTGGAGGGATATCTTTTCCCGGATACGTACAGCTTGCAAAAGGGGACGGGCGCGGCTGCCATCGTGGGGATCATGGTATCCAGGTTCCGGGAGGTGTTCGAGCCCTCCTGGATCGAGGCGGCGCACCAGCAGGGCCTGTCGGTGCGCCAGGCGATCGCCCTGGCGTCGATGATCGAGCGGGAAACGGCGCACTCGGAAGAAGACCCGCTGGTCTCCTCGGTCTTCCACAATCGCCTGAGGTCGGGGATGCGCCTGCAGTGCGACCCGACGGTGATCTACGCCCTGGCGATGCGGGATGCGTACGATGGGAACATCCGGAAGGACGATCTCAAGATCGACTCACGCTACAACACCTACCGGTACTTCGGTCTGCCCCCGGGGCCGATCGGCAATCCGGGCGCGGCCGCGCTCAGCGCCGCGGTGCATCCCGCCGCCACCGACTATCTTTATTTCGTCTCGATGAACAACGGCCGGCACTTCTTTTCGACCAATCTTCGCGAGCACAACCGCGCGGTGCAGAGGTATCAGGTCGCTCCGTACCGTCGCGTCAGGCAGGTATCCCGCTCGAGCCGCTGAGGGCGTGAAAGTTGATCGCCCGGCGTCGTTCCTGATCCGTCAGGCTTTCCGAGATGATCCCGCGGTCGTTGATCTCTCCCCGTCGGTAGCAGTCGAAGTGGAAGCGGCAGAAGCCTTCGCGATGGGCCTGGTCGCGGCAGCGCGCCACGCCTCCCCAGCTGGATACAAATCGACAGAGCTCCATCCCGTTCCTTCCCTTCGCTCGTACCGCAAATCTCGCCAAGTATCCGCAAGAACCCGGCCCCCGGTCAAGCGGGACCCGGGGCGGGTTGCCGCGGCGCGTTGACGGGGGTGGCGGGTCCGCGTACGATGCGCGGCGCCGGGCCGCTCCACGCCGTGGGGCGGTCCGGCGGAGAAACGATTCGATGAACCTTGCCCCGGGACGGATCGAGATCCTTGCGACGCTCTGTCTGGTGGCGGGGCTGTGGATGTTTCTTCGCACTCTCCTGGGTGTGTGCCGGACGATTCGCGCGCGCTTCACCTACGGGGCGCCGTACCGGCGAGGGACGATCGCGGACCGGCTCCTCGGGCTGGCGATGACTCTCCCCGTTCTGCTCCTGGGTCTCGCTCTGGCGTTTCTGGCCTGGGGGCAGTCGGAGTTTCAGACGAGCGACGCGGGGACCGCCCGGGTGGCGCGGGTCGAGGCGCGGCGCTCCGGGTGGGGCAAGGTGACGGTGCGGATCGCGCCCGACCCGCTTTACCCGGACCCGCGCCCGCTCGAGGGGGAGGTCTCGGGCGCACGCTGGGCCGTGGCGGGCGATTTCATCTCATGGTCGCGCGAGGTCAAATGGCTGGGACTGCGGGACGGCCATCGGCTGCGCTACCTTCTCGGCACGCGCGACACGACGGGAACCTCGACCGGCCCGGGGGAAGAGAGGACGGCGCTCGCGGCGCGGCCCCGCTCCGCGGCGCTCCTGCTGCAGGCCGCCCGCTACCTGCCGTTCCTTACGGTGAAGGAGCAGGGGTCGCCCTGGTTTCCGCTCGCGGAGCGCCAGATCATGACTCTGTACGTCATCGGTCCCGGCTACCTCGCCGACATGGTGGCGCAGACGCCGGCGCGCTGACCCGCAGCTCGGAGCGCGAGACACGCGCTCTTGACACCCCGCCGGGGATGAAGCTACGGTACGCCCCCGTTCGCAACCGCGGAGTGGAAAAACGCTCCACCCTCTGCTAAGGTGAACGCCCCGAGCGGGACGATCGCAGGAGCGCTTGATGATCGAGGTCGCTGGTCTCAGGAAGGTCTACGGAGCGCGGGCCGTCGTCGATGGCGTCAGCTTCTCGGTGAGCAAAGGGGAGATCCTCGGATTCCTCGGCCCGAACGGCGCCGGCAAGACCACGACGATGCGCATCCTGACCGGCTTCGTGCCTCAGACCTCGGGGACGGCGAAGGTGGCCGGCTTCGACGTGCAGGACGATCCGATCGAGGTGAAGCGCCGGATCGGCTATCTGCCGGAGCACCCGCCGCTCTACCGGGACATGCTGGTACGGCCGTTTCTCCGCTTCGTCGCGACGATCCGCGGAGTGCCGCGGCCGCAGATCGGCGCCCGGGTCGACCGGGCCCTGGAGCGCACCGGCCTGACCGCGGTCTCCGGCCGGTTGATCGGGCAGCTCTCGAAGGGTTACCAGCAGCGTGTCGGTCTGGCCCAGGCGATCCTGCACGAGCCCGACGTCCTGATCCTCGACGAACCGACCGTCGGGCTCGACCCCTCGCAGATCCGCGAGATCCGCCAGGTGATCAAGGGGTTCGCCGGCGATCACACGGTCATCCTCTCCACCCACATCCTGGCCGAGGTGACCATGACCTGCCATCGGGTCCTGATCATCAACGAGGGACGGATCGCGGCCGAGGACACCCTCGAAGGGCTGGCGGCGCGCGGCGAGCGGAACCGCCGCATCTCGCTGCAGGTGGCGCGCGGGAGCGAGACCGTCGAGTCCGACCTGCGCTCCCTGCCGGGGGTCCTGACGGTGCACCGCGACGAAGGACGGGACGGCGCCTTCACGGTTGAAATCGAAGGGACCCGCGACCTGCGCGAGGCGATCGCCGCGCGTGCGGTGGAGCGGGGCTGGGGCCTGCTCGAGCTGCGTCCGGTCACTCTGACTCTCGAGGACATCTTCATCCGGATCATCCGGGGGGAGGCGGCATGAGAAACGCCCTCGCGATCGCCTGGCGGGAGGTCCGCGCCTACTTCTCGTCGCCTCTGGCCTACGTGGTGATCGGCGTCTTCCTCGCCCTGTCGGGGTACATCTTCTGGGCGCATCTCTGGCGCTTCTCCGAGCTCTGCCTGAGGTTCGGCAACAGTCCCTATTACGCCTCGATGCTGAACGTCAACGACATGGTGATCCGGCCGCTGTTCGGCACGCTCGGGATCATCTTTCTGATGATGATCCCGGTCCTGACCATGCGTCTCCTGGCCGAGGAGCGCAAGACCGGCACCGCGGAGCTGCTGTTCACCTGCCCGGTGACGAGCGGCGAGGTGGTCCTGGGGAAGTATCTCGGCGCCGCGTTCCTGCTCCTCGTCATGCTGGGCGTCACGATGATCTATCCGCTGATCACCACTTCAACCGGCGGGGGCCCGGATCTGACCCCCGCGTACGTCGGATATCTCGGAGTGCTCCTGATGGGCCTGTCGTTCCTCGCGATCGGGCTCTTGATTTCGGCGATGACCGAGAACCAGATCATCGCGGCGGTCGGCACCTTCGGCGTGCTCCTGCTGCTGTTCATCATCGATTGGATGGCGGAATCGGCGAGCGTCACCCTCGCCTCGGTGATGAACACGCTCTCCCTCGGTCTGTGGGAGAAGGTCGGCCTGGGGCTGGGCGGGCCGACGCTCGGCGGCCTCCTGGCGCGTCTATCAATCTCCGGCCACGGCAAGGATTTCTACAAGGGCGTCTTCGATACCGAGCATTTCATCTTCTACCTCAGCGCCATTTTCCTCGGGCTCTTCCTGACCCAGCGCGTGGTGGAATCGCAGAAATGGCGTTGACGGGGCGGCGGGCATGAAGTTTCTGAAGAGCTATGCCACCGGGCTCGGGGCGCTGATGCTGGCGATCGGCTTCATCGCCACCACGCTCGTCCCCGAGCGGCGGGGTTACGTGCTCTCGGTCGGCCTCTTCGGCCTGGCGCTGTTCGTGACCGGGCTGCTGCTCGACCGCGTCCGGGTGATCGCCATCCTCCGCGGGCGGCGCAGCCGGGCGGCCGGCGCGAGCCTCGGGTACATCCTCACGGTGCTGGCGGTCCTGCTGCTGATCAATTTTCTCGCCGGACGCCATCACCGCCGGTTCGACACGACCGAGAACAAGGTCTTCTCGCTGAGCGAGCAGACGACCAAGATCCTCGAAGCGCTGCCGCGCGACGTCACCATCACCGCCTTCTTTCAGGACGGCGCCCCCACCAAGGAGCGCCTCAAGGACCTGATGGAGGAGTACCAGGCGCGCAGCCGCAGGCTGAAATTCTCCTTCGTCGACCCCGACAGCCATCCGGCCGACGCGAAGCGTTACGGCATCACCGAGTACGGCACCGTCGTGATCGAGAGCGGCAAGCAGGAGGCGCGCGTCACGTCGGCCGAGGAAGAGGCGCTGACCAACGCCCTGATCAAGGTGACGCGCGATCGCGAGGTGACCGTCTACGTCGTGAGCGGGCATGGCGAGCGCGATCTCAAGGACTCGGAGCGGGTCGGGCTGACCCTCCTCAAGGAGGCGCTCGAGAAGCAGCATTACACGGTGAAGCCGCTCTCCCTGGATCACGGGGTGCCGGCCGACGCCAGCGTCGTGATCATCGCCGGCGCCCAGCGCCCCTTCCTCGAGATGCAGGTCGCGATGATCCGGGACCACCTCGACAAGGGGGGACGGCTGCTCTACCTGCAGGATCCCGACACCGACCCCGGCTTCAAAGATCTTCTCGCCGCCTACGGCATCGCGATCCGAAAGGACGTGGTGATCGATCGGGTGTCGCAGCTGTTCGGCGGCGACGCGCGCGTTCCGATGATCCCGGCCGACGGATACGACGAGTTCCATCCGATCACCAAGAGCTTCCGGTTGCAGACCTTCTATCCCCTGGCCTCGTCGATCGACGTCAAATCGTCCCCGCCGGAGGGGGTCACCGTGACGAAGCTGGCGCAGACCTCGACCTACTCCTGGGGCGAGACCAGCCAGGAGGAGTTCCGGACCGGGCGGATCACGCTGAACGAAGGGGTCGACACCAAGGGCCCGCTCGCGATCGGCGTGGCGATCGTGCGGCACGCGGCGGCGCCGAAGAGCCCCGACGGCAATGAGCCGCCGGCGAAGGGCCCGCCAGATGCCCGGCTGGTGGTCATCGGGGACTCCGACTTCGTTTCCAACGCGTCGGTGAACACCGCCGGTAACGGCGACCTGGCGCTCAACAGCATCGCCTGGCTTGCCGAGCAGGAGGATCTGGTCTCCATCCGGCCGAAGACCAACACGCCGCGCATCGCCATCCTGACCCGGCAGCAGGTGTTCTACTACTTCTGGAGCATCGTGGTGCTGCCGCTCGTGATCACGGTCGTCCTGGGCGTCGGCATCTGGCTGCGCCGCAAGAAACTCTAGGACTCGGACACACTCTTCAATCTCCGATGATGAAACGCCGCCTTCCTGCCGGACCGCTCGTCGCGCTGGCCCTTCTCGCCGGCCTCGGTGGCTGGGTCATCTTCAAGGAACGCCCCGCCGACGAGGCCCGACGCAAGGACAGCGAAGGGAAGGACCTCCTCGTCCGGTTCGAGCGCTCCGGCCTGAAGGGCGTGCGGATCGAAAATGTTCATGGCGCGGTCCGCCTGGAAAAGAGCGGTGACGCGTTCGCCATCACCGAGCCGCTGCGCGCCGAGGCCGACAAGTCGGTCGTGGAGGAGGTCCTGACGACGCTGGAGACGGCCCGGATCGAGCGCCGCCTCGGGGCCGCGGTCGATCGCAAGAGCTACGGTCTCGACCCGCCCGGCACGCGGATCACGCTGGAGCTTTCGACCGGCGGGGAGCCTCCGCAGCTCGGCGTGGGGGACGGCGCGCCGATCGGAGGCGGCTTCTTCGTGCTGCTGCCCGGCGGACAGGAGGTCGCCGTGGCGAGCTCCGGGGTCGGCGATCTCGCCAAGAAAGATCTGTTCGCTCTGCGCGACAAGTCCCTGATCACTCTGGATCCCTGGAAGGTGAAGCGGCTGCGGATGAAACGGAGCGCGGACACCGTCCTTCTGGAGAAGCCGGACGACGGCTGGAAGATCCAGGAGCCGGTCGAGACCCCGGCCGACGGACCGACCGTCACCGATCTCCTGAGCGCCCTGGAGCGGCTGCGCGCTTCGTCGATCGCCGCCGAGAAGCCGACCGAGAACGATCTGCGCCGGATGGCGCTGCAGCCGGCGAACTTCAGCATGACGCTTCTCCAGGAAGGATGGGACGTCGAGAAGACCATCCAGTTCGGGAAGGCGGCCGACGGGACGATCTACGCGCGTCTTCTGGGACGGGATCCGATCCTCTCGGTGCCGTCCGATTTCTGGGAGAAGCTGAACACGAAGCTCGCCGACCTGCGCCGCAAGGAGATCCTGGGTCTGTCGCAGTACCGTCTCGAGACCATCACGGCGACCTCCGCCGGCAAGACGCCGGTCACGCTGACGCGGCAGAAGGACGGCGGCTGGACCCTGGCGGGGGCGGTGAGCGGGACCCCCAAGGCCGACACGGTCGATCTTCTGCTGCGCCACCTCGGGGCGCTGAAATCGAAGCTGTTCGACGACCGGCCCGCCGAGACGCTGCGCGCCTCTCTGGCGCGCTCGCCCGCCCTCGAGCTGACGCTGCAGGAAGAGCCGGACGCCGCGGGGGGGAAGACGCGGGGGCAGCATCTGGTCTTCGGCCGGCCGGATCGGGCCGGCCTGGTCCAGGTCCGCGATCTCGCCTGGCGACCGATCTCCGGCATCGCCGGAGGCGACCTGCAATCGCTGCTCGGCGATCTCGACAAGCTGGTCAAGGAGGCGTCGGAGCCGGTGCCGGCCGCCTCGCCCTCTCCTTCTCCGACCCCCTGATCCTCCCGCTCGTCTCGATCTCCCGCAGCGCCCGCGCCGCTTGAGGGTCCGCCGGGTCCGACCGGAGAAGCGTCAGGAGCTCCCGGTGCGCCTCGTCCGGCCGCCCGGACGCCGCCAGGGCGACGGCCAGGTTGAACCGCGCATCCCCGTTCAAAGGATCGAGGGCCAGCGCGGCGCGGTCACTCTCCACGGCCCCGCGCAGATCCCCGCGCCGCTTCATGATCAGACCGAGATTGACCCGCGCC
>WNFM01034344.1_pt3 | contig 18280 bp, 18 predicted proteins | sample 5400271 | NCBI WGS metagenome assembly WNFM01 (sample SAMN13153352, study PRJNA577476) | soil metagenome | isolation source: 60 cm saprolite on Douglas fir-dominated hillslope | place: USA:California | collected 2013-09-17 | reverse complement strand
ATCTCCGCGCGCCGCTACGAGCGATCGACGGCTTCAGCAAAGTGCTGATCTCCGACTATGCCGGCCAGACGCTCGACAAGCGGGGCACTCATTATCTCGAGCGCGTGCGGAACGGGACGCTGAAGATGTCGAGGCTCATCGACGACATGCTCCAGCTGGCCCGCGTTACGAGGAGCCCGCTGGAGCGCGGCGCAGTCGACCTCAGCGCCGTGGCCGAGGACGTCGCGGCGGAACTGTCCCGGCGCAACCCGGACCGGCGCGTCCAATGTGTCATCGAGCCAGGGCTCCAGGCCTCGGCGGACCACCACCTTCTCAGTAGCGTGTTCGAGAACCTCCTTGGCAACGCCTGGAAATTCACCGGGAAGACGCCGGACGCACGCGTGGAGGTCGGGCAAGTACCTGGGGAGGGCGAGCCGGTGTTTTACGTCCGCGACAACGGCGCCGGCTTCGATATGGCCTACGCGCACAAACTCTTCGGGCCGTTTCAGCGCCTGCACGCGGAATCTGATTTCGAGGGAACCGGGATAGGCCTGGCCACCGTGAAACGAATCGCTACGCGCCACGGCGGCCGGATCTGGGCTGAATCTGTCGAGGGCAAGGGCTCCACATTCTTTTTCACCCTGGGAGGCAAACCATGAAGGAACAGACGATTCTCCTTGTCGAGGACAACGCCGACGACGTGGAGCTGACCCTGCTGGCCTTCTCACAGGCCAGGATCACGAACCCCGTCGTCGTGGCCAATGACGGCGTCGAGGCGCTGGACTATCTCTTCGGTCAGGGACGCTACGACGGCCGGGACACCCGCGAACAACCGGTGGTCGTGCTTCTCGATCTCAAGCTGCCACGCCTCGGCGGCCTCGAGGTCCTGGAACGCCTGCGCGCCGATGAGCGCACGAAATACACGCCGGTCGTAATTCTCACCACGTCGACCGAACAGGGCGACATGGTGAAGGCCGGAGACCTGCACGCGAACAGCTACGTGCGGAAGCCGGTCGACTTCGAGACATTTGTCGATGCCGCCCGCCAGTTGGGCCTCTATTGGACGGTTCTCAACGAGCCCGTTGTCCCGAACCGATTCCCCTTATGAACGAACGACTCCTTCGGGTTCTCATCGTTGAAGACAATCCGGCCGACGCCGAGTTGGCGGAACTGGAGCTCTCGAGGGCCGGCTATGCTCCCGTCATCACGCGTGTCCAGACGGCTGCGGCGATGGCAGCGGCCCTTGCCACCGGAGACTGGGATCTCATCCTCTGCGACTACACGATGCCCCAGTTCACGGGACTCAAGGCGCTCGAACTACTGAAGGCGGCCGACAAGGACATCCCGTTCATCCTGATCTCGGGCAGCGCTGGCGAGGACATCGCGGTCGCCGCTATGAAAGCCGGTGCCCAGGACTACTTCGTCAAGGGCCGGCTGGCGTTGCTCGTGCCGGCGATCCAACGCGAGCTGCAGGAAGCCGAACGCCGCGCCACTGCCAGAGCCCAGCTCGAGCAGCTTCATCGGAACGAGAAGTTGGCCGCGCTCGGCACGCTCCTCGCCGGAGTCGCGCACGAACTGAACAATCCGCTGACAGTCATCATGCACCAGGCCTCGCTTCTCCAACGCCTCCTCAAGGATGACCCCCGTCAGGTACGGGCCGACATGATCGGAGAGGCGGTGAAACGGTGCTCACGGATCATCCAGAACTTCCTGGCCGTCGCCCGGCAGGATCCCCCGCAACGCGTGCCCGTGTCCATCAACGACGTGGTGCGTAGGGCCATTGAGCTCATCGATTACGGGTTGCGCGCGGACAACATCGACGTGAGCCTGGCGCTCCAGCAGCCACTGCCGAGTGTCTCGGGCGATCCGCAGGAGTTGCATCAGGTGATTATCAACCTGATCGGCAACGCCCAATACGCGCTGCGCTCCCGTTCGGGGCCTCGCACGCTGGTCATCCGTTCAGGAGTGGAGTCCGACACGGGGCAGGTAACGCTGCACGTGCAGGACAACGCGGGTGGCATCCCGCCCGAGATCCGTTCGCGCATCTTCGATCCCTTTTTCACGACCAAGCCTGTTGGACAGGGTACCGGGATCGGCCTGGCTCTATGCCACGGGATCGTCTGTGCCCATGACGGGACCATTCGGGTGGAGAGCGAGACCGGCACGGGCACCACGTTCATCATCACCTTGCCCGTCGCTCCCGTTGCAGTCTCCTTCGATGAAGGAATCCCCGTCACGTCGACTCCCGTCCCAGCGCTGCGCATCCTCGTCGTCGATGACGACGCGGATGTCGGCGCAGCGCTCGCGGACATGTTGTCAGCTGAAGGTCACGACGTTGACGTCGCCCTGAGCAGCAGCGACGCTCTGGACCTTCTGGAGAAGCGCGCATTTGACGTAGTCGTTGCCGACGTGCATATGCCGGAAGTCGACGGCCCTGCTTTCTACCGTAAGGCCGTGGCCAGATTCCCTCTCCTGAGCGACTCGTTCGTCTTCATTACCGGGGATGCGTTCGACCCGGACACTGACGAGTTTCTCAGTCGGATTGGAGCCGTGCGTCTGCCGAAACCATGCTCGTTTGAAGAAATTGACGACGCCCTTCATCAGGTCGTGAGCGCGCGCTCCGAACGCGATCGGCGATCGAACGTTGGCTGACCATCGAAGTCTGTTTCGACCGCTAGGTTCCCCTCCTCGAGCATCCGCACCACATGGCTCTCAAAATCGAGCAGAGTGCATCGGCTCTGCGTGAGGAACTCGGTCACTCCGAGGCGAAGGCGCAGCCGATCGGACTGTTCGATGTCGAGTGTCGAGTAGACGATGAGCGGCAGACTGCGGAGTGTCGCGCTTTCGCGCAGCGCCGCGACGACTGCAAAGCCGTCGATGTCGGGTAGTCCGACGTCGAGGACAATCAGACTCGGCTCCTGCTGTCTGCAGAGCGAGAGAGCCCCCCCGCCGGTGACGGCGTGCTGCGTGCGGATGCCGCGACCCTGCAGAGCTGTGGCCATTACGCGGGCGAGATCGAGATCGGCCTCCACGATGAGCACCGTTGGCTCCGTGATCCGATCGGGCTCCTGGATCATTTCCGGCTTCGTGGCGCTGGGCAGCTCGACCACCCGTGGGGCCCTCGAGACGGTAGCAGTCAGCGGAATCGTGAATTGAAACCGGCTACCCACGGGATCGTTCTTCTCGGCCCATACCCGTCCGCCGTGTGCGTGGACGATGGTCCTGCAGATGGCCAGTCCGAGCCCTGTGCCGCCTTTGTCACGGGAGTCCGAGGCATCGACCTGACTGAAGCGCTCGAAGATTGTCTCGAACTTGTCCTCGGGCACGCCCCGGCCCTGATCAGCCACGCAGAAGACGAACTCCCCCTGACGCGCAATGCCGCCCACGGTCACCGTGGTACCGGCCGGTGAGAACTTGATGGCATTTCCGATCAAGTTGGTGAGTGTCTGAATGATCCGGTCGCTGTCGCCGGACAGCGTTCCGGACGCCGGGCTGACGACGAGTTGAATGCCCGCCTGATCGGCCATCGGCTGGAGACCCTGCGACGCCTGAACCATGACCGTGTGGGCATCGACGGCGGCGCGCGCCAGTTCGATCTGGCCGGAGCCGATCCGCTCCAGATCGAGGATGTCGTTGATGAGGCGAACGAGACGATCGGTGTTGCTGACGGCGATGTCCAGCATCCGCTTTCCTTTTTCCGGGAGTGGGCCCAGCAACCCGCTGCTCAGGAGACCAAGTGCTCCGCGAATGGAGGTGAGAGGGGTTCGGAGCTCGTGGCTGACCGTCGAAACGAACTCGCTCTTGAGTCGTTCGATGGCGCGGCGCTCGGTCACATCGCGGAAGACCATGACCGCGCCGAGCTGGGTTCCGTCGTCATCGAACATCGGCTTTCCGTGTTCTCGAACGGCTGGCCAAGACGAATGCGTAGTGTGTAGGGGCACTCCTCTTCTGGCCACGGCGTACCGTCGGCATGGGAGTGGTGGATGGCCTGATGGATCGATGTTTGCTGCAGTTCGCTCAGTGTCATGCCGAGTAGCTGCGAGGCCGCCGGATTGAGAAACGTGACCCGGTTGTCGAGGCCGACGCCAATGATCCCGTCTGTGGCGCTGTTCAGGATCAGGGCGCTGTCTCGCGCCAGTTGGGCATTGACGGCGGCCGCCTCCTGAGCGGCGTTCCTGGAGACGAGCAGATTATGGTCACGTTGCTCGATCTCGGCGAGCATGTTGTTGAACCCGCCCATCAGATCGTCGATCTCGTCGCTGTCATGCGAGCGTCGGAGGGGGTTGGCTCGCAGGCGGTAGTTCTTGTGTTGCGATACGAGACTTGCCACGCGCGCGAGCTCGACGATCGGCACGGATATGTCGCGCTGCAGTCTCGAGGATAAAACGAACGCGAAGAGCGACACGACGAGAACGATGAGGGCGCCGATCTCGACGTCATGCTTCAGCCGGGCATCGCGCTCGCGCGTGTCCGAAACGATGTAAAGGGTACCGATGCGATGCTGTCGGAGCCGTATTCCATATGCCAATTCCAGGCGCCCGTCGCTGTCATGGAAGCCGTCCTTCGGCGGGACGCGCGGAATAGAGACCGAGGCATTCGGTTCATATCGCGCGAACGACTCTCCCCCCTCCGTGTAGATCGCGGCGGCGACGATCGACGGCTTGGCCTCCAGCGCGCTGAGGACCTCCCGCGCTCCCTGGCGGTCTCCAAACGTCAGTGGGGCGATGCTGTTGCTGCCGACCACCTGAGCGAGCGTCGAAAGGTCGTCCGTGAGATCGGCTCGCAGACTGATGATGTCCGAAATGACAGATCCGAGTCCCGCCAGCAACACCGCCGTAGTGCTGGTCAGCATGATGATCCGGGTCAGTTTGCTGCGAATGGAGCGTCTCGATTTCAGGGTCATTGGTTTGCCCCATTGCTTCCCGCCACCCCATCGATGACCGTTGAGAACCGCAGAAGCTGGGCAGTCAGATCTGAACCCTCCGCTTTAGCCGCGCGCAGATTCACGAGGATGACCGGCTTGTCATCGAGCACGCGCAAGCCGATTGCAACGCCACCCTCGACGTAGCCCGCCACCGCCGTGATCGTCTTGATGTGACGTGCCCGGCTGACGCGGACCACATCAAGGATGCTGACGCCTCGCATTTCCGTGACATAGAAGACGTCCGCCTTGACGTGTTCGAGCGTCTTGACGACGTTCCCGACATCGTCGAGAGCCACGGGAACGCACCTGATTTTGAATCTGCCGGCACGAACCGCTTCGACAAGTTGATCCTTACCCTCTTCCGAAGCATGGAACGTCGACTGGTAGAGAACAGCCATGACGATCAGGTCGTTCTCAGCAATGGACCGATCGAACATCCAGATCTTGCTGAAGAGTTGGACCTGTACGTTCGCGGGAATCGCCGAGGCCTGCGCCATGGCGGCGTTCGGGACCGCTGCGGACGCCATGATGAGCAACGCCACAGAGGCGTGCCTGGCCAGCCATCGTTTCATCTTCAACACCGGCTATCCGCCCACACGCAGCCGGAGGAGGAACGTCCGCCCGTTCTGCGGAATCGAGTCTTCAGGTTGAGCGGGGCTTCCCGGTGTTGCGTATCGGGTGTTCAGCAGATTGCGCACAGAGAGGGAAAGACGCAGCGACCGCAGGGCGGCGGAGAACGTCGCGTTGGCCAGCGTCACGCCGGCGGTGGTGTTCCCCGAGAGCGTCTTTCGTGACGACTCGTACACCAGCTCCAGGGCCGCCTGAAGTGTGCGTGACGTCGGCGTCGAAATGCCGGCCTTGGCCAGGCTGGCAACGGAATTGGGCTCTCGCACACTGCCCTCGCGGGCGTCCTGCCGCGAATAGCTGGCGTACGACCACAGTCCGTCACTCCGCCGATAGTCAGCCTGGAGCTCCACACCCTGCGCGACGACATTGTCAGAGTTCCGAAACCGGGTCAGGTTCGTTACGGCATTCGTCTCCTGCTCGATCAGGCCGGTCATATGCAGCCGGTAGGGCGATACGCTGATGAGCAGTTCCGGAGTCAGGCGGCCTTCCCAGACCACCTCGTACTGGCGGATCCTCTCAGCCTCGAGACTCGGGTTCGAAATGAAGTTATGGCTGACATCCTCGAAGCCGAGCTCGAAGACGGTCGGCAGACGAAAGGCACGTCCGTAGAGCACTTTCAGTGTATTCGCCACATCGGCGTGCCAGACGACGGCTACTCGCGGACTCACGCCGCCGGCTGCCGAGCGCTCGTCATAGCGCAGACCGGTGGTCACGGAGAGAGAGTGCGTCGGCTGGAATTCGCTCTGCGCGTAGACGGAGCCGACCGAGAATGGGCCGCCTATGGTGTGGTCCGTGCCTGCCAGGAACGTGGTGTAACTGGCCCGTATGTTGTCGACGTATTCGGCGCCAAACGTCACACGGTGGTTCGGTCTGGCGTCCCAGACATATCGAAGATCGGCATTGAGTCGCGTCGAGACCGAACGATCGCGAGCCATCTCGTCGACGTATGGGAATTGTCCGTGATAGTCGAATCGGTCATACGACGTGCGCAGGAACAGTTGACTGGTGGACGAGACGCGATGCTCGGCGGTCAGTGACAGCAAGCTGCGTCCGTCGGTGAACTGCTGCTGCTGATTGAAGGTCGACCCGAACCAGCCGGTAGGCACGCCTTTCGTCCGGCTGGAGGTCAGGGCCAGGAACCGCAGGCCGTGGCCGGCCAACGTGCCCATCAGGCTGCGATAGTTGTCGTAGTCGTGTCCGACGCTCAATCCGTTGTTGGTTTGCGGTGTGTCGAGCTCGGGGAAAAAGAGGTTCTGGCCGTGGTCGTTCTGCGAGGATCCGGCGATGCTCATGCTGAAGCCGCCGCCGAGCTCGTGGGCGAATCGGCCGTTGGCGATCGTGGTGTGATGACTGCCGCCGCCAGCCATGAACGAGGAGGCTTCCTGCTCGCTCTTGAGGACGAGGTTGATGACACCGAACATGGCGCCCGACCCATAAAGCACCGAGCCCGGTCCGCGCACGAATTCGATGCGCGAGAGCGAGGCCAGATCGACGCCGAGAGCCGTTCCCGTGTCGATGGCCCCGGCCACTCCATCCAGCAGCGGCTCACCGTTGAGCAGGATGAGAAAGCGATTGTTGTAGTCGCCTGGCAGACCGACTCCGCGGACGCCTAGGTAGGTGTAGCCGCGATCGTAGGTGAGGGTAACCCCAGGCAAGGTGGCCAGCGCGTCTGCGAGGGTGTGCCAGCCATTGCGCGCGATTTCCTCCGCCGTGATGACCGCCACCGAGGCCGGCACATCGGTGACGCGCTGCTCGTACTTTGCCGCCGTACTGATGCGCGTATTCAGAAGCGCGTCCAGCGGCAGGTCTTCTGGCGGCGCCACCGGCTGAGCCATCAACGCCTGACAGAACAAGATCGCGGTCACGCAGCCGGCTGCGGAAAACCCTCGGAACTGCGTCATTACCAACCCTCCATGAGCTTGTGCTCGACCAATGAGTCCGACTGGTGCCCGAAAAAATACAGAACGGACAGGTTGCCTCCGCGGTGCCTGCTTCCGACACCGACTCCAGCACTGCCTCGCCTCACCGCTTCTGGGTTCGCCGTTGACATTGGCGGTCGTGGAAAGTGAGGCGTCACCGCTGACAGTTGCTGACCTTCTGCACCGCCGGCTGCGCGAGACCGATGAGATCGGGCGGTGCGGCCCACGAAGGTTCGCCAACTGCCAATCGAATCATGCACGGAGGTTGCAGGGTACAAATGACTTGTGGCTGCGATCCTCCTGGTAGACGACGACGAGGCGATACGGAACCTGCTCGTGCGGATCCTGGAGCGCGACGGGTATTCAGTCACGATGGCGTGTCATGGCGGCGAAGCGATCCGACATCTCACCAGTATGCGGTTCGACCTGATGGTGCTGGACCTCATGATGCCGATCTCGAATGGGCGCGACGTTTTGGCGTTCATGCGCGAGCGCGGCTGGATGACGCGCACGGTCATCCTCACCGCCGCTCACGATCTGGCGCTCGCTGGACTCGACACCACGGGGGTACTCCACGTGCTCAGGAAGCCGTTCGATCTCGAGGCTCTGCGCCAGACGGTCAGTTCTTGCCTTGTGACCGTTGAGTCGGGTCCGGGCCCGCCAGCCATCTGCAGCAAAGCTGAGCCACCACGCCCGCCCTAGTCTGGGTACACGTTTCCTTGCGCCGTGGCGTGATGGGTGGATGGCACGGGAGCGGAATGATTCGGCGCCTCATATACGGGCTGGTCTGCTCACGGCTCCATCGTGCCGAACCCCGACCATGGCGCTCCGGGCGACGATGACGAAGAACCGGAAAGACACCGGCGGCTATGTGCGCCCCGGCGAGGCGACCCGCTACGCTGGGTTCGGCATGACGCGGTCGTACTCTGACCGATCTAGCAACTAGCATCTAGCAACTAGCATCTAGCAACTAGGGAACCTCGGCACAAGTCACGACGTATGTTTCCTTCCGGATGTTCACGCCTTCCGCCTCGCGGCAACGCGAGCGGCGTTGTGTGAACGTGATCCACGTGGCCAGGGTGTAGCTCACGTTGCCGGGGCGCGTCGTTGCGTGGGGGGAGTGTATGCGGGCGTTAGCCCTACGTGGTTTACGTGAGGTGGAGTGTAATTTACGTTCCAGGAGTGTACCGTCGCACTCGCCCGAACGTGAATCAGAGTCGCGGTACGTGAAATTGCACTCCAGGGACGTGAACTTACACTCCAAGAACGTGAAATTACACTCCGGGAGTGTGAATTTCGTTGCTTCTACGTCAATCGTGTGGCGGAAGTCCACGAAAGTGGACACTGGGAACGTAAATTAGACCCTCGGGAGTCGAAAATCGGACTCAAACTACCAAAATCGCGTGCATGTCTACGTGGCGCAGACTCACGGCTACGTAAATTACACTCGCGGAGGCAAAGAGCGTGTTCTGGAGTGGACATCGTGGTCCCAAAAGTGGACGCTCGCGTTCCTGGAACGTGAATCACGTAGCGGGAACCTAAGCCACGTACCGGGAACGCGAATCACGTACCGGAAAGTGAATTTCGTTAGCCGAAAGCGTGGCGCGCCTCGACGCGCGTACCTCAGCTTTGCGACGCTCGAGGTGCGACAGCGCGACGGAGAGCTAGTCTGGCGTCGCCGCTCTGATCGAAAAGGAGATTACCGTCGTACGGGCTTCCCTTCCGGGACCTATGTTCTCGAAGTGAACGCCGGCCACTCACCGTCGCCGCAGCACGTGAATCAGTAACGGAGCCACGGCCGCCAGTCCGATGACCCAGTGCACGACGGCGACTCGGGCTCGGGCGTCCTCACTTCCCATGTAGTATAGGACGTAGCCCGTCACGGCCAGCGCGAGCAGCGTGGCCAGGACGGCGATGCCACTCAAGGGGCGGCTCTTCCGTCTCCACGCCGGGAGGACGTGCGCTACCCAGAGGGCGCCCAGGAGACAGAGGGCGGCAAACGCGCTGGCGCCATGAAGCCGCTGCGCCCACGGCTCCAATGGATGCGGCACCAGTCCGAACTCTCCGGCACGACGGAAGAAACGGTGCAGGAGCAGCCAGCCAAGGCCCGTGATCCATGTCGTACCGAGAATCGAGTAGGTGGCGACCCGCGCGCTCACGGAGAACTGCAGCCGATGCGAGTGGCCGTGACGGACTCCGTGCGCCGTCATCCGCCACCTACGACACGCCACCCGTGCCTCGGGTCGTGCAGCACCGCCGACGCTCCGTGGCGCCGCAGCAGGCTAGCCGCGAAGCGGGCGTCGCTCAGCACGACTTTCGTCAGCGCGTCGGCGACGACACAGCTCGGAGCGACGACTGAGACCGCTCTCCGCGTCCCCACGGGACGGCGGCGCCGGCCGTCGACGTGCGGTCCCACCCAGCGCTTCCCCTCGCGACGGCGCTCGAAGTAGCCGGCGCTGCTGGCAACACTGGCCTCGCGAATCTCGAGTAGGGGCACCGTGGCCTCAGGCGTCGCAGGCAGCCGCACCCTCACGACTTGGCGATACGTTCCCGTCACGCGCAGGTCACCGCCGGCATTGACGCTGGCGTCTGTCGCCCCGGCGCGCACGAGCCGCTCGATGGCCCGGTCGACCGCATAGCCCTTGGCGATCCCGCCGAAGTCGAGCCATAGCGGCCTCTCGAAACGCACCCGTCCGTCGTCGAGCAGCACGACGTCCCGCCAGCTCGCCCCGCGCTCCGGCGTGCAACGCCCTTCGGGCCACGGCAAGACGTGCCACTCCACGAGCTCCGCGGCGACGGTGGGATCGAAGCGGCCTCCGGATTCCTTTGCCAGCGACAGCGCCAGCGCGAGGACTTCATGTGTGCGCACGTCGACGGCAACGGGCGCATCGAAGGCCCCCGCATTGAGCCGGGAGAGGCCGCTCCCGCGATCGTGAAAGCTCATCAGCCGATGGATGGTGCCGATCTCCTCGAATGCCGCCTCCAGGGCGTCAACGGCGGCCGTCTCCTCCATCCCTCGCACACGAATCTCCACGAGGGTCCCGAGCCAGGGCCGCGCACGCCGGACTTCTGTGCACGCGTCACTCACTTCGCCCCCGGCCGCAGTACTTGCTCGTACAACGAGAGTAGCCGCCGCACACCGTCAGTGACGTGCCGGCAGGAGAGCGTAGCACCCGAGATGTTGCGGATGTCGCTGCCGACGCGCACCGGATCCTTGACGCGACGACCGACGAACTGACGCCGCCAGGCGGGCAGCCTTACCTCGCTGCCATGCGCCTCGCGATACTCGAGAATCTCGAGCGAGGTCACGGCGCCGTCGGGGCCGAGCGCCAGCGCGAAGGTGATGGCGTCCGTCTTGCCGATGACCTGGTCGACGATCACCCAGCCAAGCCGCTGCTCCCCCGTCCGCGCTTCCCAGATCTTCGGCGCCCAGCCGGCCGGTGCGGGCTCGGCCAATGCCGCCGTGGCGCCCTCGAGGGTTCCTCGGGAGAGCGCGACGAGGGTGAAGTCGGACGCCTGCGGGAACGCCGACCGTTGCGCCTGATCGACGGTCAGGTACTGTACGGCGTAGGCAGCGTGGTAGGCCGGGACGATGAGCAGCCCGGCAGGGATCAACCAGCGGAATTCAGGACGCGGTGCCATGTCAGAACTGGTAGCCCATGCCGAGGTCGAAGCGGTCCCGCACGCGATCGACGTGGAACTTCTGATAGTCGGCTTTGAAGATCACACCCTGCGCGATGAGGTAGTTGATCCCGGCCGTCCACACGCGCTCGGTCGGACCCGCGGCGATGCCGAGACCGGCCGCCGGCGTATACGACGCCGCCGTGTTGAGCGCTTCGAAACGGACGAATGGGCTGAGCGACACGTCGCCCCTCTGCCAGGCGCGCCAGGCGCCCTGGACGTAACCGCCCCAGAACGACTTCGGCACGGGTGTGGGACTGCCGATGAATCCGATGTTGAGCGCCTCGGTGCCGCTGATGCTTCCGCGCGCGTAGAGTCCGGAGATGTCGAAGGGGCCGCTCTGCCAGCGCAGGTGCGCCTCCCCGAGCGTGAGGCGCGCGTTCGCTCCCGCGAAGTCCGGCTGGCCCTGGCCAATCTTGCCGGTGAAGGCACCACCGCCGATCGTCACACCCGGAACGCCCAGCCAGTTGGCTGCCGCGAACACCGATGGGTCATGCGCCCTGGCCAACTGCAGCTCCTGATGAATGCTGCCGAGCGGAGACCCGCGGCCCTCGCCGGACGTGGGGTCCCACTTCGTGAGATCGAAGCCGGTGGTGATTCCGGTGCTCCAATTGAGGCCCGCGGCAGTGCTGCCATAGACGCTCACGCCGCCTTCGCGCCAGGTCGAGGGGATGATGGCCGTCTCGACGAGGTTTCGCTCGACGCCATAGTAGTTGGCTGGCTCATGGTGCTCGTTCAGCAAGCCGAGGGGGATCAGGATCAACCCGAAGCGGCCGCCGAACTGGGGACGAAACTGGTGCTCGACATAGAGCTGCTCGACCTCGGACTCTCCGCGATCACCCGCTGAAACGACTGCGTGCTCCCATTCGAGCTCGCCGAGCACGCGGGTCGTATCGCTGAAGGCGTGGCCGAAGCCGAGGACGCCGCGGCGGAGGTCCGCCTGAGCGCCGGAGGCGTCGTGTGATGGGCGGTTGTAATTCAGCTCGCCATAGCCCCACAACGTCGTGGCGTGCGTGGCTTCCTCCGCGACGACGGGAGCCTGCGCAGGTGGTGCTTGCGCCACAGCCGGCGCGGCTTGTGGGCGCTCCTGGCGCAGTGCGTCGAGCTCGGATCGAAGTGCGCGGACTTCGCCGCGCAGTTCATCGATCTGCTTGTGGACATCCGGCTCGTCGGTGCGTGCCGAGACGGGTCCGGCTGCGAGGATCAGCGACAGAATCGTGGCGATAGGAAGGGCACGGCGCATGAAACGACCTCCTGAGGGTTGATGCCGCGTGTACGCAGGCCCATGTTTGCAATTGAGACTCAGTCTCATACCGTTTGGGGCACTCTAGGCGAGGACGCCGCGCCCCGTCAACCGGCGGAAGCGACTCACCGTCTGGCAGACCGATGATCGGCGAGCCGCTTCCTCTCCGGACCGACCGGCGTCATGCGCAGATGTGACCTGCGGCACAGAGTCGCACCGGCGAGCCCCGCCGTAGCTCGCCGCAACCAAAGCACGACGAGCAGAGATGCCGACCGAGCCGTTCCCGCCGGCTGTGGTGACCGCATGGTGCGGCCACTTCTCTCTTCACCCTCTTCCAAAATGGCAAGGCCACCGCGTGTGCGGTGGCCCTGCAATCGTCTCACGACGTGATGCCCCGACTAGTACTCGACCAGTCTGGCGTCGAACGTGTCGCGATTCTCCCACGAGCCGTTGATCGAGATGTGATCGCCGGCGCGCGCGCCCCAGATGTTGACCGGGTGGCGAAGGTTCATGTGACGGACGTCGATCTTGATCAGAGTCCCGCTGGAATCATCACGAATACTGAGGTAGCCGAGGTGGCGGTCGACCCGCTGCACGGTTCCGCTTAACCAGCCACTATTGCCGAACGGTACGCCTCGGTACGCAGGGTCGGTTACGTAATACGGCTCACCCTGGAACGCGACCATATCCGCGTTCACGGAGTCACCGGACACGACACCGCCAATCCGAACTTCCGCCCCCACTCGAAGGTCGCGGCTTCGCGCCGTCGACATGGCAACGTAGTACGCGTACTGCCCATGATTCAGCGTCACGCGGTACTGATCGCCCTCCTGCGAAACGGAGGTGATCCGGCCCTCGACGGAAATGCGGTCGGGACGGTACTGATACTCCTGCGGCGCCGCAATGGCGGCCGTACTGAGCAGCAATGCCAGCCCGCCCGCGGCAGCAACATGCGCCGCAAATTTCATTCTCGTATGCATCAGGATGCCTCCTGGAAAGGAATTGAACTCCCAGAGGAAGTGATCGCAAATGCATTGCCAATGTTTTAGGTGTCAGTTGTCACTGACAACTGACCAGCACGTCATCGGTGCTCATGATCCTCGCGTACTCCCCATCCAGATTCGCGAGCGACAGGGCGTGGACATCCGGGGCACTGCGCCAGTTGCCGTTGTAGTCGAAACGGCCGAAAGTGGCGGTGGCATCGCTGACGACGGTCGTGGAGAAGCCGAGGTTGCCGGACATCCGCGCGGTGGCCTCGACGGAGTTGTTTGTGATGACTCCGGTGATGACCACTTCGCTGACGCCGGCAGCACGCAGCCCTTCCTCCAGCAGAGTGCCGATGAAGGCGTTGTTGACCGACTTCTCGATGACACGCTCGTCGGGACGCGGCGCCACAACGGCCTTGAAGTCACAGCCAGGCTGGCCCGGGCGATAGGTGGACTGCGGGTCGCGCGAGACATGCTGGACGTGGAAGAGCGGCCATCCTCGCGCGCGCCAGTGCTCCAGGAGTCTGGCGATATTCGCCTCTGCCCCAGGGTTGTTGCGGTCACTCCCCCACGACGGGTCGTCGATGGCGTTCTGGACGTCGATGATGAGGAGAGCGGGTGGCATTGGGTCAGTCGCTAGCAACTCACCGCGCGTCATTCAACAGCAACACCAGCTCCAGCGTTCGCATGTCGGCCTCGGGGTTCGCCTGGTGGAACTCTCCCTCCCCATCCACACGGATGGTCTGCAGGCGCTCCAGGTCGGCGCGGCTCAGGCCGTACTCGCGGGCGAAGGTGATCCATTCGGCGGGCACGCCGGTGTCGATCTCGGCATCGGTGAGGAGCGGCTCGCCGGCGCAGTTGAAATGCTCGCAGCCGAACTGCTCGGCGCACTTGGGACACGGTTGGGGATCGTCGAAGTCTGCGATCTCGCTGGCCGTCAGCACGCGCATGACGCCCCCGCGACGCTCGCGGACGTAGTGTAGCCCGCTGTCGCTCTTCGACAGGACATCGAAACGGCGGACGGGGATGCGCAACGTTGCCGTGGCGTCCTCTCCCTCGCCCCCGCCGGCCTGGACGTCGAGCCAGCCCTGGGGAATGGGAGTGGCGACGTCGACGAGGGCCACATCCGTCAGCCCGCTCAAGGTGAGGCGCTGGACCCACGACTTCGCCGCGACGCCATCGTCGAAGGCGACGGCGATCAACTCGTCGTCCTTCCGCACCGGCGCGGGCGCAGCCGCCTCATAGGCGGCCAGGCCGCCTCGATAGGCCGCCTCGATCGCCGCCTTCTTGACCACTACCGTGCTTCCGGTGATCCGGATGCTCATGAACGAGGGCCTCCCGGGAGAAATTGGAAGGGCATCCTACCGAACCAGGGGGGAATCCGTCGATTTCGTCACTCACATGATGTTAGGAGAGATCACCATGAGAACCATGTTCGGCGCAGCATTGCTGTTGTCCCTCGCCTCCGGCGTGCTGGCTCAGGATCTACCCCCGGTCGCCGGCGACGCGACCCAGGAGCAGTCCCCGATCACCGACCTTGCAGCGGCGACGCCGAAGGTAAACCTCTACTACTGCGTACCGAACGACAAGCACCCGAACCAGAACTACATCAACGCCATGAACGTGGCCGGTACCTCACTCGTCGGCTGGTACGCCTCGCAGGTCCCGGGGCACAAGACGTTCGGCTTGGCCAATCCGATCGTGCAGGTGGTCCTGCTGCCGCACGATTCGACGTACTACGCAAACAACCCGCGGTCGGCGATCTTCACGCAGTTCTGGGACAACGTCCTCGGCGACGTTTTCCCCCTGACTGGCGGGAAGTTCAGCGATCCGCTGAATGTCTACGCCTACTACGTCGATGTCGACCCGATCTGCAACGAGTGCGGCGGTTGTGGGACCTCGGGCATCCTGGTGGTCAGCGCGAATGACCTGCGCGGATTGGCCAACGAGAAGAGCATTTACGACCCGTGCACCGGAAAGAATTCAACACCTCCCTCCGTTGGGCGCTGGATCGGCGGTCTCGGCCACGAGCTCGGCCACGCCTTCGGCCTCCCCCACCCTCCCGGCTGCGACGACGGCTCACAAGTCGTGTGTGATTCTGCTGCGCTCATGTGGGTTGGCTACGCGTCTTACCCGCACACTTACCTGAACGACGCGGAGAAGGCTGCCCTCGTCAACAGCCCGTTCTTCATCTACACGCTCTTCCCGAAACACCGGGCAGGAAAGTGAAGAGGCAGTTGTCAGTGGTCTGGTTAGTTGTTGGTTAGTTGTTAGAACCACTGCCTCTTGACTGGCGCCGCCGTACTCTTCACTCTTCACGCTTGACCGAAGCTGTCTCTTCGCTCTTCACCCTTCACTCTTCACCCTTCAAACAGGAGTGGCTGGAGGCGAACGGACTGGGCGGGTATGCCAGCTCCACGGTCTCCGGCGCCAATACGCGCCGGTACCACGGCTTGCTCGTCCCTGCGGTGCACCCGCCGGTAGGTCGCTTCGTTCTGCTCTCGAAGCTCGAGGAGCGCGTTCTCGTCGACGGCATGACTTACGAGCTGTCGTCGAATCAGTATCGAGGGGCCATCCACCCGCGGGGCTTCGAGTTGCTCGCCTCCTTCGAGCGCGATCTGTTCCCTGTCTTCGAATACGCGTTCGACGGGTTCCGGCTGCGCAAGACCATCGCCGCCATCCACGACGAGAACACGACCGTCATCCTCTATGAGCTGGTACAGGCAACGGCCAGCGTGACGCTGGAGCTAAGACCGTTCATCGCCGGACGCGATTACCACAGCCTCACGCACGCCAATGGCGCCATCCGCCGCGAGGGCCGACTCGAGGACGGCGTCTTCTCGCTGCAACCCTACGACGGCGTGCCGGAGCTCTTTCTCCAAGTGGCCGGCGCGGCCTACTCGTCATCACCTGACTGGTACTACGGCTTCGAGTACCCGGTCGAGGAGGAGCGCGGCCTCGATGCGTTCGAGGATCTCTTCACACCCGGCACGTTCACACATTCGCTCGGTCCCGGCGAGCGAGTGGCCGTGATCGCCTCGACCCGCAACCCCGCGGGACGGGATGGCGCGCGGCTGCTGATGTCTGAAGCCGCAAGGCGGGAGAGCGTCGTGCGGAAGGCGCCGGCTCCAGGATCGCTCGGCCGCACCTTAGTATTGGCTGCCGATCAATTCATCGTCCGCCGCGGCGCGGGAAGGAGAACCGTCATCGCCGGCTACCACTGGTTCACGGACTGGGGTCGCGACACGATGATCTCCCTCCCGGGACTCTGCCTGTCTACGGGGCGCTTCGAAGACGCGCGGCAGATCCTGCTGGCCTTCGCAGAAAGCGTGAGCGAGGGCATGCTGCCAAATCGCTTTCCCGATGGCGGCGAGGCACCTGAGTACAACACCGCCGACGCCACCCTATGGTTCTTCGTCGCCGCGCAGCAGTACCTCGACTCCTCGGCGGACGAGCCGTTCGTGCGCGGCACGCTTCTCCCCGTACTGCGCGAGATCGTGGCCTGCCATGAACGGGGAACGCGCCACAACATCCACGCCGATTCGGATGGGCTACTGATCGCAGGCACCGGCGCCGATCAGCTCACCTGGATGGATGCACGAATCGGCGATGAGGCAGTTACGCCGCGCCACGGCAAGCCGGTCGAGATCAACGCACTCTGGTACAACGCGCTGTCGATCGTGGCCGGCTTCGAGCGTCGCTGGGGCACAGAGGAAGCCGCCTCGGGTCTCGAGGCGAAGGCGGCAACGGCCCGCGTTCGATTCCGGGAGCTGTTCTGGAACGAGACGGCTGGTTGTCTGTACGACGTGGTCGACGGCTACACGCGCGACCCTTCGCTCCGACCGAATCAGCTCTTCGCCATCAGCCTCCCGCACCCGCTCCTCGACGGCGCGGACGCGGAGCGCGTGCTCGCCACAGTCGAGGCCAAGCTCCTCACGCCGGTCGGCCTGCGCACGCTCTCCCTTGATGATCCCCGCTTTCTCCCCACGTACACCGGCCCGCCGTGGCAGCGCGACCGCGCCTATCACCAGGGAACCGTCTGGCCCTGGCTGCTCGGTCCGTACGTCTCGGCGCTCATCCGCGTTCGTGGCGCCGAGGGAGTGGCGGAGGCGCGGCAGATCCTGGCGGCGCTCGAACCGTATCTGCACGACGTCTGCGCCGGCGGCCTCGCCGAGATCTATGACGGCGCTCCGCCGCACGCCCCGCGCGGATGCATCTCGCAGGCCTGGAGCGTGGCGGAGGTGCTGCGCTGCCTGGTTCTGGTTAGTTCATCCTGAGCCACTCCACAGCGCCGGCGCTGAATCTGAGAGAAGAAACTGCCCGGAGGCGGCCCCAAGCCAGGTGCGCGCCGAAGGCGCGGCGGCGAATAGCCGGTGGTGGAGCGCGACGCGCGATACCACCGGTTGAGGGTCGGCAAGAATGCGCCCCGGAAGGGGCGCCGGACAAACGTGAGGCTTGATTTCAGAGTCGAGCTCCTTCGAGCGACAGCTCCAGGCGCCACAATCTGACCCCTCGCTCCACCCACCTTCCGCACCGGCTCGGGGTGAACTGAAGCAGCGTCAGGTTAAACTCAAGACTTGGACGCCGAACGCAAACGCCTGAGCGAGCACACTGCCACCTCCAAGCCGTGGTATCGGTGGGGGCCGTATCTCAGCGAGCGGCAGTGGGGCACGGTACGTGAGGACTACAGTCCGGACGGCAGCGCCTGGGAGTTTCTCTCTCACGACGCGGCGCGTAGCAAGGCGTACCGGTGGGGTGAGGATGGCATCGCCGGCTTCTGCGATGAGTCGCAGCGACTCTGCTTCTCCCTGGCCATGTGGAACGGGCGCGATCCCATCCTGAAGGAGCGCCTGTTCGGACTGACGGGCAACGAGGGCAATCACGGCGAGGACGTGAAGGAGCTCTACTACTACCTTGACGC